>Ga0209761_1000310_pt1 | contig 28669 bp, 34 predicted proteins | sample GraSoi013_1_40cm_4_FD_185818 | JGI IMG/M metagenome (GOLD analysis project Ga0209761, IMG submission 185818) | Grasslands soil microbial communities from the Angelo Coastal Reserve, California, USA - Sample 09_25_2013_1_40cm (SPAdes) (version 2) | ecosystem: Environmental > Terrestrial > Soil >... | reverse complement strand
CCCCTCGAACTGCAACTGCCGCAGCCACCGCATGGACACCTCGGCAGTCCGCGCCATCCTAGTTGCCCCGCCGCGTCGTGAGTCCGATGAACAGGCGGTGCCGGCGCATCCGGTCCATGCCGTGGTATTCGAGGAGCCAATTGAAGGTCGAGCGGTAGTGGAGCTCGAAGCCGAACGCCGTATTGAGCCAGAGATCGGGGCACTGCGGATCGGAACCGCACCCCTGGCGACCCGCCACGCCGAAGCCCAGTCCGACGTACGGCGTCGCGACCTCATCGTCGTCGGTGAAGCGCCACAACGCTTCGAAACTCCCCACATAGGTATTGGGCCCATTGAAGACGCCGATCTCCGCCGAGGGCCGGAGCCGGAGGCGATTCGAAAACAGATCGCCGATGTCCAGCGTGGACCCCAACACCAGTTGGCCGGAGCGGCGGAAGTCCACCCCGCCGCGCACGCCGAATCCGAACAGCCCGAAGCGCGTGCCACCGTGCTTGGAGTTCTTCGGCGGCTGGAACTGCTGCGCCCCCGCGCGGTGCACAGGGAGCAGCGCTAACGTCACCAGTGCGATTACGACAATACGCATTCCCGCTCCGACTCCTTCATTGCGTGCGTTCCGACGTTGAACGCGCCGATTTGCGCGCTGCGGTGCGGCCGTAATCCCAGATTGCGTACACTGCAATGGCCGCGGTGGCCCACGCGAGGTGTCGAGTGTAGGTCCAATCGGCGATGGCCGCCACCAGGGTGAGCAGCTGGGCAACCGTGACCGCCTTGCCCCCGGCGCGAGCCGGCAGCGCGACCGGCCGATGCAGCAGCCAGGTGGCGAAGAACCCCAGTACGGCGAGGATGTCGCGCAGCAGTACCCCGATCAGCTCGTACCAGGACAGCAACCCGCGGCGCGCGATCGTCACGAACGCCACTACCATGAAGACCTTGTCGGCCACGGGATCGAGCACGGCACCAGCGCGGGAAGCGCCCATGCGTCGCGCCAGGAAGCCGTCGGCGACGTCGCTGGCGGCCGCGGCGGCGACGATCACGAGCTGCCAGGCGGGCGAGCGGACCAGCGGAAACAGGATGGCGAGCGGAAATCGTAGCGCCGTGACGATATCCGCGCTCGTCACCCACGGTTTCACTTGCCCGGTATTATCACGCGTCGTACCTTCACCCCCGTGAATGTCAAGCTGCTCAAGCAAGCGGCCATCTTCCAGGATCTCGACGAGGGCGAGCTGGCCCGGGTCACGGAAGTGTGCCGCGAACAGAAGTTCACCGTCGGCCAGTACGTCTTCAAGGAAGGGGAACCGGGCAACCGGCTCTTCCTGATCTCCGAAGGCGAAGTCCGGATCTCGCGGACCATTCCCGGCTCCGGTGAAGAAGCGCTCGCCGTGCTGAAACCGGGATCGTGCTTCGGGGAAATGTCGATTTTCGATCGTTCGGAGCGGTCTACCGATGCGATCGCGAATACCGCGTGCACCCTGATCACGATCTCCCGTTCCGACTTCGAGCTCCTCCTCGACTTCAACCGTGACGTCGCCTACAAGATCCTGTGGTCGGTCGTGCGGCTCCTGTCCGCGCGGCTGCGCGTGACGAACGACAATCTGCGGTCGTTCCTCGCGATGTCCATGTTCTAACGGAGACCTCGTGAACTCATTGGCGCCGTACGCCGCCTTTTTCATGCGGCTGGCTGTGGGTGGGGTGTTCCTGAGTCGCGGCCTCGATCGGATCCAGGGCGGCATCCCGAACCTATCGTTGGGTTCTCTCCTGGTGCTGGTCGTGATCGCGATCGAGACGGTTGGAGCGGTGTGCGTGCTGCTGGGTATGTGGACCCGCATGTGGGCCACGGCGATGGCCGTGTTCATGGCGGTGACGATCATTGCGACCAAACTGCCGCATCACGCCAACATCGAGCTCGAGGCCCTACTGCTCGCCGGCTCGGTCACCCTGATGGCGCTCGGCGACGGACCGCTGTCGATCGGCATCCGCTTCAAGAAGACAGTCTAATGCAGGATTCTTAGAACTCCCGCGTCGGCGCTGGCCCGGAGAAAACTCTCCGGGTCGGTCGCGGGAATCGCCGCACCCGTCTGCTTGCGCCACCGCTTGGCGCTCGCTTCCATGTACTCCTCGAGCGATCCGGCGACCCACTCGGCGGCATCGTCTTTCATCTGGCGCACGATCTCTTCCCAGGTACCGACGTAGGTCGCGCCCGACACCGTGCTGACGCGATGGACCTCGAAGCTCTTGTTCTTCATCCCCTGCAGCTCGGTGAGCAGCGTGCCGAACAGCTCCAGCTGGCGAGGATCGCGGATCTGGCCGTCCGGCGTCATCGCTTCGATCTCCGCGAGCAGGAGGTCTTCGGGGGCGGCGTCGCCCGCGAGCTCGTTGAGCCGCTCGTTCCAGGGGACGAGCTCGGGATCGTCGTCGGGAAGGCGGTACACGCTCTTCTTCAGCTCGACGAGACGCCAGATCGCCAGCGCGTCGTAGTGTTCTTCGGGGCCGGTGCGCTCGAGATGAAACAGCGCGGCCTCGTATTCGCCGCGGTCGTAGAGCAGGTTCGCGAGATAGATGCGCGCTTCGCCGAGGCTCGGGTCGAGCTCGAGCGCGCGGCGCAGCCAATGCAGGCTGCCGCCTTCGTCCGTCAGCCGGTGCGCGGCGTAGCCGACGCACGCGGCGGCATCGGCGGAGTCGGGATGCGCCCGCAGCGCGCCTTCGAAGAAACGGCGCGCCTGATCGAGCACGCCTTCGCGGAACAGCGCGCGGCCGATCTGCAACATGAGATCGTGATCGTCCTGGAAGCCGAGCGCGAGCACGTGCTCGAAGCATGCGAGCGCGGCCCCGCGCTCACCGAACTTGAGCAAGACCTCGCCCAACCCGGCGAGTGTGTCCTCGTGATCGGGATCGAGACCACGCGCCTCTTCGAACGCGCGCCGCGCCCACGCGTACTCCTCGCGCGCGAGCCTGGCGTAGCCCATACCGACAAGCAGCTCGACGGAGTGGGGATACAACCCCAGGCCCTCGCGCAGCGTATCTATGGCCTCGTCATATTGTCCTTCGTTGTAGAGCTGATGTGCACGTTCGTCATATTCGTCGGAACTGAGGAACTTGTCCGACATCGAACGGGTCCCCCCGGGAAGGTTGTGCTATCATAAGAAACGGGGCACTGTTACACAAGCGACTATGTCCCCCGCAATTTCGACCATCGAAGCAGGCTCCGCGACGTCGCCCGGCGGTTTCTCCGCCGCCGCCGCCCACGCCGGTCTCAAAACGGACGGCGCGCTCGACGTGGCGTTGCTCGTGAGCGCGACGAGCTGCGCGACCGCCGGCAGCTTCACCAAGAATGCGCTTCGTGCGGCCCCCGTCATCTACGACGCCGAAATGCTGGCCGACCGGCCGGGACGGACCCGCGCGGTCGCAATGAATGCACGCGTGGCGAACGCGTGCACCGGCGCCGCGGGGCTCGAGGCCGCGCGCGCGATGGCGCGGAGCGCCGAGGAGGCAGCCGGCCTGCCACCGCGCACGGCTCTGGTGCTCTCGACCGGCGTCATCGGAGTGCCGCTGCCAGTGGAAAAGGTGGCGCGCGGTCTCCGCGAAGCGGCCACGAGGCTTTCTCCCGCCGGCGGCGTCGATGCGGCCCGGGCAATCATGACGACGGACACGCGTCCAAAACACTGCGCGGTTCGTCTCGAAACGCCGGGCGGTCCGATCATCATCGGCGGCATGGCTAAGGGCGCCGGTATGATCCATCCCGACATGGCCACATTGCTCGCCGTGATCACCACGGACGCCGTTTCAGAGCCCGGCACGCTCCGCCCATTCTGGAAGCGCGTCGTCGACCACACGTTCAACGCGATCTCGGTGGATGGCGACACCAGCACCAACGACACCGCCCTCTTTCTTGCAAATGGCCATGCCGGCATCGATCCATCCCGCGATGGCGCCACCTGGAAGCTGTTCGAGGAGGCCACGACGGAGGTGGCGCGCACGTTGGCGCTCGCGATTGTCGAAGACGGCGAAGGCGCGACCAAGCGGCTCGAGATCCAGATCGTGGGGGCACAAACGGAGGGACACGCCCGTGAGGTCGGTCGCGCAATCGCGCGCTCCACGCTCGTGAAGACCGCCATCTACGGCGGTGACCCCAACTGGGGCCGAGTGTTGGCGGCTGCCGGGGTCGCCGGTGTGTCCCTCATCGCGGAGCGTATTACGCTCGAGGCCCAAGGCTCCAACGGGGGAAGCTGGCTTACCCTCGCGAGCGGCGGCGCCACTGCGCTCGCCAATCCTGCCCAGGCGCGGGCAATCTTCGAGCAGAAAACCATCCGCCTCCGGCTCGACCTTGGTCTCGGTCGATCGGAGGCGGTGGTATGGACCTGCGATCTTTCTCCGGACTATGTCCGGATCAACTCAGACTACACGTCCTAGTTAGGGCTTCGACTTGGTCGTGTCGCGCGGCGCGGCGGCCGGCTTCGCCTTGCCCTTGCGGCGCGCATGTTTCGGCTTGGCCTTCGAGGTGTCGGCCTGCTGCGACGCGTTAGCGGTCGGCTTGGCCGGTGCGGCTGCTGGCTGCTGGGTCGGCTGTTGCGCAGCCAGTGCTAAGAGGAGGAGTGCGGACGAAAGCATTAAAGCCTCGGGTTTAGGGTCGTTCTTACGACCCCCTCGTTCCACCTCGCGTCACGGACGCCCCGGGCGCACGTTGGGCAGCATGGCGCGGACGTGGGCCAGGGCCTCGGATGGGGTACGGCCCCCTGGGCGCTGCAGCTCGTGATCGGCCGCCAAGGCCACGTCGAGTAACCTCACACCCCGCAAGCCTTTGTTGTGCGCTTCCACCAGCAGATCGGCGGCGGAATCGGGATCGAAGTGATGCGCGACCAGATCGGCCGCCGCATGGAGCGCCGGTCCGGGGGGCTCGTCCGGTGCCACGGTGATCAGCCGCTCGACGATGGGCCCGGACAGCCCGCGGGCCAGAGCAGCCGCCACCGCCGCAACATGACCTTCGGGGGGCAATTGTCCCGGCACGGCATGGCTGACGATAGCACGCGCCTGGCGCAGCTGAAGCAAACCCCGCCGCACGCCATTCACCAGACGATCAGCCGGGATGTTCTTGGCGCCGCCTTCGAGCGCCTTCTGAACGAGCGGTTCGGTCGGCAGGCTCTCCGCCGCAGCCGCGGCGAGAATCGAGTCGATTGCCGGGAGAGCGGCCGCCGGCACACGACCGGCAAGTCGTGTCGTGCCGCCGCCGTTGCCGTTCTGCGCTATGAGGGGAGCCGGCCTCGCGACGAGCGCCAGCGCGAGGACCACCTTCCAACTCATGGCTGAGCGCTCACCGGGCGCACAATAAGCAGGGAGTTCTGCTGGCCCGCGCCGAACCCGTCGTCGACGTAGCGGCCCGCCAGAGGATCTGCCACCCACCGCTCGCCGTTCTCGCCGTCCACCACGAACATGTATTCGTGCTGGCCCGCGGGCAGAACCGCGTTAGCGTGCCAGATGCCGTCACCATCGTCGTCGTTCAGGTGCAGCATGCCGCGGCTCCAGTTGTTGAACGACCCGACGACTTCGACCGACCGGGCTCCCGGAAAATGACCCACGAAGCTCGCGATGCCTTGAGCGACACCGGGCGTGGGCCCGTCGCTGGGCCATTGCAGCACCAGGACCGCCGCCAGACCGGCAGCCAGCGCCAACGTCCAGACGGGACGCAGCCGCACGGTAACCGCGCGCCCCCCACCCAGCCAACGAATCAGACGGCGGGCCGGGCCGTCGCTCTCGACTCGCGCCGGGTTCTGACGGATCTCCGCCATCACGCGCGACGCGACGCTCACGGGCGGCATCACCTTGAGCACCTGAGTCGCCGCGGCCAGCAGGGCGTACGCCTCCCGCAGATCCACCGGCAGATGGCCTGGATCACGCTCGGCATCGAGCGCTTCCTGCAACCGCGGATCAATTGGGCTCATCGTACGACCTCCTCCAATGCCGCCAACAAGGCCTCGCGGGCACGATGCACGCGCATCTTGAGCGTGGGGATCCGAGCGCCGGTTACGGTCGCCATCTCCTCGTAGCTCATGCCCTCCACATGCTTCAAGACGAACGCCTCTCGCTTCTCGGCCGGCAGCGCGGCCAACGCACGCTCGACCAATGCCACCTGTTCGCCCCGCTCCAGAACCGCCCAGGTATCCGAGCCGTCGGCCAGCGCCGGAGCCGGCACATCACTCAGCGAGATGTCGTTCGTGTGCCGCCGAGCCAGATGGCTGCGGCAGCGATTCCCCGTAATCCGGTACAGCCAGCTGCGCAGCCGCCCAGGATCCCGGCATTGTGCCAAATGCCGATAGGCGCGCACGAGACTCTCGGCTACTGCGTCGGCTGCGGCATCGGGATTCCCGAGCATCCGCGTCGCGAAACGCAGCAGACCCGGCTCGTATCGCCGGATGAGAATCCCGAACGCCTCCCCATCGCCGCCCAACACCCGGGCGACCACTTCGATATCCGGGGCGCCGTCGTTCACCATCCCAGTGACCCCCTGGGGGGGGGCTTCGTCACGGTTTTCCAAGGGTTTGCCGTGCGGCAGTGAGGAACGTCACGGCGCGAAGGCCGGTGCCGTCCATGGAGCCCGCGAATGCCTCCAGCGTCGCCTGAGCGCGGCGCTTGTACGAGGGGTCACCAGTCACCTGCGCCAGCTCCGCCAGCACGAGCGCCGTCGCGGCGTTGGCACCGGGGAGCACGTCGTCGAAAATGTGTTTCGTACGATCGCCCAGCGCCTGGGACGCGGCGAGCGGATCGGCTGCCGCGACGTCGTAATAGCCGCCCAGCGGATCAGCATAGCTGCGCTCGACGATGGCGGCGAGATCGAGCGCGACCTCGAGATAGCGCGGCGCGTTGCTGAGCTGGTGTGCCGTGAGACACGCGGACGCCACCTGGACCTGATCCTGGAGCAGGCCCTGCGGCGTGCTGGCGCCCGCTGCGGGCGCTCCTGCGGCGGCGTGCCGCACACCCCAGCCGCGGGCATACGTCCGCTGCAACAAAACATCGAGGCCGGCGCGCGCGCGACTCGAGACTGTGGGCTCACCGATTGTGGCCGCAGCCACCATCACGTGTCCGAGTACGTACGCCTCCTGATCGGCGAACACCGATCCGTCGGGAGGCGGCTCGGCCGACAGCGCGCGGACGAGGACACGGACGGCCTCCCGATAGCGCTGCTCGCCGGTCACGGTCCACGCCTTCGCCAGGCTGACGGCGAGCGCGGCACGGACCAGCCGTGGTGGATCCTCGCTGACGGTTCCCGCGGTCGTATCGAGCATGAGATCCAGCGCGCGGCGCGCCGAGGCGAGCAGCGTGGTATCGGTGAGCAACAGAGATACGGCTTCCGCATGCGTCACGCTGCCCGCGACGGCCCGATTGCGAACCGCCTCATCCAGCTCGCGCGCGACGGCCGCGATCCCCTGCTGTACCAATGCGGGCCGCAACACACTGGGCGAATCCTCAGTCAACACCATCTGCCGCACCACTGCCGCCTGCTCCATGATGAACGTGCGCTGGTCGCGATAGCGCTTCGCGACTTCGGGCAACAATTGCTTCAGCCCGCGACCGGTGATGGGATCGTCGGCAGGGAAATATGTACCGCCGAAGAAGGGCGCGCCGTCGGCGGTGAGGAAGACGGTGAGCGGCCATCCGCGCAGTCCCGCCATCCGTTCGACGGCCGTCTGATAGCGCTGGGCCACGTCGGGCCGTTCGTCGCGGTCGACGCGAATCGGGACGAAGAGCGCGTTGATGAGCGCGCCGATCTCCGGATCGGTGTAAATCGCGCGGTCGGTTTCGGCGCACCAGCGGCAGCTATCGCTGCCGATGTACAGGAGGACAGGACGGTCGAGCCTCGCGGCGAGCGCGAAGGCGTCGCGTCCCCAGGGTTGCCAGCGGACTGGTTGGCGCGCCGCGCGCGCGAGGTAACTCGTCTCCGAGTGGGCCATGCGATTGATGAACGGCCCACGCTCGCCGATACACGCCGCGGCGGCGGCGGAGAAAACGACGATGCAAAAACGGGTGTGCATGAGGCTGCGCACGCGGGGAATACCCCGGCCGGGGCCAGGGAGTACCGCTATATTCGCGAGATGACCACCGTGACCATCACCCCGAAGTCGAACGGCCCCCTGATCATCGAGGGCCCAGTGCGGATCGTAACGCCCGACGGGAGGGAATTGACACCCCCACCCCGCAAAGACGGCAAACCGGCGGAAGTCGTTGTGCTGTGCAGATGTGGGGGCTCGGCGACGAAACCGTTTTGTGACGGAACGCACAAACGCAATGGGTTTCAGGACGGCCCGGTTACCCCCCCCTAGCGCCGCCTTATTATGTTGTCTGGCGCTTGCAGCTTCCCGTTCCCCCTGTACCCCGTGCCCCTGCACTGGAGGAGCGACCGACAATGGCAAAGGCAAAGAGCTCGATGGCCGCAGATGAAGGTTACTGCGTGAAGTGTAAGGCGAAGCGGAAGATTTCGAACGCCCAGCAGGTGAAGATGGCCAATGGCCGCCCCGCGCTAAAGGGTGTTTGCCCCGTGTGCGGGACCGGAATGTTCAAGATCCTGCCACCCGCCGCCGCCAAGTAACCCCGCGGTCCGACTATTCGCGCGCCCCCGGCGACCCAGTCGCCCGGGGGCGCGATGTTTTGTAGCGGATCGTGTAGCAGGCCGCGCCCACATCGCGACAGTAGTAGGCGAGGATCTCGAGCTTGGCGAGCTCGCCGGCCGCCGTGCGGATTGCATAAACGTGATGCCTTGAGGTAAGCAGGTGCGACCACATGCTGTACTCGTACCATTTGCCGATCGCCACGTTTGTGGTGTCGGCGGCGAAGCTGGTTGGGATGTACCCGTCGGCTGGGAGCGCCGTGACGGAGTCGAATGGTACGAGACCCAGATCGATGGCTCCGGCGCCGGGCGCGGTAACGACGTGGTTGCGGCGAAACCCTAGGTCGCCCCACCAGCGCCACTGATCACCACGCGAGGCATCGAGGGTGTAGGTGCTGTCGGCATGCGGGCCGAGCTCATAGGGCGGGAAGTCCGGCTTCGTGAACGACCCGATCAATAACGACGCGACAAGCAGGAGAAACGCCACCGCCATTGCCCACACCAGCAGCGGCGCCTTCAAGCCTCCGCCATGAAGGGATACCATGGGTCACGCGGGGGCACGAAGTTCTCTTTCACCGCCCGCGCGCTGGTCCAGCGGATCAAGTTGAGCAGGCTGCCCGCCTTGTCGTTGGTGCCGCTGGCGCGCGCGCCCCCGAACGGCTGCTGCCCGACGACGGCCCCCGTCGGCTTGTCATTCTTGTAGAAGTTGCCAGCGGCATAGCGGAGCGCCGCATCGGCCTCGGCCAGCGCGGCGCGGTCCTGGGCGAAGACGCCGCCCGTAAGGGCGTAGGGTGATGTGCGGTCGACGAGTGCCAGCGTTTCCTTCCATTGTTTGTCCGGATAGACGTACACCGACAGGACGGGTCCGAAAATCTCTTCGCACATGGTGCGGTACATCGGATCTTCGACCTGAATGACGGTGGGATGGACGAAGTAGCCATCCGTGTCGTCGCACTCGCCGCCGAACATGATCTTCGCTTTCGGATCCTGTTTCGCCTGCTCGATGTACTGCTTGATCTTGTCGAATGCTTTCTTGTCGATCACGGCGCCCATGAAGTTCCGGAAGTCCGCCGGGTCGCCGACCCGCGCGTGCTCCAGCAAGCCGAGCACCCGCTCGCGCAGTTTGGGCCACAGCGATTCCGGCACGTAAGCGCGCGAAGCGGCGCTGCACTTCTGACCCTGATACTCGAACGCGCCGCGCACGATTCCCGTCGCCAGCGCGTCCACGTCGGCGCTCGCATGCGCGAGGATGAAGTCCTTACCGCCCGTCTCGCCGACGAGGCGTGGATAGTCGGCGTAGCTGGTGAGATTCGCGGCGACCGTCTTCCACAGCGTTTGGAAAACTTCCGTAGACCCCGTGAAATGGATTCCGCCCAGATGGCGGTCGGCCAGCAGCCGCTCGCTGATGACCGTCGCGGGACCGGGCACGAAGTTGATGACGCCGGGGGGCAGCCCCGCCTCCTGCAGCAGGCGGAAGACGAGGTAATTCGAGTAGGCCGCGGTCGCTGCCGGTTTCCAGACGACGGTGCAGCCCATCATCGCCGGCGCCGTCGACAGGTTGCCGCCGATCGCGGTGAAGTTGAAGGGCGTGATGGCGTAAACGAATCCTTCGAGCCCGCGATACTCCATCGCATTCCAGATCGCCCCCCCAGGGGGCGAGAGCGGCTGTTCGGCGTGGATCCGCTCCGCGTAATGCACGTTGAAGCGCCAGAAGTCGATCAGCTCACAGGCCGAATCGATCTCGGCCTGAAACGCCGTCTTGCTCTGGCCGAGCATCGTGGCCCCGTTGACCATGGCGCGCCAGCGCATCGCGAGGAGGTCGGCGGCTTTCAGAAAGACCGCGGCGCGATCGGCCAGGCTCCAGCTCGACCAATCGCGCCACGCCTCGCGCGCCGCCTTCACCGCGGCTGCGACTTCCTCGGGACCGGCCTGATGCACCTTGGCGAGCACATGCTTGTAGCAGTGCGGCATCACCGCGTCGACCGTCTTGCCGGTCCGGATTTCCTTGCCGCCGATGACGACGGGGATCTCGATCTGACGGCCGCTCAGATCCTTGAGAGCGAGTTTGAGCTCGTTCCGTTCGCGTGAGCCGGGGGCGTAGGAGAGAACCGGTTCGTTGATTGGGGTGGGGATTTTCATGGAGGAAAGTTAACCGGGGAACCGGCGAGTGTTTAGGAATCAGTGAGCATCGATCCTCGTACTCGCATCGGCCATGTCCACCTCACGGTGAGTGATCTCGAGCGTTCGCTCGCATTCTACCGTGATGCGCTGGGCTTTGAGATTACGGCCCGCTACGGCCCTGACGCCGTCTTCCTGTCCGCTGGCGGTTATCACCACCACATCGGCCTGAACACATGGGCCGGTCGCGGCGCCCCGCGCCCGCCCGAGGGCCGCACGGGCCTCTATCACTTCGCTATTCTCTATCCCGACCGCGCGGCGCTGGCGGAAGCCGTGCGACGCGTGCTGGCGCACGGCATCAAGCTTGAAGGCGCTTCCGATCATGGCGTGAGCGAAGCGATCTACTTGCGCGATCCGGACGGCAACGGCATCGAACTCTATCGCGACCGCCCGGAAAGCGAATGGCCGCGCGGACCGGACGGCAGCATCCGGATGCACACGCGGCCACTCAATCTGCAGGCTCTCCTCGCTTAACCCCGGCGGTCCCCTTCCCGCTGCGGCGGCAGTGGCAGCGCGATCGTGAGTGTGGTCGTATCGGATGCCGAGTCGACCTTCACCGTGCCGTTGAACGCATTCTCTGCCACGCTCCGCACCTTGGCGAGATCGGCCAGCGACCGCCCGCCGCGCACGACGAGCTCGAGCTCCTTTCCTTTCTGTTCCAGGTGGACGCGCACCGGCGCGGGCTGGCCGGTATTCGTTTCCGCGGCGTGGCGCACGATGCCGACGAGCATGTCGAACAGCGCGTTCGAATCACCTTTGACGAACGTCGATTCCAGTGTCGTCATGAAGTCGAGATCGACGCCGCGATCGCGCAGCAGGCGCCGCTCGAGCGTGAGGCAGGAACGCACCACGCGCACGGCGTCGAAGCGCCCCCCTGCGCCACGGGCAGTCAACATCCCAGCGCGCGCGCTCTCTCGCATCGAGTGCAGCATGGTCGAGGTACGATCGAGGTCCTCGAGCACCTGACCGAGATCGTCGAGCAGCGCGAGGCGGCGATCCGCGGCGAGATCCACCCACCGGCCGATCGATTCCATGGAGAGCTGCAGGCCGGCCCGAGCGGCCGTCAACGGATTGGTCGCCTGATGGACCATCAGGGGCGAAGCCGAGGCCGCTTCCGGCGACGGTGTGGGGATCGCGATCAATCCCAGGGCGAGACCGGCGAGCTCGAGCGCCAACCGCTCCCGACTGCGCCGCTCGCGGCCGCCGGGTGGCGGGGCGGGAGGACGGGAGCGGACAGGCGCGATCACCCAGGCGTCGGGTGTGGATCCGGGGGCGGTGACCCAGCGCGATCCGACGGGAACCGGGATGCTCCAACGCTGCAGGATGGCATCCAGATCAAAACCGGGAGGACGAGCCCCGACGTCGGGACCGCTGCTCGCGCGCGGCACGGCTTGGTGAGGCCCGATGATCTCCCACAGGACGACCGGGCGTCCCACGACGGCGCTTGCCTGGCGCAGCACCTCGCCTTCGTCCCCGCGAAACACTACTGCACTCAACATGTCCTCCATCGGCATCCCGATGTGCATCAGGGTGCGTGTGGGGGCTGGGGGCTGGGGGCTGGGGGCGCACAGTTAAATTGCGCCCCCTTGCCGCCCCGTCAAGCGGAGACTAGCGTGGGCCCCATGACGACTCCTCCTGGTTTCCCGTCACGCCCCTCCGTCGGCCGGTCGTCGTTCGCGGTCGCAATGAAGGACTACACCTTCATCCGGCCCGGGATTGCGGTGACCATCAGCGCGGTCACCCTCGCCCTCGCACTCGTGATCGGGTTATGGCTCATCTTCTCCTTGAATGAGGCCGCCCAGACCGTGTCCCGCGGCGCCCGTAACTCCGCTACACTGCATCGCTACAACGCGGGCCTCGAGGTTTGGCGCCAGATGGCGACCAGTACCGATCCGGGCTTCCGCCGCGCCGAAGCGGTCGCGCAGCGGGACAGCCTGGGACGCCAGCTCCGGGTCGAGCTGGCCGATCTCGGCAACACGATGGACGACGATGAGGATCGCCAGCGGGTTCAGATCGTGCTCGGCGGCCTGACCAGCACCGGCACGGGCGCCGGCACCGACGCCCGGCAGGCCATGATCGTGCTCCTCGCCAAGCAGGATTCGGCGCTGTTCCGCGCGGCGCAGACCTCGCAACAGGCCGTCCTGCTGTCGGCGATCCTGCTTGCCCTGACGATCATCGCCGCCGGCATGCTGATCGTCCCGATGGCGTGGCTCTACGTGCGGTACAAACGGGGCGCGGCGATCGAAGTGAAGGTGTAGATGGCCAAGGCCGCTGCCCAGAGGGGGGGGGCGCCCCCCACCACCATCGAGAGCTCGCGCGACCGCGAGCGGCTTCGCACCGTCGTCTTTCCCGAGCACTCGGACCTCGCCGCCGCCGTGGCTGAGCGGATCGTCGACGTCATTCAGCGGGAGACGCGCGCCAAGGGGCGCGCGGTGCTCGGCCTCGCCACGGGCAGTACCCCGCTGGGCGTCTATGAAGAGCTGATCCGCCGCCATCAGGCGGGGGACGTCGATTTCTCGCGCGTCATCACGTTCAACCTCGACGAGTACTACCCGATGACGCCCGACAGCCCCCACAGCTATCGCCGCTACATGTGGGAGAACTTCTTCGCGCACGTGAACATCGCGAAGGAGAACGTCCACATCCCACAGGGCGTGACCCCACGCGAGCGCGTCGCGGAAGCGTGCGACGCGTATGAGCAGGCGATTCGCGCGGCCGGCGGGATCGACTTCCAGCTGCTCGGCATCGGCAAGACGGGGCACGTGGGATTCAACGAGCCGGGCTCCGACGCGACCTCGCGGACCCGCATCGTCACGCTCGACACGCTGACCCGCAAGGATGCGGCCGCCGATTTCTTCGGCGTCGAGAACGTGCCGCGCGAGGCGGTCACGATGGGTGTCGCCACGATTCTCGACGCCAAAGAGATCGCCCTGCTCGCGACCGGCGAGCACAAGGCGGGGATCGTGGCGCGCGCGGTCGAAGGCGAAATCTCGACCGACGTCGCCGCGACGTTCCTGCAGCGCCACCAGAGCGTGACCGTCTATCTCGACCTCCCCGCCGCGGCCGAGCTGACGCGCATCAAGACGCCGTGGATCCTCGAAGGCGTCGAGTGGACGCCCGCGATGGTCGAGCGATCGGTCGTGTGGCTCGCGGAGCGGGTCAGCAAAGCCGTGCTCAAGCTGGCGGCGCGCGATTACGCCGAGCATCAGCTCAGCCCGCTGCTCGCGCGCGCCGGCTCGGCAGGTCCGATCAACGGCCAGGTGTTCAATCGGCTGCGCGACAAGATTCGCGGCCGCGCCAAGCTGCCCGCACACGAGCGCGTGCTCGTGTTCTCGCCGCATCCGGACGACGACGTCATTTCGATGGGCGGCATTCTCCGCAAGCTCTGGGAGAACGAAAACCAGATCGTCGTCGCCTACATGACCAGCGGCAACATCGCCGTTTTCGATCATGACGTGACACGTCATCTCGACTTCGTCGAGCGGGCGGCCAGTTCGCTCGGGCTGGACCCGGCGGCGCTGCACCGCGCCCGCAGCAGCGTCACCGCCGGCATGGAGCAGAAGGCGCCCGGCGACGTCGATATCCCGGTCGTCCAGAATCTCAAGAAATTCATTCGCGAATCGGAAGCGATCGCCGCGCTGGCCGCGGTCGGCATTCCGGCCAGCGCCGCGCGGTTCCTCGATCTGCCGTTTTACCGGACGGGCGAGGTGCGGAAGCGGCCGCTGAGTGACGACGACATCGCGATCGTGCTGCGTTTGATCGAAGAGACGAAGCCCGATCTCGTTTTCGTCGCCGGCGATCTTTCGGACCCGCACGGCACCCACCGCACGTGCAAGGCGGCGGTCGAGCAGGCGCTCGCGCGCTATCAGGGGCAGCAGCCCGAGATCTGGTTGTATCGCGGCGCCTGGCAGGAATGGTCGCTCACCGAAGCGGATGTTCTGGTGCCGCTGTCGCAGGACGAGTTGAACGCGAAGATCCTCGCCATCTTCCGCCACCAATCGCAGAAGGACACCGCGCCCTTCCCCGGCTACGACGAGCGCGAGTTCTGGCAGCGGGTGGAGGCCCGGAATCTGGAGACCGCGGCGCGTGCCGACCGGCTCGGTCTGCCCGAGTACTACGCCATGGAAGCCTATGTAATTCAACGGGCTTAGCCGTCCAGCGTTGCACCCCGCAGTGCCCTTTCATTATGTTGGCGCCGCATTCCCCCTTCTATGGAGGAGGCCCAACATGAGCGCTTCAACCACCAAGGCTTTGAGTCTGGCGATCGTTGCGGCCGTGTGGGCCGCCATTTCGCATCTCCTGAAAGTGAATCTGCAGTTGTGGCCCGTGCTCGTCGGCCTCGGCTGTTTCGTCGGCGCCGGCGGCGGCGTGATGGGGCTGCAGAAGTCGGTGCTGGGGACGCTCTCCGGCGTCGTCTGGGCGGCGCTCTACATCTCCATCTCCGGCGCGCTCGGCAGACAGACGTTCGTGGACGCGCTCGTGCTGGGCGTCGCAGTCTTCGGCATGGTGTACCAGGCGCGCGTGCCGCTGCTTTCCTATACTGCGGGAGCGATCATCGGCGCGGCGACATACCTGGCGATGGGATTCCGGACGTTCCTCATGAACCCGACGCTTCGTGTCGCGATCGCTCTGGCGATCGGTTGTGTACTTGGGATCGCGGCGGAACGCGTTGCGGGCATGATTGGTAAAATGCGAGTCGTGCCGGCCATGTCGAATCGCTAGGGCCAACACGATACACGTAGGGCAGCTAGGTACAAGTAGGGGCGCAGCATGCTGCGCCCCTACGTCTTTTCGGCTGCCGATCGGTTCCTCCCCCTCCCCCCAAAACCAAACCCGGAGCCATTCGATGCGCTCCGGGTCGGCGAGGTCGGGACAAGTGGCCGTCGACACTTGAACCACGACCTACGCTTCGAATCTAGACCTGTTTCCTGCGGGCCTTTGTCAGAGAACCGTCCAGTGGAGTCAGCAAACTGTTGCCGGTTGGGCGGCGAAGAAGGATTCTTAATCCATGACACGTTTCCGGGTGCGCCGCGGCGCGGTCGTCGCGGTGCTGTTGGTGCTCGCGTTCGGCGTCGCCGTGGCGCTGGCCGTCCAGGCCTACCAGACGGCGGGCGATCATCGGGCGCAGGCCGATCGCGTGCTGCGTGACTACGCGCGACTCGCCGCCGCTCGCGTGGCGATCCGGACCGCGACCGATATGTACTACGCCGTCAAATCGCCGCTCAAAGCATTGCAGCTTGCGCACGAGACGGCACCGCACCACGCGACTCCCAAACCGCGTGATCTCCACTTCGATGTCATGGAGCACGAGTTCTCCATCGCGCCGTACATCCGGTTCACCTTCCGGATGGATCTGACGACGAAAGATCTGCAAACCTCCGGGGAACAGGTCCCGGCTCCGGTGCGCACGTGGCTGATCGATACGCTGCCGGTTCACACGCGCACGGTCTACGACACCTCGTGGCATATGGGCACCGTCCTCGGCCAGCCCGGTGGCGATCGGCGCTACGTCGCCTACACCGTCCTACGGGATCGCGACGGCGTGCTGCGGACCGCGCTGGGCTTTGAGGCGAATCCGACTGCGCTCACGCCGCTGATCGTCCAGGCGACCGACACGCAGAAGTTCGCGCTGCTCCCGCGTCCCCTCACCGGGGGCGTGGGGTACGACTCGATGGGATCCATCATCATCACCGACAGCTACGGCGTCGACGTCTATCGCTCGGCGGTACAGTACACCTCGCCGTTCACCGCGCGAGACACGATCGGCACCGACATGGGCGCGCTGTTTGCCCATGCCACGCTGCGCGCCGAGGTCGCCGACCAGCTGATCATTGGCGGCCTGCCCAAGTCGCGCCTGCCGCTGATTCTGAGCTTGCTCGGGCTGACCGCCGCGTTGATCGGAACCGCGCTGTTCCAGCTGCGGCGCGAATCCCAACTCACCCGGCTCAGGACAGACTTCATCTCCGGTGTGTCGCACGAGCTGCGCACGCCGCTCGCGCAGATCCGCATGTTCTCCGAGACCCTGACGCTCGGTCGCGTCCGTTCCGAAGAAGAGCGGCGCCGCTCCCTGGCGATCATCGACCAGGAAGCGCGCCGCCTGACGCACCTCGTCGAGAACCTGCTGCATTTCTCGCGCTCGGAACGGCAGACGGCGCATATCGCGCCGGAGCCGACCGCCCTGGCGCCGCTGGTGCAGGAAGTCATCGACGGATTTGCGCCGCTGGCAGCGGCCCGCGGCGTCACCCTGGCGGCATCCGTGCCGGAAGACCTCGTCGTCCCTGCCGACCCCGGCGCGGTGCGCCAGATGCTGCTCAACCTGCTCGACAACGCGGTGAAGTACGGCCCCGCCAGCCAGGAAGTGCGGATCGGTGCTACGCTCGAGAATGGCGTGGCGCGGCTGTGGGTCGCCGACCGTGGCCCTGGCATCCCGCGCGCCGATCGCGAGCGGGTATGGGAGCGATTCTGGCGGCTGGAGCGTGACCGCGACTCGTCAGTCGCCGGTAGCGGCATCGGGCTCGCGGTGGTGCGCGAGCTGGCGGATCTTCATCACGGCCGCGCCTGGATCGATGACGGCGGCCCCGACGCGAGTGGAACTCGCGTCGTGATCGAGCTGCCCGCGTGATCGCGCCGGCCACAGGACCGAAGCGGATCCTGGTGATCGAGGACAACCCCGACCTCGCGTACGGCTTGCGCAACAATCTCGAGATCGAGGGCTACGAGGTCGAAGTCGCCAAGGACGGCACGCGCGGGCTCTCACGCGCGCGGACCGCCAATCCCGATCTCGTCGTGTTGGACTTGATGCTGCCCGGAATGGACGGCTTCCGCGTGCTGCGCGCGCTGCGCGAAGATGGGCATGGCATGCCGGTGCTGATCCTCACCGCGCGCGGTGAAGAAGCCGACAAGGTCCGCGGCCTCCGGCTCGGCGCGGACGACTATGTCACAAAGCCGTTCGGCGTGCTCGAGCTCCTCGCCCGCATCGAAGCGCTGCTGCGGCGCGTCGTGGCGCCGAAGAAGAACGGCGGGCCGCCGAGAAGTTCGGCGACATCGAAGTACTCACGCCGTCGCGGACGGTGCTACGCGACGGCTCGCCGGTCTCCCTGACGCCGAAGGAGTACGATCTGCTGCTGGCGCTGATTCGGCGCGATGGCGCCTGCATCACGCGGACGGAGCTCCTGACCGAGGTCTGGGGCTACAGCGCGGAAGTCATGAGCCGCACGGTCGACACCCACGTCGCCGAGCTGCGGCGTAAGCTGGAGCGCGATCCCGCCAAGCCACGGCACATTCTCACCGTCCGAAAAACAGGCTATCGTCTGGCGCGATGAGCGCCGCCAAAGCCGAAGTTCTACGCCGGCTCCACGTCGAGGGGCCGATGCTCGTCCTGCCGAACGCCTGGGACGCCGGCAGTGCTCGCATCTTCGTAGAAGCGGGCTTCCCCGCTCTCGCGACGACCAGCGCGGGCATCGCATTCAGCCTCGGATACCCGGATGGCGAGCGCATCAGTCGCGACGAAATGCTCGCAGCTGTGGGGCGCATTACCCGACGCATCTCAATCCCCATTACTGCCGACATGGAGGCGGGCTACGGGCAGACTGCCGACGCCGTCGCCGAGACGGTGCGCCGGGTGATCGACGCGGGCGCGGTGGGGATGAATCTCGAGGACCGAATCGAAGAGAAGCACCTGATCGACTTTTCGTTATCGGTCGAGCGTGTGCGGGCCGCGCGGCGCGCTGCCGATGCGACTGGAGTTCCGCTGGTTCTCAACGCGAGGACCGACGCGTTCGAGGCACCGGAGATCCCCCGTGAGAAGCGTCTCGCCGAGGCGGTGCGGCGCGGGAACGCGTTTCGCGAGGCGGGGGCGGATTCGGTGTTCGTGCCGTTTGTCGGCGACCGGGGAACGATCGAGCAGCTCGTGCAGCGGATCCGCGCGCCTGTGAACATCCTCGGCACGCCCAACGCCCCGACGCTCAAAGAGATGGCCGCGCTCGGCGTGCGCCGGGTGACGTTTGGGTCGGCGCCGATGCGCGCGACGCTCGGCCTGGTGCGCCGGATGGCTCGGGAGTGGAAGGAGAAGGGCACGTACGGGACGTTGGAGGCGTACGGGATTCCGTTCGCCGAGCTGCAGAAGCTGTTCGCCTAGTTCAGCTCTACGTGCAGGTGATCGGCGGTTCCGACATGCCGCCGCGTATCGAATCCCATCAGCCAGAAGTAGAACTGGACGCCGCGGTTCTTGATGACGCCGCGACCCGTCGTGCGCAGGTCGACGGCATGGACCCAGCCGTCTTTTTGCTTGTAGTGGCGAGTGCGGCTGTTGGTGGGCAGCCCCATCCGGCCGTAGTCCTCGGGCACGCGGCCGGTATCGGTGATCAGGATATCGCGATCCACGAGGATGGCCGTAGACAGGGCGAGGCGCAGCAACGGATGCAGCGAGCCGTAATAGGCACGCACCGGCCCCGACTTCGCGTTCACGCTCGCGAGATAGAGTAAGGAATACCCGCAGTAGAAGAGGACGAGCGGGAGTGCGACCCACTTTGCCACCGGCATCACCAGCGCTCTCCCGCCGCGCACGCCCCGATTCATGAGCCTGCGGGCGATCCACACCGCGTAGGCCGTAATCACGCCGCCGCTGAGGATCGCGGCGGTAGCCACCGCCAACCAGACCGATCGCGTGCCGTGTTCATAGATGAACACGGATCCGCGAACCAAAACGGCAAATGGCAGCGCGATGATCAGGACGACCTTCAGGACCGCACCGGCGGCCTCGGCGGCGAGCGCGCGCCACTCGGCCGCGTTCGCCGGCGCTGCCTGCCGAAGCTTCTTGCGCCACTTCCGCTTCCATTCTTTTTGCGCCTCGCGCTTGAGGCGCTCGAGCTTTACGGCGATGCCGTCCATATCGACAAATCTACGGACGTCTGGTGTGCAAGGAGTCAGAGGAAGCCCGTCTCTTGAGGCATCCTCCACCGGAGCCTTCCGATGAGATCCCTTCTTGTCTTGGTCCTCGCCGCCACGCTTTTCGGCTGCAGGGAAAGGAAGCAAGCCGTGTATCGCTCTGCGGATTCCAGCGCACGAGTGGGCATGCAGGAGCGGCGCATTGGCTACGACAAGAACGGGCGCCCGTCACGCGTTGCGCTCGAGGAGGTCGTCGTCACCGGCGTTGCGGATGCGCTCCCTCCCGTCTCTGCCGCCGACATCTCGAACATGGTCATCCGGACCGCGACCGTGTCCATCGAAGTCGATTCGCTCGAACACGCCGTGGCCCGCGTCCGCGAACTGGCGGCGCAATTTGGGGGATACGTCGCCAACACCGACATCACGACTGGCAAGAATCAGCTCCGCAATGCGACGCTCGAAGTGAAGATTCCCGCTACGCGGTTCGAGGAGAGCCTGTCTGGACTCACGCCCATCGGCAAGCTCGAGTCCGTCAGTGTCGAAGCTGAGGATGTGGGAGAGCAGTTCGTGGACGTCTCCGCGCGGATGGACAACGCGCGGCGGCTCGAGCGGCGGCTGATCGATCTGCTCGCAGCGCGCACCGGCAAGCTCAAGGATGTGCTCGACGTCGAACAGGCCCTTGCGCGGGTGCGCGAGGAGATCGAGCGCTACGAAGGCAGAATCCGCTATCTCAAAGCCCACACGGCGATGAGCACGCTCAGCGTGACGGTGCACGAGCCGCTGCCGGTGGTTGGAACGGCCGGGAAGAGCGTCATGGGTGAGGCGTTCACGCAGGCGTGGCGGAACTTTGTGGTGCTCCTGTCGCTCGCCGTGCAGTCGTTGGGGGTCGTACTTCCACTCGGGCTCGTCGCGTTCGTCGTATGGATCGGGACAAAACGGTGGCGGTTGCGTGGCGCGTAGAATCAGGCGAGGCTTGAAGACTCCCGAAGGAGGTCGCCATGCCCGATACCATCCGAAAGGTAGACTACTACTACGTCACAGCGCCGGACAAGCCGGGCGAAGGAGCGAAGCTGTTCGCGAAGTTGCGGGACGCCGGCGTGAACCTGCTCGCGATCCATGCGTTTCCGAGCGCGCGACGCTCGCAGATCGACGTCGTACCGGCCGATGCGGTCGCATTTCTCGCAGCGGCGAAAGCGGCAGGACTCAAGGTCTCAAAACCCAAGACGGTGTTTCTCGTCGAAGGTGACGATCGCGTCGGCGCGATGGCGCAGCTGCTCGCGCGGCTCGGGGCTTCCGGCATCAACGTCACCGCGACGAGCGCGGTGCGCAGCGGCCCAGGACGCTACGGCGCGTTGCTGTGGGTCAAGCCTAAAGACGTAAGGAAAGCAGCCGAAACTCTCGGCGCTTGACGGCGTATCAATCGGCGACCCTTACGGAGGGATCACGTCATGGCTTCACGCACCGAGCGCTTCAAAACAGCAGCGGTCAAGGCGGCCAGGACGGCGAAGCAATGGGCGCAGAGTGCTGCCCGCGAGGCCGACCGGCTGCTGAAGGAAGCGCAGAAGCGCGCAAAGTCGGAGCAGCGGCAGCGGCGCATCAAGGCAGCGTTGCGTCGTACGGGGAAGGTGCTGAAAGCCGCGGGCCGCGCGGCGATCGTTGCCGGCATCGCGGCCGGCATCGCCTCGGCGCGGGCGGAGCGCCGAGCTCGCAAGGCGAGGAAGAAAAAGCGCTAGTCAGCAGCACCTGAAAGCTGCAGCACTCTTTTCCACTGGGGCGCCGTCACCGGACTTACTGACAGGCGCCCCTGTCGTACAATCGGCAGGTCCGCAAACGTCCTGTCCGCTTTGATCTGTGCCAGAGTCACTGCCTGTGGCAGCCGGCGGTGCGCCTTGAGGTCGATCACGACGAGCCTTTCATCCTTCTTTTTGGGATCCGGGTAGGGCGCTGACACGACAGTCGCCCACCCGACCACAGCTTTCTGGTCCCCGGTGTGATAGACGAGCACCTGATCGCCGGGGTGCATCGATCTGAGATTGCGGAGCGCCACCGGATTCTTGACGCCGTCCCAGACGGCAGTTTTTTCGCGCTCGAGATCGTCATAGCTGTACGACGTCGGTTCGGTTTTGACCAGCCAATAGTTAGCCATTCGTCAGCCCCGTCGCCCATTGTTGGACTGTTTCGGCGAGCTCGAGCATGACGTCGTTCTCCGTCTTGCCCGTTCGCTTCGGCACCTTGAACGAGTGATCACCTTCCTCGATTACATGCAGCGTTGCGCGATCGCCAAGCTTTCGCACCACCTCCTGCAACAAATCGAGCTGCGCAAACTCGTCCCGCGTCCCCTGGAGAAATAGCATGGGCACGTCAACGGACGTTAAATGCTCGGCGCGCGTGGTGCTCGGCCGGCCGGGCGCGTGCAGCGGGAAGCCGAGGAAAACGAGACCGCGGACGCCCGGTAGCGGATCGCGACCCTGTGCCTGCGACGTCATTCGCCCGCCGAACGACTTTCCGCCGGCGATGAGCGGCAACCCGGGCGCGGCATGCGCCGCTGCCGCAACGGCCTTACGCACGGCAGCCTCGGCCACCCCCGGAGAATCGGGGCGGCTCTTTCCGGTCTGCATGTAAGGAAACTCGTATCGGTAGGTTGCGATCCCGCGCCCCGCGAAGACGTCGGCGGCCTGCGCGAGAAAATAGTGTCGCATCCCCGCCCCGGCGCCATGCGCGAGCACGTACAGCAGGCGGGCATCGTGCGGCCGCACGAGCAGCGCGTCGTCAGTCTTCGCCAAGGCGCTTGTTGAGGCGTTCGAGAACGCCCATGAGCTTGGGCTTCAGCTCGAGGACTTTGACGACTGGATCGTGGCCCAGCTTCTGCATCCGCTTCAACGCGTTGGCGATGGTGAAGTTGCCGTTGTGGAGCTTGCCGGTGACCTCGTCCCATTCGATCGGCATCGACACCGGCGCGCCCGGCGATGGGCGCACGCTGTAGGGCGCCACCATCAGCTGGCCGGCGCGGTTCTGGAAGGCGTCGACATAGACCTTGCCTTCGCGCTTGCTGATTGTGCGCGCCGTTGTCGCGATGTCGGGGTGTTGATCGGTGACGAGCCGCGAGAACAGAATCGCGAGCTGCAGGCACTGCGCGTAGCTCAACTGCCGGCCAAGCGGCAGCATGATATGCAGTCCGGACTTGCCCGTCGTTTTGATGAACGCTGGCATTTCGACCTCTTCGCACAGCTTCCGCATCGTCTTGGCCAGCGTAAGGACGTGCGCGAACGGCGCGTCCTTGGGATCGAGATCGATGAGACACCAGTCGGGCTTCGCGAGATCGGTGATGCGGCTCATCCAGATGTGCAACGGAATCGTGCCAAGGTTGACGAGATAGACGAGCGACTCCACGTCGTTGCAGACGAAGTAGTCGATGTCGCGCTGCGTGTCTTCGCTCCAGATCGGAATCGTCTGAATCCAGTCGGGCACGAAGCCCGGCGCGTCTTTCTGATAGAACGACTTGCCGGTGATGCCGTCGGGATACCGTGTGAGCACGACGGGCCGGTCTTTGAGATACGGCAGCAGCCAGGGGGCCATCGAGCGGTAATACTCGATGAGATCGCCCTTCGTGTATTTCTCGTCGGGCCAGAAGACCTTGTCCAGATTCGAGAACTTTACCTCCCGGGGAACGGGGCTTGGGGCCTGGGGCCTGGGGGGTGCTTCTTCGAGGCCCGAGTCCCTAGGCCCCAGGCCCGGCATCATCACATCCTCCGGCTTCTTATCATCCCGAAACCGTAAGAAGACGGATTGCCGTAGAAGGCCGTCGCTCGTGAACTCCTTGTAACGCACATCGCAAATGAGCTTCGGCTCGACCCAGGTGTGCTCGGGACCCTTGGGGAGCGCGCCGTGCTCCGGCGGATCACACGGCGGTGTCTTGCGCACGAGCGCTTGCAGCTGCGCACTGATCTCGTCGATCTGATCGCCCGTGAACCCTGAGCCGGCGCGCCCGCAGTAGATGAGTCTGCCGTCCTTGTACGCGCCGACGTGCAGCGAGCCGAAGCCGCCGCGCGATCCTTTCGGCTTCGAGAAGCCGACGACGACAAAGTCGTCGATGCGGTCGGCGCGAATCTTCAACCAATCGCCGGATCGGCCGCTGCGATAGGGACTGTCTGCCTTCTTGGCCATGATGCCTTCGAGTCCCAGCTTCACGACCTGCTCGTACAACGCCTCGCCGTTCCTCTCGAAGTGCTCGGAATAGCGGAGCGGACCGGTCTGCGGCAGCACCTTCTTGAGAATCTCCTTGCGTTTGACGAGCGGGAGTTTGCGCAAGTCATAGCCCGCGAAGGCGAGCAGATCGAACACATAGAGCGTCGCCGGCGACTCGATGGCGGCGCGCCTCGCTTCACGCGCCCCCAGTTTGGCTCGCGTCTGCAGCTTGTTGAAGCTCGGCTGACCGGAGTCATTGAGCACGACCAATTCGCCGTCCAGGATCACGCCGTCGAACGGAATCGCCTTCACCGCGCGCGCGATCTCCGGAAATGACTCCGTGTAGTCGAGTCCCTTGCGCGAATACAGAATCGGCTCGCCGTCCTGACAGGCGGCGCGCATCCGATAGCCGTCGAGCTTGACCTCGAACAGCCACCCATCCTTGGTGAAGGGGTCGGCACGCGTCTCCGCCAGCATCAGCTCGGTGTCCTCCACACGCAGCGCGCGCTTGGGCGCCCCCAGCTTCTCCAACTCCTTCTTGATCGGCTCGGCGCGCTGCTTCGCGTTCCGTAGCTCATCGTTGGTCAAGCCGGACAGGACCGACTCGTTCGAGTACGGCTCCGTCGAGACGTACTCGTCGCGCTCTTTGATCAGCAGCCATTCCTTCTCGGTCTTCTTCAGCTTGATCAGCGTCCAGCGGCCGCGCAGCTTGTAGCCCCGCAGCTCGAAGAGCAGCTTCCCCTTTTCGAACCCTTCGCGCACATCCTCGAGGGGCAGCCACACGCCACGATCCCAGACGATGACGGTGCCTGCGCCATAGTTCCCTTCTGGAATGATCCCCTCGAAGTCGCCGTACTCGAGGGGGTGGTCTTCGACTTTTACGGCGAGGCGCTTGTCGGCAGGGTTGGCGGACGGCCCCTTGGGGACCGCCCACGATTTGAGGACCCCGTCCATCTCCAGCCGCAGGTCCCAATGCAGGCGCGTCGCGTCGTGCATGTGGACGATGAGCAACCCACCCGGTTTGGGCGCCGGCTTGGGGACTAACCCCCCAGGTTCGGGGGTCTCATCGAACGCGCGCTTCGCGCGATATGTGCTGAGCGCGTCAGTGCTCTCCGGCTGGGCCTTCCGACGGGTGGGCATCAGCGCGTATCATACCCCGATATGGCCGCCCATTCCATCGGTTCCGCCACGGTCTCGTTTGGCCTCGTGTCCGTGCCCGTGCAGCTATTTGCTGCCGGCGAGTCGAAGGCCGCGATTTCGTTCAACTGGCTCCATAAGAAGGATGGGGCCCGTCTCAAGCAGCAGTACATCTGCTCCAAGGACGGCGAAAAGGTTGAACGCACCGACATGATCAAAGGCTATGAATTCCAGAAGGGACAGTACGTCACCTTCACACCGGACGAGTTGAAGGCGCTCGAAGAGCGTGCCACCGGCGCCATCGATATCGTGGAATTCCTGCCAGCCGAGCAAGTCGACCGCATCTGGCTCGACCGCACGTACTATCTCGGACCGGACAAGGGCGGCGAACGGGCCTACAAACTCCTCGCCGAGGCGCTCGAGAAGACCAAGCGCGTCGCGATCGGGCAGTACGCCGCGCGTGGGAAGCAGTATCTGATCATGGTCCGCCCGATGAACGGCGGGCTGGTGATGGAGCAGCTCCGCTACGCCGACGAGATCCGAAATATCGCCGAGGTCCCGATCCCCAAGACCGAGGTGAAGAAGCCGGAGCTCGAGCTCGCGACGAAGCTGATCGAGCAGGCAGCCACCGACGAATTCCATCCGGAGAAGTACAAGGACAACGTGCGCGAGCGGATGCAGGAGCAAATCGAGCGCAAGGTCGAGGGCAAGCAGATCACCGAGGAGCCGGAGGAAGCCCCGAAGACCAGAGTGCTCGATCTGATGCAGGCGTTGAAGCAGAGCCTCGAGGGCGCGCCGGCGGAGGAGAAAGAGAAACCCGCCAAGCGGCGCAAAGTCGCGGGGAAGCGCTAGCCAAAGAGGGTCTGGAACTCCGCCGCCAGCTTGGGGCCGACGCCTTTCTCCTCGTGCTTGAAGAAGATGTACGCATCAGTCCAGGACTGGCCCAGGTCTTGGACTTTTTGCTTCCATTCCTGAAGCCCCTCGCTCGAGTAGCCCTCATCGCGTAGCCGCACGTACCCGAAGTCGGCCGTTCGCACGAGCGGGGTCGTCCCTTCCTCTGTATCGGCGATGCACAGCGCCGTGTTCGTGCTCCGCAGCAGCTCGTAGACGTCGTCTGACCACCACGATGCGTGACGGAACTCACATGCCGCGCGGACATCCGCCGGGAATTGTGTGAGTAGATCACCGAGTCTTCCGATGTCTTTCACAAAATTGGGGGGTAGTTGGAATAGGACTGCGCCCAATTTGGTGTTAAGCTTGCGGATCAAGTCGAGGAAGAGGCGGAGCGGTTCGTCGATGTTTCGCAGGCGCGCGAAGTGCGTGATGCGCTGCGGCGCCTTCAGAACAAAGGTGAATCCCTCCGGGGTCGCTGCGTTCCACCCGGCGATCGTCTTCTCGCTGGGCATGCGATAGAAGGTGTAATTGATCTCGACCGTGCCCAATTGTTGCGCGTAGTACTCGAGCCACTTGGAACTCGGGAGCTTGGGCGGGTAGAAGCTTCCCTTCCATTCAGGGAAGTTGTAACCGGACGTTCCGACGTGTAGCCGCTGCATCGCGGCAAAAGTAGTGTCACCATTCTCGATGGGGGAGTCGTCCCTATGAAGATGCTGCAGCTCACATCCGCCGGGCTGGCGCTCGCGCTCGTCGCCGCCTGCGGCACCTCGGCCGAAACGGAGCGCAAGCTGGCCGAGCTCGAGACGGCCAACTCGCAGAAGGATAGCCTGATGCAGGAAGTGGCCATCAGCTCGCGGCTCATCAGCGACGTCAACGCCGAGCTCGCCAAGGCGAAGATCCGCAACAATCGCCTGCACATCTCGAGCGAAAGCCCGATCACCGCGTCGAACGACACGCTGCTCGCCAAGCTGCGCTACGTCGTCACGCGCGTCCAGCAAACCGAGACCGCGCTGAACGAGAGCCGCGAGCGGATCAAGAACCTCACGGCGCTGTCGGACAGCCTGCGCGCGACGCTCGACTCGACCGTCGGCAACCTGCAGTCGGTGATCGCGTCGCAGAAGACGACGATCGACCTGTTGACCGACCGTGTGAACGCGCTCACGGAAGAGAACGTCGCCCTGAAGGACAGCCTGGCGACCGGCTACTACATCATCGGCTCGCGGGCCGAGCTAAAGAAGCAGGGCATTCTCACCGAGCAGGGCGGCGGCCGGGTGCTGTTCATTCTGTGGCGCACGGGCAAGACGCTGCAGCCGGCGCGTAACCTCGACCCCAGACTGTTCACGTCGATCGACACGCGCCAGGTGACGCAGATTCCGCTGCCGAGCGCCAGCGCCGAGTATCGGGTGGCGTCGTTGCAGGATCTGTCGTACGTCGCCGAAGAACGCCAGAACAACAAGTACACCGGCGTGCCGAGCCTCACGATCACGTCGCCGGTCGACTTCTGGCGGACGTCGAAGTTCCTGATCATCATCCGCGAAGGGTCGGCGACCCGGGTGGCGGATGGCGCCGCGAGAACCTCCGAGAACCAGGTCGTAAGTCACTAGAGAAGGTCCCCAGACGACAAAGTCCAAGAGGCCAGGAAACACCTGGCCTCTTTTATTTGGTGGTACTTTTTAGGCATGGAAAATCGTTGCGGCTGGTCCACATCGAATGAACAGATGATCCTCTACCACGATACGGAGTGGGGCGTGCCGGTCCACGAGGACCGACAGCTTTTCGGTAAGCTCGTCCTGGATGGATTCCAGGCGGGACTCTCCTGGGCGATCATCCTGCGCAAACGCGATGCATTTCTCAAAGCCTTCGACGGCTTCAACCCGGACAAGATGGCGCGCTACGATGCCCCGCAGGTCGCCAAGATCCTCAGAGATCCAGGAATCGTGCGCAACAAGCAGAAGGTGAAATCCGCGGTCGGCAACGCCCGCGCCTTCCTAAAGATGAAGGACGCGGGCGAGTCGCTCGATCAGTTTCTCTGGCAGTTTGTCGGCGGGAAGCCGAAGGTCAACGCCTGGAAGACGCTTCGCGGGGTGCCGGCCGAGACGAAAGAATCCACGGCGATGAGCAAAGCGCTGGTCGAGCGGGGCTTTCGCTTTGTGGGGCCGACGATCTGCTACGCGTTCATGCAGGCCGTGGGGATGGTCAACGATCATCTCGTGACCTGCTACCGCTATGCCGAGCTTACTTCGCCCGCTCCAGGTATTGCCCGGAGCGTGGGTCCACGCGCACCTTCTCGCCGGGGCTGATGAACTCCGGCACCTGAACCGTCACACCGTTCGATAGCTTCGCCGGCTTGGTGCTCGCCGTCTTCGTCGCCGTCTTCATCACCGGCGACGTCTCGACCACCTTCAGCTCGATCACCGACGGCAGCTCGATGGCGATGGGCCGTCCATCCAGCCACTCCACCTGCACCACCATCTCCGGCTGCAGCCACGGCGTGTCCTCGCCGACGGCGCGCTCGTCGAGCGTGAACTGCTCGTAGGTCTGCTGATCCATCACGTGCACGCCGCCCTGATCCTGATAGAGAACCTGCATCTCTTTTGTATCGAGACGCGCCTCCTGGAGAAAGTCGGTCGCGGCGAGGCGCTGATCGAATGTGTTGCCCGACACCAGATTGCGAAAACGCACCTGCACGAACGCCCGGAGGTTGCCGGGCGTGCGGTGCGTGAAGTCCATGACCCGGCACGGCTGGCCGTCGATCATGAGGACGTGACCCTTGCGAATGTCTGTGGCTTTCATGGG
>Ga0209761_1000309_pt1 | contig 28673 bp, 20 predicted proteins | sample GraSoi013_1_40cm_4_FD_185818 | JGI IMG/M metagenome (GOLD analysis project Ga0209761, IMG submission 185818) | Grasslands soil microbial communities from the Angelo Coastal Reserve, California, USA - Sample 09_25_2013_1_40cm (SPAdes) (version 2) | ecosystem: Environmental > Terrestrial > Soil >... | reverse complement strand
ATACCAGTAGGAATACCTCGCCGTGCCTGCTACGAGGTAATCAAGATCGGCGACGTTGGCCACGGCGAACGACCCGTTGTTCAATTCACTGTAGAGGTGAGCTCTCAGCCAGATATCGCCAAGCGCAACTTTGGCCTCCGCCTGCCTGGCCTTGGCTTGGTACCGCATGAAATTCGGGATCGCAACGGCCGCCAAGATCCCGATGATCGCCACCACGATCATCAACTCAATTAAGGTAAACCCTTGAGGTCCCTTTAGCGCCTGTCTGGCCATCGATCCTTCCTTAAAGGCTGTGCGGATTCCGCCACGTATCACCACTAATTTCACGGTCAGCCTGACGAACCTATAAGCGGCTACCGCTGAAGCGCGCAAAATCTTTGCCACTAGGCCAAACCGACCCGAGCCACGGATAAAACGCGACGTTCTAGGCCAAGCCACCGTTTTACCACTAAGCAAAACGACGATTCCAGGTACCGCCGTACCAAAAATTGCCACGGCGGGAAGTTTTACAGGGCTTTGTTGGAGAGACGCTGCTGGGATTTTCGGATTCGCTCCTCCGTGGCCGGGTCACCGAATCCCTTCGCCTTGAACCGTTCCACAAGCTTGTGATTTGTCGGATCGAGTTCCAGCGAGCGTAGCCAGACCTCGCGAGCTTCGCCCCCGAGGTTCTGGGTGAGGTAGATATCGCCGAGGTGCTCGAGAAAGACGGGATCGTCTGGCACCACGGCCACGGCCCGCTTCATTTCTGCCAAGGCCTCCTGGAAGCGGCCCATCTTGTAATAGGCCCAGGCGAGACTGTCGAGATAGTAGCCATTCTGGGGCTTGACCGCCAGCGCCCGTTGGATCAACGCAACCGCTTCTTCCAATCGCATGTCGCGCTCGGCATAGGTATAGCCCAGGTAGTTGAGCGCATCGGCGTGCTTAGGATCCAGCCGGATGGCCTCCTCCATCTCATGAACCAGCTCGTCAAACCGGCCCATCTTGTCGTACGCGGTCCCCAGGTTGAAATGGAGATCGGCGCTTTCGGGATTGCGCTGCAGCCCCTCGCGAAAGACCGCCACCGCTTCCTCTTGGCGCGACGCCTGGAGCAGGGTCAAGCCCAGCAATAGATATGCCTCCGTCATCTTGGGGTTGAGGGCGATGACCTGCTGGAAATGCGGGAGCGCCTCATCATTGCGTTTCAGGCGATACAGCAAGTAGCCGAGATGGAGATGCGCGTCGGAGTACCGCGCGTCGACCTGGATGATCGTCCGGTATTCTGCGATGGCTTTATCGAAATCCTTCAACTCTTCGTACAAGTAGGCCAGATGATCGCGGACTCGTAGTTCCTGCGGGCGCAAGGCGAGGACGAGCTTGATCTGCTCGACCGCCTTGACATAGTCCTTCAGCTCCCCGTAGATCAGCCCGATCCGGAGCTGGGCCTCAACGTCGCCTGGAGAATCCTGGATGGCTTCGCGCAAGAGGGCGAGCGCGGGCTCGTAGGCCTTCTGGGTCAACAGCAAGCGGACCAGCCGCTGACGCGCTTCCCGGTTGCCCGTGTTGACCTCCTGCAACACCTTGCGGAGGACTGCGATGGCCTGAGCCGTGTCGCCCTTAGCTTCCAGCGTCGCGGCCATTCCCAGGTAGGCGGGCTCGAAGCTGGGATTGATGGCGAGCGCGTCGCGATAGGCCTGCACGGCCCGGTCCCAGGCCTTCTGCTCAACCAGAATGTGACCCAGGTAGAGGAAGCCAGTCGGCGTCGCGGTCTGGGAAACGGCAATCCCGCGGCGGATGGTCTGCTCAGCCTCGTCATACCGCTTCAGGCCAGACAACAACATCCCCTTCGAATAATAGGCCTGAGCTTCCTGGGGCCAGAGCGCCACAATCCGCTCGTAGAGCTCGATGGCTTGCTCCGATCGGCCCGCGGCCACGGCCACGCTCGCCAGCATGTGCAGGGCCTGGAGGTTCGTCGCGTCTCGAGCCAGCGCCGCTTCGGCGTGGGCTTGAGCTTTGTCATGCTCGCCTCGAGCATGATAGAGCGTCGCCAGCCCGACGTGAATCGCCACCGAGTTTGGATCGCGAGCGAGCGCCTTGAGGTACTCCGCCTCGGCCTCTCCCATAGCATTGTTCAGCTCGTGCTGGTAGCCGAGCATGAAATGGTAGAACGCGACCGAGTCCGGAGCTTGATCTGACCCTGACGGCTTCGCAGGCAGGGCGGGCTGTTCTGTGGCGAGTGCGTCAACCGACAGGAGCGCGAGGCAAACCAGCACACCGATAGCCCATGCGTTCTTCCTCGTGCTCAGTGTGCCGACCATCGCATCTTGGCGCTCACCGTCGTCCAGGCGGGATAATCCTTAGCATCTAGTTTCTATGCACGATTATAGAGGCATCGCGAAGGAGAGTCAAATCGGCTCTTGGATGTAGTTGGCGAACTTGGCGTACTCAGGGAGGAATGTGAGATTCACTACACCCGTCGGCCCATTCCGGTGCTTGGCGATAATAATCTCCGCCACCCGCTCCCGATCCATCTTCTCCTCGGTTCTCTCCTCTTTCCAATCCTCCGTTTTGCCCTTCTCCGCGGCGTGCAGGTCCCGCCGGTAGATCATCAGGACCAAATCGGCATCCTGTTCGATGGCGCCCGATTCCCGAAGATCGGCAAGAAACGGTCTCCTGTCCGGCCGACTTTCGACCGCTCGACTGAGCTGGGACAAGGCGATGACCGGAATGTTCAATTCTTTGGCGACGGACTTCAACGACCGGGAAATGACCGAGATCTCCTGTTGACGGTTCTCGCTGTCGTCGCTCCCGGACATCAGCTGAAGGTAATCGACCACCACAAGATCGAGGCCGGTTTCCGCCTTCTGCCGACGGATCTTGGCGCGCATTTCCAGGGCGCTAATGCCCGGCGTGTCGTCAATGAATATCCTACTGTCGCTCAGCTTGCCGGCTGCGCGGGTGAGGCTCGGCCAATCTTCCCTCTGCAGTTGACCGGTCCGAATGCGATGCATATCCAAGGAGCCTGCCGCGCTCAGCAGGCGCATGCACAACTGCTCCTTGGACATCTCCAGGCTAAAGATGGCCACCTTATACTGCCGGGGGTGCAGCGCTGCGTGCAAAGCCATCCCCAGAGCCAAGCTGGTCTTGCCTGTGCTCGGCCGCCCGGCCACGATAATCAGATCGGAGGCCTGGAGGCCGGCGGTCTTTTCATCCAGATCCGAAAACCCCGTCGGAATGCCGGTGATCTTTTCCTTCTGTTCATACAGCTTGTTGATGTGTTCCACCGTATCGGTCACGACAGCGCCCATTGGACTAAAGGAGCGCTTCATCCGGCGTTCCGCAATCCCGAAAATGTTCTTCTCGGCGTAGTCCAGCAATTCATCGACCCGCTTAGTTCCTTCATACCCCCGAGTGACGATCTCCGTCGCCACGTTGATGAGAATGCGATTGATCCCGGTCTCGTGGATAAGCTTGGCGTGATAGGTCACGCTGGCCGCCGTCGCCACCGCTTGGGCGAGGTCGGTCAGGTACGCGCTACCCCCGATCGCTTCCAACGCTCCGGCGTGCTGAAGGCAGTCGGCAAGGGTCACGAGATCGATCACCTGATTGTGTTCCGCCAGGGCGATCATGGCCTCAAAGATCTTACGGTGCTTGGGGAGATAAAACTCGTCAGGGCCGATGACCTCGAGGGCCTTGTAGAGCGCCTGGTTGTCCAAGAGAATGGCCCCGAGGACAGCTTTCTCAGCTTCGAGATTCTGCGGTGGTAGTCTGAACGCAGTGGGATCCGAGGGGTCTGGCAAGCCGCGAGGCTTCATCGGCGACCTCCGCGCGTCGCTCGCCGGGCGCGAACGGCCGCGGCGCCGCCCCGCACGCCCGTGGCACGCGTCCGGCCGCCCTGCGCGGCGCGGAGCTGCAGGAGCCGGTCGAGGTCAAACGCAAACCCCGTGGAGGGAACCTCCCGCCCGAAACGGCCGATCAGGTGATCGTAGCGCCCGCCGCCTCCGATCTCGGCGCCCACCCCGTCCACATAGATGTCGAAGACCAGGCCTGTGTAATACTCCATCCGGCGGATCTCCCCCATGTCCAGCAGGAGCGCGCCGCCCAGGCCGGCTGCCGTCATCCGCGCCCACACTTCGCGCAACCGGGCGAGCGGTCGGCGGCAATCCTCGGTCGGAGGCGTCAGGCGCGCCGCTTCCTCCAGAATTTCGGCGCCCCCGTAGAGTTCGGGTACCGCAAGGAGGGCTTTGGCAGCACGGCCACGCACGCCGGCCTGGTGCAACAGCGCCTCCATCTTGGGCACATCCTTCCGCGCCGCCGCTTCGCGCAGGCTGCGCTGGACGGATTCCGCCACGCCGGTCCGGCGAAGCAGCGCATTGAAGAAGGCGCCCTGTCCGATCGCGATCGTGAAGGCTGTGACCCCGAGGCGACGGAGGCACTCCGCCGCCACCATGATCGGCTCGACGTCGGCCGCCGTGCCTTTGGGCCCGATCAGCTCGAGGCCGATCTGGAAGATCTCGCGGTCGCGGCCCGCGTGCTCCGGCTCGTAGCGGAAGACATTGACGCTGTAACAGAGCCGCAGGGGAAACGGCTGGTTCACCATCCCCATCGCCACCATCCGGGCGATCTGGGCGGTGACGTCCGGACGCACGACCAGGATGCGGCCCGTGGCCCGGTCCACCACCTTGTAGGACTTCTCGATCAGTTCGGCGTCGAGACCGGGCGCCAGAATGTCCAGGTACTCAAAGGTAGGGGGGATGACTTCCCGGTACCCGTGCTCACGGAACACCGAGAAAACGACATCCTCGACGGCGCGCTTCTCGCCCGCCTCGACGGGCAGAAAGGTGGCGACGCCTTGAGGGATCGGAGAGCGGGCAGGTCGAGTCATCGTACAACGGACCAACGGACTTGAGGTCTTGCCGAGCGCCGCGCGGACGGCTAGAGACGAACGAGCTTGACCGAGATGATGTTCTTCGCGACCGTGACGGCCCGCAAGACTTCCGTGGGCAGCGGGGCGTCCACGCCCACGATGAGTAACGCTTGGCCCCCCTTCTCTTCCCTTGAACACTGCATGCGGGCGATGTTGATCTGGTGCTCGCCGAGGATCTGCCCCACCTGGCCGATGACGCCGGGACGGTCGTGGTTCAGAATGAAGAGCATGTGCCCTTCCGGCACGATCTCGACCCGGAAGGAATCCAGTTGGACGATCCGGGGATCCCGCCGGCCGTACAGCGCTCCCGCGATCCGGCTGCTCTTCTTCTCAGCCTCCACCTGGAGCGTGACCAGGCTGGTGAAGTCGCCGGCATCGCTGCTTTTCACCTCCTTGACCTCGATCCCGCGCTCCCGCGCCACGACCGGCGCGTTCACGTAGTTGATCGTCTCCTCCAGGATCGGTGTCAGGAGGCCCTTCAGCGCGGCAATGGTCACCGGCGCAACGTTGACCCCGGCGACCTCGCCCTTGTACTCGATCGTCACCCGCTCGATCCCGCCCTCGTACAGCTGGGAGTGCAGGAGCCCCAACTTCTCGGCCAGCGTGATGTAGGGCTGGAGCCGGGGCAGCATCTCGGCAGGAACCGACGGGATGTTGATGGCGCCCCGCGCGATGCCACGCGTCAAGTAGTCCACGATCTGCTCGGCGATCCCCACGGCCACGTTCTCCTGGGCTTCGGTGGTGGCCGCGCCGATGTGCGGGGTGCAGATAAAGTTGTCCAATGTCAGCAGGGGGTGGCTGGGCTTGACCGGCTCCTCTTCAAACACGTCGAACGCGGCGCCCGAGACCTTGCCGCTCTTCAACGCCTCGTAGAGGTCCAGTTCGTTGATGATCCCTCCGCGAGCGCAGTTGATGATGCGCACGCCGTCCTTCATCGTCGCGATCGTCGCGGCATTGATGATGTTCTGGGTTTCGGCCGTCAGCGGAGTGTGCACCGAGATGATGTCGGCGCGGCGGAAGAGCTCGTGCAGGCCCATCATCTCGACCCCCATCTTGCGGGCGCGCTCTTCGGCCAGGTACGGATCGTAGGCGATCACGGTCATCATCATGCCCTGAGCGAGCTTCGCAAGGTGGCTCCCGATCTGGCCCACCCCGACGATGCCGAGGGTCTTGTTGTACAGCTCCACGCCCATGAACCGGTCCTTCTCCCACTTGGCGCCCTTCATCGAGGCGGTGGCCTGCGGGATCTTGCGGGCCAGCGCGAGGATCAACGCCAGGGTATGTTCGGCCGTGGTGACGGTGTTGCCGCCCGGCGTGTTCATCACGACGATGCCGCGCTTGGTCGCCGCCGCGGTGTCCACGTTGTCCAGGCCGGACCCGGCCCGGCCGATCACCCGCAGCTTGCCGGCCGCGGCGATCACGTCGGCCGTCACCTTGGTCGCGCTGCGGACGATCAACCCCTCGTAGTGCTTGATCTCGCGAAGCAGGTCCTCCTTCGACATCTTGGTCTTGACATCGACGGTCAGACCGGCCTTCTCGAGAATCTCGATCCCCTGCTTGGAGAGGATGTCGGTGACCAGGATTTTCATTTGGCGAGCAGCAGCTCCTCGGCTTTCCCCACGCCCGACCCCAGCTTCACCGGATGGCCCAGCCCTTTGAGCACCATCTCGGTGGCGGCGATCGCCTGGATGACATCGAAGGTATCCGCGTACCCCATGTGTGAGATCCGGAAGATCTTCCCCTTGAGGTGGTCCTGCCCGCCGGCCGCCGTGATCCCGTACTGTTCACGGAGGTTCTTGTATACCGCCTGCCCGTCCACGCCGGCCGGCGCCGACACCACCGTGAGCGCGTCGCTGGGGCTCTTCTTGGGAAAGAGCGCAAGTCCGGCGGCCTTCATGCCCTCCCGCATCGCATGGGCCAGGCGGGCGTGGCGTGCGAAGACATGGCCCAGGCCCTCCGCCTTGAGCATCTTCAGCACTTCCTGGAGCCCCAGGATCAGCGACACCGCGGCGGTGTACGCGGTCTGGTTCTTCTGCTGAGCCTCTCGTTCCTTCTTGAAGTTGAAGTAGAAGGCCGCGTTCTTGGCCTTCTCGGCCAGTCGCCACGCCTTCTCGCTCACGCTCACGAAGGCCAGGCCCGGAGGCAGCATCAACGCCTTCTGCGACCCGGCGACGAGCACGTCGAGGCCCCATTCGTCGGTCTGTAAATCAAACACGCCCAGGGCGGTGATCGCGTCGACCACGAGAATCGTGTCCTCGCGGGCCCGCACGATCTCGGCCAGCGCGCGGGTGTCGTGAGCCACCCCGGTGGAGGTCTCGCTCGCCTGCACGTAGACCGCCTTGATGGCCGGGTCTTTCTTCAGGGCGTCGGCGACAGCTTGAGGATCCACCGCCTCCCCCCACTCCACCTTGATCTCGATCCCGTTCACGCCGAAGGTCTTGCAGAGCTTCCCCCAGCGTTCTCCGAACTTCCCACCGTTGACGTACAGCGCCTTGTCGCCGGGCGAGAGGAAGTTGGACACCGCTCCCTCCATGGCGCCCGTGCCCGTCGAGGCGAGCGTCAGGACATCATTCCTGGTCTGGAAGAGCCATTTCAGGTCTTCGCGCACCTGCGCAAACAGGGCGGCGAATTCGGGGGCCCGGTGATGCAGCATCGGCCTGGCCATGGCCAACAGCACTTCCGGGGGAACTTGGGTCGGCCCGGGGGCCAATAGGTACCGCTTCAACATGCCTGAGGGTCTCCTTCTGTAGGGGAATCTGGATGGATGAAGACGAAGGAACGCTACCACACGCTCAGGGGGCTGTCAAGGCGCGCAAAAGACCTATTTGGGTAAGAAATCAACTGATTATCAACGCCTACGACATGAGCACACTGGGTAGCTGGGGTCAGTTCAATCTGCGACTGCCCTGCCCCTTTTAAACTGGTCTAGTTAAACTGGTCTGGGTTCTAGTGAGGCCTGGGAATCCACAGGATGGCAGCGATCGCATAGACCTGCGTCTGCGTCAAAGCTATCTCATTCGATAGCTCTTCTGTATCTTTTTGTAAGTGTAGATGCCGAGTGTACCATGGAAATTCGCGACCATCCTGGGTGTGATGTCCAGATCTAGTAGGTCAATTTGTAAATGATTACGCAATATTATGACTGCAATGAATTTGCATAAAGTAAAGCACACACATACTGGCAAAGGTTTTGCGAACCCTTCTCTTGCTTCAGACGGTACTTTCGGCTAGAGTAGCGGGCTCTTGGAGAGACCTATGCGCCCCCGTTTCTTTTTATTGGTGCTGCTGAGCGGAATCCTGACAGCATGGGTTATGCCGACCGAGGCACGGGCCTGGCTGCCCGATCGGTACCGCTTGGACGAGGGATTGCGCCTGAGCTCTCCCCTGTTGCTTGCGCTGTCGGGGTCTGAACCGGAGGAGCCTACAACCGGCGACTCGCCGCTTGGAGCCACCCTGGACTCCACCCTCCGCATCGACGGGTCCACTCCCTCTTCCACGCCCGTGGTGGAAAGCGCGCCGGGCACTTCGTTGCTCGAAGTCACGACGACCGACCCGCTCGAGGCCGTGGAGGAGACCCTCGATTTCGACGTTCCGATCGTGCGGACGCCCAAGATCGGGAAGCACATCCAGTTTTTCACCTTCCATATCCGCGATCGCTTCGAGCTCTGGCTGCACCGGCTGGAACGCCACCGGCCGATGGTCGAGCAGGTCTTCGCGGAGTTCAACCTGCCGGCGGATTTGATCTTCCTCTCGCTGGTGGAGAGCGGCTTCAATACGAACGCCGTGTCCAGGTCCAAGGCGGTCGGTCCGTGGCAGTTCATCAAGTCCACCGCCAAGACGTACGGCCTGCGGGTCGACAAATGGATCGACGAGCGGCGAGACCCCGTGAAATCCACCCTGGCCGCTGCCCAATACCTGCGCGACCTCTACCACCTCTTCGGCTCATGGCCGCTGGCGATGGCCGCGTACAATGCCGGCGAGCGGAGGGTGGGCCGCGCGCTCGCCCGCGCTCACGCCGACGATTTCTGGGATCTCACCGACACCAAGCTGATCAGGCGCGAAACCAAGGAGTACGTGCCCCGGTTTCTGGCCGCGACCCTCATCGCCAAGGACCCGAGCCGGTACGGGTTTCTGATCAACCCGCAACCTCCGGTCGAGTACGAGGAAGCGGTCATCACGCGGCCGATCCACTTGCGGGTGGCGGCCAAGGCCGCCGGCGTGACTTACCAGGAGTTGAAGGCCCTGAACCCGGAGCTTCGCAAAGAGATCACCCCGCCGGATCCCGCCTACCGTTTGAAGGTTCCGGCGGGAAGCAAGGACCTCCTGCTGAGCAACCTAGCGACATACCCGGACTGGAAGCATATCCAGGCGACGCGCTATCGGGTCCGCCACGGGGAGACCCTGCTCCACTTCGCGACGCGTCACCACACCCCGCTCTCGGCGATCCTGGAGGCCAACGCCCTGGACAAGTCCTACAAGCCGAAGCCTGGGGAGTGGCTCCTCATCCCCAAACCGGTCAAGGCCAAGTCGTAAGTCACCCTCCCACTACTGCCGAGGCACTTCAAAGACGTACACCCCGTTGGCTGCATAGAGCAGCCGCAGGGCCTTTGGCAGCTCCCTGAGGCGGCGCTCGTCCTCTGGGGCAGCTTCGCCGGAAAAAGCCAGGACGCCATATTTCTCATGCACACGCCGAAACTCGTGGACGTTGAGAACCACATGGGTCATCCCTTCCGCAGTCAGCCGCCGAATGAGAGACTCAACGGACGTCTCCTCGTGAACCCAGCGCGAAAGCGGGTGCGCATCGATCGGGTACGGTGCGACCGCGTTGCGAGCGAAGTAATAGGGTCGAGTCTCACCGATGAACAGCAGCCGCGCGTCAGGTGGCAGAGTCTCACGCACGAACCGCGCAGCAGGCCAATGGTCGAGGACCCGAGCGAGGTAGGCGTCGCCTTTCTCGCGCCCCAGCGCTACATTCACAGAGGAGAAGACAGTCGTGTGTTGATTGATGAATTGCCACGCCCCCCCCACTCCGGCCGCCAGCAGCAAGACCAGCGCGAACCCTTGAGCAGTCTTGCGGAACTGTACACAGAGCCCAGCCAGGACTGCTAAGCCAAGCAGGAATGCCGGCGCAAAGAACCGAGCGGTCGGCGTCGTCATGACCCACCCGGCTCCAGCCACCAACACAAAGACAGCGGCTGCGTCCCCGAGTAGCCGGGCGTGCCCTCGAAGACCCGCCAGGCGAGAGGCGACCGGCAACGCCAGGAGCCCACAGGTCGAGAGGACCGCCAGCGCGCCCACATCCGACGCAGAGCCAAAGCGTTCGGGATGCAGCACCAGATCAAGCGGAAGGCGAACCAACCCCATCCCCCCCAGGCTCCCCGGCGTGCCGTAAGGGAGATCCGCCAACAAACGGGCCTGGCTTTCCGCACTCCAGGGCTGCCCGCCGAGCAGACCGTAAAACATGGGATAGACAGGGTTGCCCGTATGGACGAAGGCCCGTATCCACCAGGGCGTCACCGTGAGCAGCGCGATCACCGCGGCCCGGCTGAGTGCCGCAAGCGGCCATCCAGCCACGCGCGCGGCGACCAGGGCCGCGGCCACCCAGTACAATCCGGAGAGCTTGCTCGAAGCGACCCAGCCAAGCACAAGTCCCAGGGCCAGCCAAGAGTGTGGGTGCGGGAGGGGCGCGGGTACCCGTTGCTCCGTCGAATGCAACGGGTGATGGGCCCCCTCCCGCTCCAATCGTTGTGACGGAACGGCCGCGATCACAACGGCACTGCACAGCAGTCCGACGGCCTGGCTGGTCTCTGTAAACGACAACGTCCCGAGAAACCAGACCATGGGTGAGGCGGCGAACGCACACGCGATGAAGGACGGCGCCCACGCCGCATCCCTCGGCCGCGCCACGACTTCGACAATGGCCCAGACTGCCAGATAACACATGACCCACAGCGCAAACTGGATGGCCCGAGCCCCGAGGTCACCGCCCAGGACCAATCCCCACGCCAACAACAGATCTGACGCATGTGGCATCAGTGTGAACACAACCCAGGGCAGAGTGAGCAGTTCGCCGGTCGCGAGGACCCGTTGGGGGATGACCAAATGATAGACCAGTTCGTCATAAAAGGTGGGCGGGATCGTCGCCCAGAGCCAGGCCACGAGCCACGCGCCCCCCAGCAGGCATCCTCCGACTCCAGCGGCCCCAGACGCACGGAGCGGGCGGACCTGAACGCCTGCGCGAATGGCACAGACGAACCCGTACGCGATGGCTGGTAGCACGCCCAGCCCGGCCAGCCAGAGCACCCCACTCAGCGCGCTCAGGAAGGTCACCAACGACAAGCACGCAAGCCCCACACCCATGCGGATTGACAGCGCGACCATCGGCGGATGATCGCGCTCCGCCACGAGGCCTCCGGCGGCTCGATCGACCAGCGCGCCAGCTCCGTAGGCCGCACCGCAGAACACCATCGGCACCACCAACAGCCACAGCCGGGACGGGTCCACCAACGCGGTCCCGAGAACGACCACACCGGTCGCGCCAAGGAGGACCAGCGCGTGGCAACACGACGAGCCTCGGTTGGGATGGTCCGTACTCATGCTGGAATCAGGCTTACTTCTGTGGTGACGGAGGAGTGAGCGCCGGGGACTCGGCAGCGGGTGCGACGGCCTTTCGCGCATCGAGGGTCTTGATGCGGACGGACGCCTCGGTCGCGAAGGGGGAGGACGGGTGGTCCTTCACGATCTGTTGGTAGTACGCCAACGCGCCCTCCGGTCGGTTCAGCAGTTCGTTGATCTTGCCGAGCTCGTAGAGCGCGTGATCCTTGTTGGGGGCGCTCGGCATCTGCACGATCGCGGTGAACGTCTTTTCTGCTTCGTCCAGCTTGCCCTGCGCCAGTTGCGCGTAGGCCATGCGCTGATAGACCAGTGGGACGAGGAGCCGATTGGCGCCGTATTGGGCCAGAAAATCCTGGTAGGCCTTGATGGCGCCGTCCCAGTCCTTGCGCTCGCTCAAGGCATTCCCCAACAGATACGCGGCCTGGGGCGCGACCGAGCTGCTCGGGAAGTCGGTGAGGATCTTCCGAAACGTCTCGATGGCTTTCTGTACTTCCTCCGGACGTCGCATCGGAGGAGGCCCTCCCGTCAGCGACGGTTCTGAAGCGTGTCGGGTCGCCTCGTAGAACAGCTCAGCCGCGGCACGATCCTCCTGCTGGCGCATCCATAGGAAACCCCCGACCGCCGCGCCTGCCAGGACGGCCACCGCCACCCCGGCGACGAGCCAGCGCATATTCTCCTTCGCCTGGCGGGCAGCCTGTTCGACAGAATCGACAAGTTGGGCTGGATCGGTCGATTCTTTCCGGGATTTCTTAATCTTGAACATCCTGCTCCAGGAACGGTCTTCAACCGCGGTCCCTTATACCAGTTTGTGCTTGCCTCTTTCCAGACCCGCGTCTAGAATCTTCCCTCGTGTGCCGTGCGCGCGCCAACACGCATGACTGAATGCGAGCACCTGACCGCAAGCCTCCTGGCACTCGACGATCTGGAGAACTACTACCGATGGCTCGTCGAGGAAGTCCGTCCGTTCTTCGGGGAGCGGCTGGTCGAAATCGGGGCCGGCATCGGCACCTTCACCGCGTGGCTCGTGCGCACACATGTATCCTGCCACCCGACGTCGCGATTGGAGGTCTTCGAGCCGGAGGAAAGCCTCTTCCAGCATCTGCGCAAGCGGTTGGAGACCGCCCACCCCGATCTGCTGCGGGCAGGCCGTTTGACGACAACCAACGGGGTCTTCCGCTCGTCCCCAGAACGGTTTGACACCGTCATCATGATCAATGTCCTTGAACACATTGAGGACGATCAGGCCTCAATCCGCGCCGCCTACCACGCGCTCGTGCCGGGCGGCAGGTTTGTCGTGTTCGTGCCGGCTCTGCCGTGGCTCTATAGCGCGCTTGACAGGGCAGTCGGCCATTACCAGCGCTACGAGAAAAAACGCTTGGAGGAGTTATTGCGCAAGGAAGGTTTTGACGTGATCAAGTCCAAGTATATGGATTGCTTGGGGGTGCTACCCTGGTTCCTCCTGAATGTCGTTGGGAGGCGCACGTCCATCAACCCCCACCTCGCGCATGTTTACGATACGTGGTTCGTCCCGTTCACCCGGTGGATTGAAAGTCTCCGGGATCCGTGGTTTGGGAAAAATGTCCTGGTCGTGGCGCGAAAGAATGCTGCCGGTGCCTCGTAGAGCAGGGAGATCGCATTCACATGCCTGCACTTGATGCGAAGCCCGGCGCTCCCGACATGAACAACGCACTGGTACGCCTGCCCACGTGGCTCGCTGTGATGGTCCTGGTGGGTATCACGCTCGCGTTCTATCACAGGCTCTGGTTGCCGGGCCTGGCGCTCGTCAAGCGCGACGCTCTGCGATTCTTTCTCCCGATCAAGCAGTATCTCGTTGAGCGCCTCTCGGCCGGGGAATCGCCGCAGTGGTTCCCCTACGATGCTCTAGGGCGACCGTTCATCGGAGCCACGCACACCGGTGTCTTTCATCCCTTCACAGCGCTGTACTTCCTCTTCCCCGTCCCGGACGCGTACCGCGCCTCGATCCTAATTTCCTGCCTGCTGGCGGCTCTCGGAGCGTTTGTGCTGGGACGTCTGCTCCGCCTCTCGCCGGCGGGAGCCTTGCTCGCCGGCCTCGCGTTTGCGCTCTCAGGCTATGTCGTCTCGCTCACCGAGAACATTCAGTACCTGTACTCTATTTGCATGCTGCCGCTTTTCTGCGCCGCGCTCGACAAAGCTCTCTCTGGCGACCGCGCGTGGGTCGTGGCACCAGCCGTCGTCTGGACCACCGTGTTCCTCAACGGCGACGTGCAGACCGGTTATTACTACGGCTTCATCGCGCTGGCCTGGATGGCGGCGCGGGCGCCTGGGCCCTATCGTGATGCAGGTCTGCGGCTAATGCTGACCGTGGCCTTGACGATTTTGTTGTCGGGCATCCAACTCGGACCGTCGTGGACAGTCTTCATGGGGAGCGAGCGCACACATCCTGAACTGTTCCTTGAGCAGGCACTGCTCTGGTCAACCCATCCGCTGCGGCTGGTGACCGTCCTGGCCGGTCCGGTCGGTGAGCAGGTAAGCCCGCCTCTCATGGCCCGCACATTTTTCAATAGTGAATTCCCCAGCTTTTTGGCGGACAGTCTCTATCTTGGCGTCCCTGTAACAGGACTGGCTTTGCTAGGAGCGTGGGGCCGCCGTGATCTCCGCGTACTCGTCCTTCTTGGCAGCCTCGCACTGCTCCTGGCGCTTGGACGTTATGGCGGCCTTTACGAAATCTTCTATAGAGTGGTGCCGCTCTGGTCGGCGTTCCGCTATCCTGAGAAACTGATGGGCGTGGTCTCGTTCACCGCCGCAATGCTTGCGGGAGCAGGACTCGATGCGTTATGGGCCAGGAAAGGGTCGCCGACTCCCTGGCTCGCGATGGCGATTCTGTGCGCGACCGTTGGATTCGCGCTTCACGCCGAAGCCGTTGGTATATGGACGGCTGCCCATTTCGGAGCAGCACCGGGTTTGGCTCACGAGGTCACAAGTTCGGCGGCCCTCGCATTCCTGTACAGCGCGGCTGCCACGCTGAGCGCGTGGCTGATCACGGCCGGCGTCCAGAAACAGGTGTTGCGGGAAGCGATTGCACTCCCCTTGCTGGTGCTGCTCGTCACGCTCGATCTGGCGCGTGCAAACCTGTGGGCCTACCACACCGGCCCCGTCGAAGTCGCGACGTTCACGCCCCCGCTCGCCGAGGCCCTCAGAGCGCGGGAGGGGAACATGGGCCCCGGACATTTCCGCGTGGTCTCTATCTTCGAGCGTAACCTTGTGGTGCCTCAAGAAATTATGCCGACGCTTGGTTTCTATGGATCCGCCTCGGTGGAGCGCCGCCAGGCGCTCGATGTCGAACACAATGCCACCTTTCATCTCGAAAGCGCCATGCCGTATCTGGCTGGTAACAGCACACAGTTCGCGGAAACCATGAACAATCGGATGGGGTTCGCAGCCGCAGCGCGCCTCAACGTGACCTACTACATCGGCCGGCAATACCATTTGAAGAGTCCGAGGCTCGCCAGCACGCTCGTAGCCGAACTCTCCCCCTACGATCTCGTGCTGTTTCGCAATCCGATTCCCGCCAAGCCGCGCGCCTATCTGTCGCGGCGACCGGAACGGGCCGCGACACACGTTGACCCTATGGCCCTGTTCACAAGACCCGATTTCCTGAGCGGAGAGGTGGATGTGATCGAGGCACCTGAAGAGACGTTACCGGGACCTGCGACGGAGGGGCTCGCCCGGATCGAGCGATACGCGCCCGAAGAGGTGCGGGTGCGAGTGGAGACCCCGCAACCCGCCGTCCTGATCTTGCTTGACTCGTTCGACAAGGGCTGGACAGCGACACTCGAAACTGGCGCCGAGTTGCCCATTCTGCGGGCGAACGCGCTGGTGCGCGCCGTCCCGGTGCCAGCGGGGACGCACCTGGTCACGTTTTCCTACGAGACCCCCCTGCTCAAGGCCGGCGCGTGGGCATCGCTGGTCGGTCTTCTTCTGTGCATCGGGATTCTCGTCCGTGCACATCTGCAACGGCGCAGCACGGAGAGCCGCGCATGACTCCACCCTCGCCTCTTGAAGAGCGCGATACCAGAGCGGACCCGCACGCCCGGCTCACGCCATCACCAACCGGGCTTGCGGTGGCAGTTCTCTTTGCCATAACCTTGGCCTTCTACCACGAACTCTGGTGGCCGGGCCTCGTCCTCATCAAGCGCGACGCCTTCCGCCTCTTTCTTCCCATCAAGCAACACCTTATCCAGCGGCTTTCCACAGGCGAACTGCCGCAATGGTTCCCTTATGAGGCGCTGGGCCGCCCGTTCATCGGAGTGTCCGTCACCGGGGTCTTTCACCCATTCAATGTGCTCTACTTCATCCTCTCCCCACCGGATGCTTATCGTGCTTCGATCCTGATCTCGTGCGTGCTGGCTGCCATGGGTGCCTTTGTCCTCAGCCGCAAGCTCCTTGTTTCACTGCCTGGTGCCCTGCTCGCGGGTGTTGCATTTGCGCTTTCCGGCTATATCGTGTCGTTTACCGAGAACATTCACAAGCTGTACGCGATCGGGGCGCTGCCCTTTTTTTGCGTCGCTCTTGAAAAGGCCCTCACGGACCGATACGCTTGGACGGTCGCTCCCGCTGCCATCTGGGCCACGGTATTTCTCAACGGCGACGTGCAGACGGGCTACTACTATGGCTTTGTTGCGCTGGCTTGGGCACTGGCACGCACAACGAATTCCTACCAACAAACAATTTTCCGGCTGGCCCTCACAGGAACACTAACGTTTCTGCTCGCTAGCATTCAGCTCGGGCCGGCATGGGGGGTCTTCCTTGGCAGCGAACGCATCCACTCGGACGAATTTCTCGAGCAAGCCATGTCTTTGTCCACCCACCCGCTGCGGTTGATCACGGTGCTGGCCTGGCCGGTCGCCAAGCAGGTCAGCCCGGTTCTCGTCGCCCGGACTTTCGGGATTCCCACCACAGGATTCCCATCGGAGAGCCTCTATCTCGGAATCCCTGTGATGGGATTGGCCCTGCTCGGAACGTGGCATCGCCGCGATCTGCGAATACTGGCCTTGCTCGGTAGCGTTGCCCTGCTGCTAGCACTCGGACGCTACGGCGGCCTCTACGAGATCTTTTATAAAGTGGTGCCGCTCTGGTCGGCGTTCCGCTACCCTGAGAATCTGATGGGAGTGGCTTCGTTCGCCACGGCGATGCTTGCGGGAGCGGGTCTTGACGCGCTGCGCGTGAGACAAACGCCTCTGGCTCCCTGGCTGGCGACGGCGGTCCTGTTCGCCGCAGCCGGACTCGGGCTTCGAACCGAAGCCGCCGTCGCAGGGATGATTGCACGCTTCGGAGCAGCGCCGGATTTGGCTTATGAGATTACAAGTTCGGTTGCCATCGCCTTTCTATACAGCGCAGCGGCCACACTGGGCACGTGGCTGATCGCGGCCGGCGTCGAGAAGCAAGTATTGCGGGAAGCGGTTGCGCTCCCTTTGTTGGTGCTGCTCGTCACGCTCGACCTGGCCCGCGCCAATCTAGGGGCTTACCACACCGGCCCCTCCGAGGCCGCAACCTTCATTCCGCCTCTCGCCGAGGCGATTAAGGTCCAGGAGGGGCCGTTGAGCCCGGGACGTTTCCGCCTAGTCGCTACCCACGAGGAAGTAGTCGGCTGGCCTGAAGATCTCCCTCGCACCTTTGGCTACTACGGCGCGCTGTCCATCGAACGCCGTCAGGCGCTCGACGTCGAACACAACGCAGCTTTTCAGCTAGAGAGCATCATGCCTCAGTTGGCCGGATATAGCCCACAGTTTCATGAAACTATGCACCATGGGTTGAGTTTTGGGGCCGCTGCACGTTTCAACGTGACCTATTATATCAGCCGGCGTTACCATTTAAAGGGCCCCAATCTCTCTCGCACGATCGTGGCTGAGCTGCCGCCCTATGACTTGGTGCTATTCCGTAACCCCGTCCCTCCCAAGCCACGTGTCTACCTGTCAAAGAACCCCGAACGGTCTGTAAAGTCGGTCGATCCGGTAGCCCTGTTCGCAAGGCCCGATTTCCTGAGCGGAGAAGTGGATGTGATCGAAACGTCAGCCCTGACGTTGCCCGGTCCCGCGATGGAGGGGCTCGCCCGGATGGAGCGCTATGCGCCCGAAGAGGTGCGGGTACGGGTGGAGACCCCGCAACCCGCCGTCTTGATCTTGCTCGACTCGTTCGACAAGGGCTGGACGGCGACTCTCGAAAACGGCGCCGAGTTGCCCATCCTGCGGGCCAATGCGCTGGTGCGGGCGGTCGTCGTGCCGGCGGGCACACATCTCGTCACATTCTCCTACCGGACCCCGTTGCTGAAGGCCGGCGCCGCAGCGTCACTGGTAGGCTGCCTACTGTGCACCGGACTGATCACCCACGCCTGGTGGAGGCGCAGACAACCTGCAGGACCTTGTCGATGAGCCCGCCCGCGCTCTCGGAGGTTCACTCTTCCAAACTGGCTGCCAAGACGAGGACCATCCTGGCCGTCATCGTCCTTCTCGGCCTCACACTCGCCTTCTACTATGGGCTCTGGCTCCCAGGCCTCGTGCTCATCAAACGTGACGCCTATGGGTTTTGGCTCCCGCTCAAGCAGCATATGATCGAGCGGCTGGCAGCAGGCGAGCTGCCGCAATGGTTCCCCTACGAGGCGCTCGGGCGCCCCTTCATCGGAACTGCCGCCACAGGCATCTTCCATCCCTTCACCGTGCTCTATTTCCTCCTCCCCGCACCCGATGCGTATCGTGCCTCGACGCTTTTGTCGTGTCTGCTGGCAGCGCTCGGGGCCTTCACGCTGGGACGCACATTGAACTTTTCGCGCACGGGAGCCGCAGTGGCCGGCGTGGCGTTCGCACTCTCCGGCTATGTCGTGTCGTTCACCGAGCACCTCATTTACCTGTACTCGATTTGCGTCCTGCCGTTCTTCTGTGCCGCGCTGGAGAAAGCCCTCAGGGGGACCCGCGCATGGACAGTGGCGCCCGCGGTCGTGTGGGCGACGGTGTTTCTCCACGGCGACGGACAGACGGGGTATTACTTCGGCTTCATCGCGCTGCTCTGGACGGTGGCGCGCGCGCCGGGTGCCTTACGTGAAGCAGGCCTTCGGCTATTGTTCATAGGAAGCCTCGCCGCCCTGCTTGCAAGCGTGCAACTCGCGCCTGCGGCAGTGGTATTCCTAAGCAGCCACCGAATGCAGCCCGAACTGTTCCAAGGCGAAGCGCTCTACTGGTCAACCCACCCTCTGCGGTTATTGACGGTCCTGGCCGCACCAGTCGGTGAAAACGCCAATCCAGTGGAAGTGGGGCGGCTATTCTTCGGCACACCTCAGCGGGGGGCCGTGGGAGGGATGTTGGCGGACAGCCTCTACCTTGGAGTTCCCATGATGGGGCTTGCGCTCCTTGGCGGTTGGCACCGACGTGACCTGCGCGTGCTGGCCCTGCTCGGTGGCTTCGCGCTTCTCCTCGCGCTCGGGCAGTTCGGCGGTCTTTACGAGGTCTTCTACAACGTGGTGCCACTCTGGTCTGCGTTCCGGTATCCTGAGAAGTGGATGGGCGTGGTCTCGTTCGCTGCGGCCATTCTCGCCGGAGCCGGGATTGACGCGCTGCGGGCAGGAGAAGGCAGCCCAACCCCCTGGCTTGCGATGGCAATCCTCTGCGCCAGCATCTGGCTCGGACTGCGCACGGAAGCCGCGAGCGCGTGGACAGCCGTACATTTTGGCGCGTCGGAGTCCCTGGCTGACGAAATGACCGGCTCGGCTGCATTTGCGTTTCTTTACAGCGCAGGGGCTTCGCTCGGTGTGTGGATGCTCGTCCTTGGAGCTCGGAGCGGGCAGCTCCACGAAGCGGTTCTTCTCAGCGCCCTTGTGGCGATTCTCACGCTAGACCTCGGGCGTGCTAACTTTTCTGCCTACCGCACTGGCCCTGTCGAAGCCGCCATGTTCATTCCCCCACTCGCGCAGGCGATCGCAGCGCGGGAGGGCGGGCTAGCCCCTGGTCGTTTCCGCCTAATCCCGATCCGCGAATCCAAGCACATGGTACGGAAAAGTCTACGACTTCTCTTAGGACAGGAAGCCGAGTCGGTAGTGCGCAGGCAGGCACTCGACGTGGAGCATAACGTCCAGTTCCATCTCGAGACGACCCACGCCTCTCTTCCCGGTTACAACAGGGCGCTCATAACCATGCTCCCGGAGAAGCCAAGTATCGAGGTGGCCGCAAGGTTCAACGTCACTTATTTCACCGGTCCAAGGTCTTATCTGCGGGACTCGCACTACACAACAGCGTTCGTGGTCGGCCTTTCTGACTACGACCTCGCGCTGTACCAAAATCCAGCCCAGGCCAAACCGCGCGCCTATCTGTCGCTGAAACCGGAGCGCGTCGATTCGCCCGTCGATCCAGCGGCCTTGGCCATGAGATCAGATTTCTTGAGCGGCGAGGTGGATGTGATTGAGACCTCTGCAGTGACGTTACCGGGACCTGCTCGAGCAGGCAAGGCCGTGATCGAGCGCTATGCGCCCGAAGAGGTGCGCGTACGGGTGGAGACCCCGCAGCCAGCCGTACTCATCCTGCTCGACGCCTTCGATCAGGGCTGGACCGCGACGCTCGAGAGCGGCCTCGTACTTCCCATCATGCGGGCCAACGCGCTGGTCCGAGCGGTCGTCGTGCCGGCGGGCCTCCACATGGTCACGTTCCGGTATGAGACGCCGCTGTTGTGGGCGGGTGCCGGAGCTTCACTGACAGGGTGTCTGATCTGTCTGGCGATGATCGCGCGCGCCCGCCGGGAACGGAGGCATCCCTCGGAGAAGAATGCATGAGCCCGCCCGCATTCCTGGAGGTCTCCCATCCCAGTTCAGCGCCCCGTGCCAGGACCACTGCCACGAACGCCTTGGCCATCACGGTCCTCCTTGGGATCACGCTCGCCTTCTATCACGGCCTCTGGCTGCCGGGCCTCGTGCTGATCAAACGAGACGCCTACGGAGTTTTTCTCCCGCTCAAGCAACATCTGATCGAGCGGCTCTCGACCGGGGAACTCCCGCAGTGGTTCCCCTACGACGCCCTGGGTCGCCCCTTCATCGGCACAACCGCCACCGGGGTGTTTCACCCATTCACGGCACTCTATTTCTTCCTCTCCATCCCCGACGCATATCGCGCCTCCACGCTGCTCTCCTGCCTGCTGGCCGCCCTTGGCGCTTTCCTGCTGGGACGCGTCCTCCGCTTTTCGCGCACGGGAGCCCTGCTAACTGGCATCGTATTCGCGCTCTCTGGCTACACTGTGTCGCTTACCGACAACATTGTGTATCTGTACTCGATCTGCGTGCTGCCGCTCTTCTGCGTCGCCCTTGAAAAGGCCCTCGTGGGCGCCCGCGCTTGGACGGTAGGGCCTGGAGTGGTCTGGGCATCGGTGTTCTTGAACGGCGACGTGCAGACGGGGTATTACTACGGCTTCATTGCGCTGCTGTGGACAGCGGCACGTGTGGAAGGTTCCTATCGTGAAGCGGGACTTCGTTTGGTGCTTATCGGCGGTCTCGCAGCCCTGCTCGCCGGCATTCAGCTCGCACCGGCGTGGGCCGTGTTCGTGGACAGCGAGCGCACGCAACCGGCCCTGTTCCAGAAACAGACCGTGACTTGGTCAACCCACCCGCTCCGGTTGGTGACCATGGTGGCATCTCCGGTCGGCGAGCGCGCGGATGCTGTGGAGATGGGGCACTTCTTTTTCGGGAACGCGAACCGCGGCCAGTGGGCGGAGAGCCTCTACGTAGGGGTTCCAGTGGCGGGGCTGGCCCTCCTCGGATCCTGGCGGCGGCGCGACCTGCTAGCGCTTCCCCTGCTCGGAAGCCTCGCCCTGCTCCTAGCGCTCGGACGTTTCGGCGGCCTCTATGAAGTCTTCTCCCATGTGGTGCCCTTTTGGTCGGTGTTCCGCTACCCCGAGAAGCTCATGGGCGTGGCCTCGTTCGCGGTGGCCATGCTCGCGGGGGCTGGACTCGACGCGCTGCGTGCCGGGAAGGGTTGCCCGACGCCGTGGCTCGTCGTCGCGGGCCTGTGCGGCATGGCAGCCATCGGCCTGCACACCGAAGCCATCGGTGCCTGGTCGGCGACTCGCTTCGACATGCCGGAGGCCCTGGCCTCCAAGGTGACCAGCTCCGCAGCACGCGCATTCCTCTTCAGCGCGGTCACGGCGCTGGGCCTGTGGCTAGCCGTCCTCGCCGCTCAGCGTGGCTGGCTCCGCCAAGCGATGTTCCTCCTCACAGTTGTGGCCCTCGTCGCCCTCGACCTCTGGCGGGCGAATTTTGACGCATACCATCTGGGGCCCGCGGAGGCCACCGCCTTCACGCCGCCGCTCGCCAAGGTCCTCCAGGCAAGGGAAGGTCAGCTGGAGGCCGGTCGCTTCAGGATCGTCACGATCAGCAGCGAGGGCCGGTTTGTGTTCCGCCTGCCCGAACACGTCGATCGTCTGCTGGGGCCCGAGGGACCAGGGTCGGTGCGTCGCCGGCAGGGGCTTGATCTGGAGCACAATGCGCTGTTTCATATCGAGTCGGCCAATCACTACCTGCCCGGCTTCAACGCGGCGCTCGCGATACTGCCTCGGCAACCGAAAGGCATGGAGACGACCGCGCGGTTTAACATCAAGTACTTCATCGGGCCACGGCTTCACACCAGGGACCCGCGCCTGGCCGGCATGCTCGTGGCCGAACTCCTGGATTACGACCTCGCGCTGTTCCGGAATCCTGTGCCTGTCAAACCGCGCGCCTATCTCTCCAGCCGACCGGAAGGCACGGCCTCGCCGGTGGATCCTGCGACGCTGCCAGCGCGGGCGGATTTCCTGAGCGGCGAGGTGGATGTGATTGAGACCTCTGCAGTGACGTTACCGGGACCTGCTCGAGCAGGCAAGGCCGTGATCGAGCGCTATGCGCCCGAAGAGGTGCGCGTACGGGTGGAGACCCCGCAGCCAGCCGTACTCATCCTGCTCGACGCCTTCGATCAGGGCTGGACCGCGACGCTCGAGAGCGGCCTCGTACTTCCCATCATGCGGGCCAACGCGCTGGTCCGAGCGGTCGTCGTGCCGGCGGGCCTCCACATGGTCACGTTCCGGTACGAGACGCCGCTGTTGCGCGTGGGCGCGGCGGCCTCCCTCGCCGGCATGCTGCTCTGCCTGGGCATGATCGTGCACGACAGTTGGCGAAGGCTTTCGCACTGCAGTGCGCCGTAACGGCCGTCGCGGTTGACACACCGCCAGTCACACGGTATGAGGGGACCATGTACCGCTCCCGCTTGGATACCCTGGCCCGACGTTCCCTCCTGCGGCGACTGCGCACGATCGACTCCGCGCCCGGTGCCGAGGTCGAACTGGAAGGGCGCCGGATTCTTCTCTTCTCTTCCAATAACTACCTGGACCTCGCCACCCATCCGCGGGTGACTGAAGCCGCCATCAACGCCATCCGCCGCTACGGCGTCGGGGCAGGGGCCTCGCGGCTGGTGTCCGGGAGTCTGCGCCCCCATCGGGAGCTGGAAGAGCGCCTGGCGGCTTTCAAACGCGTCGAAGCCGCTCTGGTGTTCCCGACCGGATACCAGGCCAACCTGGGCCTGATCACTACGCTGGCGGAAGACTGCTCGGTCCTCTACGCCGACCGGCTCTGCCACGCCAGCTTGATTGACGCGTGCCGCCTCTGTGACGCCCCGCTGCGGGTGTATCGCCACCGGGACCATGCGCAGCTGACGCGGCTCCTGCAACGTGGGCGGGCTCCCCGCCCCGCGTTGGTCGTCACGGACGGCGTGTTCAGCATGGACGGGGATCTGGCTCCGCTTCCTGAGCTCGACAAGGTAGCGGAGCAGGCCGGCGCTACGGTGGTCGTGGACGACGCGCACGGGACCGGCGTCATGGGCGCGACCGGGCGGGGGACGGTGGAACACTTCGGACTGGAGGGCCAGCCGCTCGTGCAGATGGGGACTCTCAGCAAGGCGCTTGGCGGGCTCGGCGGCTTCGTAGCGGGGTCTCGAGACCTGATCGAGTACCTCGTGAACCGGGCGCGCGCCTTCATCTATACGACGGCGCTCCCGCCCGCGCAGGCCGCGGCCGCCATCGCCGCGCTCGACGTGATCGAAGACGAACCGGAGCGGCGGGAGCGGTTATGGGCCCTGCGCCGACGCCTTCACGACGGCGCCAGGCAAGCGGGCTTCGACACCCTGGACAGCCGCTCGCCGATCATTCCGCTTCTGATCGGAGACGCGGAGGCGGCACTCCGCCTCTCTGAGACCCTGCTGTCCCACGGCATCTACGCGCCAGCCATCCGCCCTCCGACGGTGCCCGCTGGCACGAGTCGCATCCGCCTGAGCGTGACGGCCGGCCACACGCCAGCCCAAATTGATCACCTGCTGGAGGTCTTGCTGAAGATCTGCGCGTCGGACGACGGTCTGCGTGAGAGACTTAAAGGCCCCCCCCCACCGCCCTCTTGAGCGCGTAGCTCTCCAGCTCCTCGCTCACGTAGGTGACCTCGCCGCGGGTCTCCTGCACGGGCGGGGCTTCGATCTCCTCCACATACTTCACGAGTCCGACGCCGCGGGCGAACCAGCTCGTGATCCGGTCCCGGCTCGTGATGACGCGCCGGTCCTTCGTCAGGGAGATCACGATGGTCATCGTGGCATCGATCTGGACGGCATCGTTGAAGGTGCCGGCAGGCACCGTCACCGGCGTATGCGCCACGACCCGGACATCCGCCACGACGTCCGCCCGCTCGTGACGGCCATCGCCGTCCAGATCCACCAGCATGTCCACGTCCCGCTTCTCGAGCTGCCGGAAGGTACCGTTCATGACCAGCGGGAACGCCAGCACCCGGTAGGGGATCAGCTGCTGTTCAAACGGTGTGGTGGGCTGGCTGCCGTAATAGGTGATCCCCGTCTTGTCCCGGCGGAAGAACCCGTCGGTTGGCCCCTTGTTCGCCTGGTTGGTCTCACGGAAGATCTTGACGGTTTCGCCCTTGATGTTGGTCGTGCCGATGGCGGACACTTCATTCGAAAAGGTCGCTTCGGCGACCCGCTCGATCGTGTCCGTGCGGGTGCGGCCGCGATAGTGCCAGACGCTGCCGATCTCGTCCGGGAAATACTCCTCGGTGTTTTGAATCTCCTTGAGGACGGGATTGTTGCCGGCCGCATCGAGCCCGGCCGAGGGCAGAACGCACCCGGCGCTGACGACCAGCAATGCGATGAAGGCGCTCTGACGCACGGGGCAGCTAACGTAGCACAACCCATCCGCGCCATCAAGGCATGCGAGTCATGTTATAATCCCTCCCCACCTCGCGAGGACTACGTGGAATCCAGGGGATCATCCGAGAGCCGTGTGGTGCTGGTGACCGGGGCTTCCCGGGGGCTCGGTCGCGCCATTGCGGTCGGATTCGGCGCCATCGGCGCGCGCGTGGTCGTCAACTACCGGACCAACGCCGACGAGGCCGACCGGACGGTCAAGGCTGTCGAAGACGCAGGCGGCTCCGCGTTCGCCTATCAGGCCGACGTCCGGGACGCGAAGAACGTCGCGGCGATGGTATCGGCCGCGGTGGATCGGTGGCACCGGCTGGACGTGCTGGTCTGCAACGCGGCGGCCTCCGACGACAGTCTGCTTCTCCGCCTCTCGGACGAGGCCTGGGACAGAGTCCTCGCCATCACCTTAACCGGTGTCTTTCTCTGCCTGCAGAGCGCGGGCGCCGTCATGCAGGCCCAAGGCGACGGTTCCGTCATCCTCATCGGGTCCTTCTCGGCACTCCAGGGACGAGCCGGCCAGGCGCCCTACGCGGCCGCCAAGGCAGGCCTCCTCGGGCTCCTGCGAAGCGTCGCGCCTGAATGGGGACCGGCCAACGTGCGCGTCAACATGGTCCTGCCGGGCTGGCATGCCACGGCCCTCACCGGCTATCGCGACGACTCGGCGCCAGCGCCGTTCGGCCCGGCCCTCGGCCGCGGCGCGACCATGGACGCCGTGGCCGCCTTCGTGGTGGCGCTGGCAGCTATGCGAGATGTCTCCGGTCAGGTCTTCAACCTCGACAGTCGGATCCCACCCTTTTGACCCGTCCCGTGCAGACAGCTTGCGGCGTCTTCGTCACCGGCACCGACACCGGCGTCGGCAAGACACTAGTCACGGCCACCGTGGCCATGGCGCTGAAGGCGCAGGGCGTCAACGCCGGAGTCATGAAGCCGATCGCCACGGGACCGGCCGACGGACACGCGCTCTCCGATCCGGACTGGCTCCTCTCCGTCACGGAGACCCGGGATGCGCCCGACCTCGTCGCCCCCTATCGCTTCCGGCTGACCGCGGCACCGCTCGTCGCCGCCGCTCACGCCAACGTCGCGATCGACCCGACTCGCATCACACAGGCGCTCCAGACCCTGTCGGCTCGCCATGACTGTGTGGTGGTGGAAGGCATCGGCGGCGTGCTCGTCCCCGTTACCACTGACCTCTTCGTTGTGGATCTGATCAAGGGCCTGGGGCTACCGGTGCTCCTCGTGGCCCGTGCCGTCCTCGGCAGCATCAACCATACCCTGCTGACGCTGGACTGCCTGAGAACCCGTGGCGTGCCGATCCTGGGACTGGTCTTCAACCACCCGGCCAGACCGCCAGTGGCTCCGGACGAAAGCGACACGATCCCAACCATCCTACGGCTCTCGCACGTCCGCTCGTTCGGCGATTTGCCGTACTGCGAAGGGCTTCCTGGCTCGTGGCCGCAACATCGGGACACGCTCATCGCCCGACTCGACATCCAGGGACTGCTGGACGCACTGGGCCTGCGCAAGCTGGCTTGAGGTCCGACAGAGAAAAGTTTATGGAGGATTGATGCCATGGCTCAATCGGCTGAGGAAAAACGAAGAGCGCCACGCCATTCGTACGCGTACTCCGTCACCTACATGGGAAAGGTCAGCACGCCGGGGGCGTCGCACCAGGAAGTGCCCTTTCAGGGGAAGATCGTGGACCTCAGTAACGGCGGGCTCGGCATGCAGACGAGAGGGCACTCATTCCTAGAGATCGGCTCGCTGGTCCGGACCTGGATCCCGATGTCCTCCGTTCCGGTGAACGTGCCGGTATTGACCCGCGTGCAGTGGGTGCAGGACAAGGGCCCTGGCGCCAGCCAGCTCGTCGGCCTGATGTTCGTCCTGTAGAAGATTATTCTTCCTCGCGCCCGATCAGCTCCTTGATCTTCGCCCCGACGTCCTTGGCCGTCATGAGGGACTCGCCGACCAGGATGGCCCGGACGTCCGCCTCGGCCACCCGCCTCACGTCGTCCCGCGTGAAGATCCCACTCTCGCTCACGATCAGCTTGTCCTTGGGAATACGCGTAGCCAACCGGAGAGTCACGTCGAGGGACGTCACGAACGTGGTCAGGTCGCGGTTGTTGATTCCGATGATCCGGACCTTGGGGAGCCGTTCGAGCACCAGATCCAGCTCCCGCTCATGGTGCACCTCGAGCAGCACGTCCAGGCCGAACTCCTGCCGGGCCAGATGGTAGAAGTCGATGAGCTGCGCGCGGTCCAGCGCCGCGACGATCAATAGCACCGCGTCCGCCAGGTGCGCTCGCGCCTCGTAGAATTGGAGCTCGTCCACCATGAACTCTTTGTTGAGCGCGGGCAGCGGCACCTTCTCGCGGATCGTGCGCAGGTGTTCGAGGCTGCCCTGGAAAAATTCTCTGTCGGTCAGGACGGAGAGCGCGGCGGCCCCACGCTCGTGATAAAGCTGGGCGATCTTGAGCGGGTCGAAGTTCTCGCAGAGGACCCCCCTGCTGGGGGAGGCTTTTTTGACTTCGGCGATCAGCCGCGGCGACTCAACTGTCGGAATAGTCGTTGAACGGGGCGGGCCGGCGAGCGCCTGGTAGAAACCGATCGGCGCTGGCGCATCGCGGATCTTCGTCTTCAGATCGGCCAGGTAGCGGGCGTTTTTCTTGTCTTTGACCTCCCGCCTCTTGTGCTTGAGGATGCGATCCAGAATCATAGAGATGCCGTTAAACGTTATTCGTTAATCGTTAACCGGTTCAGGATTATTTCCGTCCCCCGTATTCCCAGTTAGCCTTCCGTTTAACGTATAACGTGTAACGATTAACGTCCTATCGGTTTGTCCACTTGATCAGGCGCTCCAGCTTGTCCATCGCCGCCCCGGACTGGATGATCGTTCGCGCCAGCGCCGCCCCATCCTGCAAGGTCGCCGCCTTCCCGCACGCGATCAGCGCCGGCGCCGCGTTGACAAGGACGAGTTGCTGGCGCGGGCCTTCGCGCCCGGAGAGGACGTCCCTGGTGATCCGCGCATTCTCTTCCGCATCCCCTCCCTCCAAGTCTTTGGCGCGCACCCGCTGCAGCCCGAAGTCTCGCGGCTCGACCATGTAGCTCGTCAGCCGGCCCGCCTTGCCCTCGGAGACGCGTGTCCGGTCCGTCAGCGTGATCTCGTCCAGCCCGTCCATACCGTGCACCACGTAGCAATGCCGCACTCCGAGCCGCATCAGGACGCTCGCCATGAGATCCGTGAGGGCCTCGTGGTACACCCCGACGATCTGGACGGACGCCCAGGCAGGATTGGTCAGGGGCCCAAGCAGATTGAAGATCGTGCGGACGCCGATCTCTTGGCGCGGGCCCACGGCATGCTTCATGGCGCCGTGAAACGACGGGGCGAACAGAAAACCGATGCCGATCTCGTTCACGCACTCTTCGACCCGCTCATGCAGCAGATCAATGCGTACGCCGAGGGTCTTCAGCACGTCCGCGCTGCCCGACCGCGAGGAAACCGCGCGGTTGCCGTGCTTGGCCACGGTGATCCCCGCACCCGCTAACACGAAGGCGACCGCCGTGGACACGTTGAACGTCGCGCCCCAGTCCCCGCCCGTCCCGCACGTGTCCACGACGACCGGGTCGGTCGTGCGGACGCGCACGGCCTTTGCCCGCATCGCACGCGCGGATCCCGTGATCTCGTCCACCGTCTCGCCCTTCATGCGAAGCGCGGTGACGTAGGCCGCAATCTGCGCCGGCGTGGCTTGCCCCTCCATGATTTCTTGCATGGCGGCTTCGGCCTCGGCCTCCGTCAGGTCCAGCCGGTCCACGACTTTGGCGATGGCGTCTTTGATCATAGGTCGAAGACTAGAGCGACAAGAAGTTGCGGAGCAGGTCCTTGCCCGGCCGAGTCAGGATGGACTCCGGATGAAACTGCACCCCTTCGA
>Ga0209761_1000306_pt1 | contig 28714 bp, 27 predicted proteins | sample GraSoi013_1_40cm_4_FD_185818 | JGI IMG/M metagenome (GOLD analysis project Ga0209761, IMG submission 185818) | Grasslands soil microbial communities from the Angelo Coastal Reserve, California, USA - Sample 09_25_2013_1_40cm (SPAdes) (version 2) | ecosystem: Environmental > Terrestrial > Soil >... | reverse complement strand
TGGTGCTTGTTCCCCTATTGGTAGGGTGGCAAACCTACAGCGAGTTGGTGCCCAGCTCGCAGCCACCCGCCGAGAACCGGACCATCCATCCGGCCCCGCCGGGCGAATTCGTCGGGCTGGCGAACCCGGTGCCGAACACGCCGGAAAACGTGATGATGGGAAAAGGACTGTATGCCGCCTTCTGTTCTCCGTGCCACGGCCCCAAGTTCAACGGCAACGGCCAGGCCTCCGATGGGTTCAACCCGCCGCCGGCGAATTTTGTTGATTCGGGCACGATTGCTCAACTGCAAGAATCCTACCTGTTCTGGCGCATCAAAAAGGGTGGAGTGGGGCTGAATGTGGAAGGTCACCCTTGGAAATCAGCGATGCCACGATGGGAAGTGGAGCTGCCGGATGAGTGGATATGGAAGATCATCATGGCGGAATTTGCTGGTTCGGGGCATAAGCCCCGGACGTGGGAGTAAGTGATGGTGGGGATGCCGTCTAAACACGCGCGGCTGGCCGTCCTGGCTGTGGTGGTCGCTTTTCTCTGGTGGGCGCCCGTCTTGGCGCAGGAGACCGTCGTCGTCCGGGTGAAGCTGATCCAGGGCGAGATTCCGACGGATCCGATGGCGCCGATCTGGAATACGATCCCGGCGACCGAGTTTCCGATGTCGCCGCAAGTCCACTGGCCGAAACGCATTCTGCAGGTCACCGTCAAATCGATCAAGGTACGCGGCGTGCACAACACCAAGCAGATCGCCTTCCTGCTGGAGTACGCCGACCCGACCCAGGACTCCGCCGATGCGGCCGCGCTGGAGTTCATGGTTGGCGACAAGAAGGCCCATTTCGCCCACGGCCAGCCGATGGCGCAGGTGCAAGGCGGGCCGGTCAACATCTGGTACTGGCGGAACGATACGCCCGGCGCCGCGGACATGAACGCCCAGGGCTTCGGCACGCTGAAGAAACAGGCCCAGCAGAATGTGCAGGCGAAGGGGGTCTGGAAGGACGAAAAGACCAAGGTCCGGTTCAAGGAACGGAAGCTCATCCCCCGGAAGGACGCCAAGGGTGAGCCGGCGAAGGACCCCAAGACCGGCGACCCGCTCTTCGATGAGGAGACGAAAGTGGTCGAGCAGGACGTCACCGGCATGTGGCGCGTCGTGTTCATCCGGGCGCTCACCACGAGCGATCCGAACGACGCCCAGTTCCAGCCCGGCACGTTCCCGAACATCGCGTTTGCGGTCTGGGACGGCAAGAAGCTGGGAAGCGGCGATCTGAAGGAGTCGGGCTCGCAGAAAGCCGTCACCTCGTGGTGGTATTTCAACGCGGAGCCGCCGACCAACTATGCGATCTACCTCTACGGGCTCATCGCGGTGGTGGTGGCGGCGGGGGTGGAGTACGTCATCGTCCGCAAGGTGAAGAAGGGGCCGCCGGCATGAGCAGGCAGCGCATCCTGGGGACGGTCGCGGTCGCGGCGGTGGCGCTGCTGGTCGGGCTGGGCGGGTATGCTCTGTTCGAGAACGAGCACGTCGCCAAGGGGCGCGCTCTCTATGCCTATTACTGCTCCCATTGCCACGGCGAGCACGGCAGGCCCGGCGAGGGCTTCAACTGGAAATTCATGCCCGATCCCAAGCCCAAGGACCTTTCCAACAAGGACGAGATGAGTACCCTGAAGGACGAGGAGATCTTCGCGACCGTCTCGCGCGATATGAAGGACACGACGCCGGAGGTCGGCGACAAGATCGGCGAAGACGAATTCGCGGTGCCCACCATGCCCACGTTCAAGTACACGCTGTCGGAGGAAGAGCTCTGGTCCCTAGTGGCCTTCGTGCGGACCCTGCATGGGACGAAGCTGGAGAAGGCCGACTGGGCGTCGCTCAAGAAGGAGCGCCCGAGGTTCGCGCCCGTCCCCAAGCCCATGGTGACGGCGACTCCGGCCCAGGAAGCCAAGCTCGCGGCGCGTGGCAAGCAGCTCTATTACAACAAGTATGGGTGCAACGCCTGTCACAGGATCGGGCAGAGCGGGGGAGAGGTCGGGCCGCCTTTGGATCGGGCCGGTTTTCGCTTGAACTCATCCTGGGTGTATCGCTGGATCAGATATCCGCAGAGCATGAAGCCGCAAACCAAGATGCCGAATCTGGGCGTCAGCGATGACGACGCCAAGGCCATCATGTTTTTCCTGAAGACGCTGAACGCTCCCCCGCCCAACCAGCCGCTGCCGGCCACGTCCTGATTTCGAATTGAACATCCGATCCGGTAGGGGCACAGCATGCTGTGCCCCTACATTATCGCAAAAGCGCCCCGGTCCAAATTCCGAGAAGAATCAGCGCGCCGGCCCAGACGTGCTGCTTGAACAAGGCGAAGGCCTGGGCGGGTGCGACTAGGTGTTGGATCCGGCGCGCCTGCCAGGCGAACAGCCCGCCCGTCAGCAAGAGCGTCACGTAGAACGGCCAGGCGAGGCCCGTCGCCAAGCCGACCAGGCCCAACACCGCCGCCATCGCGGACAGCGCGCTGCCGACCGCCACCCATGTCGATGCCCCGAAGAGAAGGGCGGCGGAATGCACGTCGATCCGTTGATCATCGTCCAGGTCTTGCAGGGAGTAGATCGTGTCGTAGCCGATGGCCCAGAAGATGGTGGCGACGAAGAGGCCGACGGCCGGCCAGCCGATCTCGTTGCGCACGGCAGACCACGCCATGATCGCGCCCCACCCGAACGCCGCGCCCAGGATGGCCTGAGGGAGCGGCAGGACCCGTTTGGCCAGCGGGTATAGGACTGCCAAGAGCAGCGCGATGGGCGACAGGGCGATCGTGAAGGCGTTAAGCAGGAAGACCAGGGAGGCGGCGATCCCGATCAGCGCAAGAAAGACGGCCACGGCCGCTCCCGGTTGCATGCGGCCGGATGCAAGGGGACGCTCGCGGGTGCGCTGGACCCGCCGGTCCAGGTCACGGTCCCAGAGGTCGTTGATCGTGACCCCCGCGCTCCGCATGACAAACACGCCCGCCACGAAGATAGCGGTCAGCGGGAGTGGCGGGTGCCCGTCACCGGCGAGGACCAGCGCCCATAGGGTCGGGAAGAGCAGCAACAGGGAGCCGGTTTGATTGCGGAGGCGAATGAGGTCGGCCACATTGGACCAGGAGAGCGACGGTCCTCCAAGAGCGGCCATGGGCGCACGGTACCGAATCGGTTGTGGGGTGTCAAGGCGGCGGCGGTGCGGGTTTTCGTTTGCGATTGCCTTGCATTTCTTGTATAAGGCGGCGGGGACACCAGTCAGCCGGGCGCTCGCCATCGAGCGCCGGAGACCTTGGCACATGCTGCTTCCTAACTCGGCCCTGCGACCTCTCATGCGCCTCGTCATAGTGGCGACGGTTGTGGCCACGCTCGGCTGCGGTCAGAAGCTTGTCTTTCCGCGACTCGAGTTCAAGTCCGATGAGTCCAAGGCCCCCAGCATTCCGCTGACGGTTCGCCTCGAGGTCCCCGAGGCACTCACACACGCGCAGTTGTTCTATAAGGATTCGTGCGGAGCGCCCCAGGCGGTTCCGCTGGGAGAACGGCTCGCCGAGCAAGTGAAGGCCGATGCCGCTGGGGTGTTTGAGAAGACTTTCGAGGGAAGCCCGAAAGAACCCGCGGACGCCGTGCTGAGCGCTGCACTGGAGACCAGCGAGATCAAACTCTATATTCCACGTCGGGAAGTTGGCGAGTATAAGATGACCACACTCATTCGCGTACGGGTCACGGTGGTTGATGCGGAGGGCAAGACCCTTCTCAACGAGCCGGTCAAGGGCGAAGGCAAGTGGACCGTGACGACCGACGGCACCAACTGCACGGTTCAAGGGCTGATGCTGCCGGTGACGGAGGCGTTGGAGAAGCTGTCGGATCGGTTGGTGGACAGCCTGACCCAGTCGGTCAAGATTCGCGACTGGGCCATTCGCTTGGGGACTCGCAGGGAGATGATGGCCGCAGGCCGGCTTGGCGGGAGCGGGGGCACGGGCGCACCGCCAGCCCCGACGGCCGGGGCGCCGACCCTCAGCTTCCGGGCATCCCTCGAGGATGAGAACCGCAATCAGGTGCTTGAGCCTGCGGAGAAGCTCGTCGTCCGCGTGGAGGTCGCCAACGCCGGTCCGGGCGTCGCGCGCGGCGTGGCGGTCGAGCTCTCGGGCACGCCGGCCCTGGTGAAGGAATTCGTCAATCCGACGTTGCTGGGCGATATCCAGCCGGGCGAGAAAAAACAGGTGGCGATCACCACGACAGTGCCGGCGTCTCTCCCCGAGCAGCAGGCGGAACTACTGGTGCAGGTCACCGAAGCCGGAGGCCATGGGCCGCCGACCCGTAAGCGGTTCGTGGCGTCCTTGCAGTCCGGTGTGGGCGCAAGCGAACCGCTCGAGGTGCTCTCGGTGGACGTGGATCAGATTCCTGCCAGAGTGCAAGGATTTGAACGTCGCACCTCGTACGCCCTGGTGGTCGGGATCGGAGGCTATCGGGAGGAAAGCGTCCCACGCCTGAAACATGCCCGGCGGGATGCCGAGGTCGTCGCCAAGCACTTGACCGCACTGGCGGGGTTCCCGTCTGAGAACGTGCGGGTCTTGGCGGACGAGCGCGCGCTCCTGGTCGATCTGCAGGACAGCTTCGAGGACTGGCTGCCCCGCCAGGTCAAGGCGTCAGGCATCGTCTTCGTCTATCTGGTCGGCAACGCGGTCCTGAATGCGGAGGCTACCGACATCATCCTGCTGCCCTACGAGGGCCGGCCCGACCTCTTGCGCCGGGGCTACTCACTGAACCGACTGCAGGAAGTCCTGGCGCGCTTGCCGTCCCGGCTGAACCTGGTCTTCGCCGACCTCTCGTTTCCGGCCGGGGACGGCAAGGGCGACGTGCGACCGCTCCCGTGGAGCGCGCGCAAGATTGGCGGCAAGACCCGCACCGTCCTTATCGGGTCGTCCTCCACGAACGGGCCCAGCCTCTCTTGGGATGCCGGACAGCACGGGCTGTTCACCTATCACTTTCTCAAAGCCATTCGGGGCCAGGGTGATGCCGACAATAATGGTTGGGTGGACGTGGGAGAGATCCTCGCCTACCTCTGGGAGCAGGTACCCAAGGGCGCTGCCGAGCTGAAAAAGCAGCAGATGCCGGCGGTGAGCCCAGAGGTGGAGCCGGACGGTCCGATCAGCACCTTCCCCTTCAGCAAGGCGCGGCGGCGGGGTTGAATTCTCCAAGACGGCTTGTTAGAGTGGGCGCCCGGGCCGGCGTAGCTCAGTGGCAGAGCAGCTGATTCGTAATCAGCAGGTCGGTGGTTCAATCCCACTCGCCGGCTCCACCTGACCTATTTTCATCCACCATCCGTTTCGGAAGGAGGCCAGCAATGAAGAAGTTAAGAGTGCCCGTCATCTTCCTCTTTTGGGCTATTGTCGGGCTCGCATTGACCCCTAACGTGTCAAGCGCGGGTCCGGAGCAGGACGCTGCGGAAACCGGCCGGCTGCTGGCGATTCTCTTGGATTCCGGCCGGGTCACGGTCGGGGCCAACCAAGCGCTGATCAACGACGCCGAAAAAGGCGACAAGGGCTTTACGCCCGAAGTGTTCGAAAAGCAGTTGGTCGAGAAGTTCAAGGAACGGTCCGGAGTCGACCTGACCAACCTCAAGTCCGCCAACGTGCCCGAGATGGCCAAGAAACTGTTGCCTCAACTGGTCGAGGCATCCAAACAGACCGTCGCCGCGAATCAATCGATCATCAATCAGAAGGGGGTCGGCTTTAAGGGCTTCATTCCGGCGACCTTCGGCACCCAGGCGGCCGCCAAGTTCAGCGCCCAAGCGGGAATTTACTTGAAGCAAACCACGCTTGATGGCTTCTTGCGGAACCCCGCCAACAAGGCCGACGAGTTCGAAGCAGGCGTGCTAATAAAGTTTGCCGATCCGGCGTACCCCCGCAAGGGCGAGAAAATCATCAGCGAGGCGGTGGAGGGCGGGAAAAACCTCCGGGTGATGCTGCCGCTTTTTTACGGCAAGGGATGCCTCACGTGCCATGGGGAGCCCAAGGGCGAGACGGACATCTCGGGGTATAAGAAAGAAGGGGCGAAGGAAGGGGATTTAGGCGGAGCGATCAGCGTCAAGCTGCCGCTGAAGTAATTCGCATACGTCTCACTGCTCGTTGTTGGCGAGGGCCCACACCAGCGCCAGGGTGTAGCGCGTGATCAAAGCGAGTAGCTCGGGCTTGATCTTCTCGGGTGTATCGGTCGGCTGGTGGAAGTCCGGGTGGGACCCTGCCGTCACGATTGCAGCGGTGGGAAGACCGGCTTCTGCGAACGGCACGTGGTCCCCGCCGGGAAACAGGCCGTACAGTTCGAGCTTGTCGGCTGCGGCGACCTTTTTGGCCGCAGCCTGTGCGGCGGCCTTCTCCAGTTTCGAGAGCCCGACCATGATGTGGCCGTTGCCGACCCCTGCGTGATCGACATTGATCATTGCCTTGACGGCGCTCAGGGGATGGCGCGGGTGGGCCACATAGAATCGTGAGCCCAGCAAGCCCTGTTCTTCGCCGGCGAAGGACAGGAACAGGAGGCTGCGCTTGGGCCTGCTTCCGGTGGTCGCGAGGACGCGGGCGATCTCCAGTAACACGGCCGTACCGGATGCGTTATCGTCCGCGCCAGGGAACAACAGGCCGGCTTGGACCCCGAAATGGTCGTGGTGGGCGCCCAGAATGATGGTCTCTTCGCGGAGCAGTGGATCGGAGCCCGGCCAGAGCGCGAGGACATTCGAAGCCGTCGCGTCGAGCCGGCGTGCGACTAGCTCTAGGAGCAGCTCCGTTCCCGTGTCCGCGGAGCGTGCGGCGAGCTGTCGGTCCATCTCCTCTTGAAAGGACCGGACGGAGCGGCCGACGGGTTGCAGGAGGGCATCCGCTGCGGCGGAGGTGATCCACAGCCCGGGCAGGGCTCCAGACGCCGTCCCTTCGTACAAGGCTACCGGGCGGGTGGTCATTCCGCGGCGCTCCTCGTAAGGACTCAAGATCGGGCCGGTGACGGTCAGGTAGGCCACGGCGCCCTTGGCGTGGGCTGTCATGACCTTGTCCGCGAAGGACACGCGGCCCGCAAAACCCTTGGGCTGGCCGCGGAGGAAGAGCACGACCTTGCCGGCGACCGAGAGGCCCTGGTACTCGTCGAGACCCTGGCTGGGCGAGGCGATTCCATAGCCGACAAAGACCACGGGGGCTGAGATTTGTCCCGTGGGAGCCAGGTTTATGATCGGGAGGAAGTCCTGACCCTTTTCAAGAGCCACCACGCGCCGGTCGACCCGGAACTCCGCGCGTACAAGAGGTTCGATTTGGACCGTCGTGATCGGAAACGGTTGCAACTCGGCCTCAGGCAAGCGACTTGCTACATAAGCCGCGGTCGCCTGGCCGCCGGCTGTCCCGGATTGTCGCCCGTCGAAATTGGAAAGCTCTCGGACGGTGTGCATGAGTTGAGTGAGGGAGATGTGGGCGGCCAGCTTGGCGAGGTCGTCGGGTTCGGCCGAGTTCCCCGGCGAGGAGATGCAGGTCAGGGTGATGACCGACAAGACTCCCAGCACGCGCATGGCGCGGGATTATAGCACGGAGCTTGCAAGCGCCGGGTCAGGTCACATTTTGATCATCTTTCCTCTTGCTTTCTGCCCCGTCTTTCTGTAGAGTCAGCCGCGTTTGGCCGCATCCAGAGGGCCTCAGACGGCGTAGAGGCGGTTCATCTTGCTAACCGGTGAAGGGGGTAGGCGTGGAAAACGTTGCAGGAGACGGTGAGTACGCGCGCGTCTCGTATGATTATCTTTCCTTATCGCTGTTCGGGTCGGTCATGGCCGGTGCGTTGGTCGTCGTGCCGGTGTTCGGGTATTACGTCGGCTATACGTGGGTAGACTGGGCGCTCCTCGTTGTCCTGTATTTCGCCTCGGGGCTGGGAATTACCGTGGGATATCACCGGCTGGTTGCCCATCGGAGCTTCGAATGCCGGCCGTGGGTCAAGGTCGCGTTGTTGATTGCGGGAGGCTGGGCGCTGGAGAATTCGGCCTGCAAGTGGGCGGCTGATCACGTCCGGCACCATGTACGGTGTGATCAGGAGGAAGACCCGTACAACGCCACGCGCGGCTTCTGGCACAGTCATGTGTTGTGGATCTTCTACAAAACCCCGCCCGATCTTCGCGAAAAATACGAAGCGCAGTTTCGAAAGGATCCCATCACGATGTGGCAGCATCGCAACTATGTGATCATCATGCTGTCCGGACTGGCGCTGCCGTTCGCGGTGGGGGCGACGTACGGCGGGTGGAAGAGCGGGCTCGGGTGCTTTCTGCTGGCCGGCATCGCCCGGACGTTCCTGGTTCTCAATTCGACCTTCTGCATCAATTCCCTCTGCCATCTTTGGGGCACGCAACCCCATACGAATGCGGACTCGAGCCGGGACAATTGGCTGGTGTCGCTCGTCACGTTGGGCGAGGGGTACCACAATTACCATCATGCGCATCAGCGGGATTACCGCAACGGGCCCCGCTGGTACAACTTCGACCCGTCCAAGTGGTTCATCTTCGGGCTGTCGTTGACGGGACTGGCATGGAATCTCTGTCGGATTGAGCCGGAGCGTATCCGGTATCAGGCATAAGCGGATTGTGACATTCACCCCTGAAGATCCCGTTGGGATCGGGGAGGGCGTTCAACAAGTTGACGAACCGCATGGCGGTTCCACAGTGGAAAGGAGTCGGGTATGGCAAAAGCGATGACGAAGTCTCAGGTTACCGAGAACCTGGCGGGGAAGGCGGGAATCACCAAAAAGGCGGCGGGCCAGTTTCTGGACGAGCTGGCCTCCCTGGCCTATAAGGAAGCCAAGAACACCTTCACCTTGCCGGGACTCGGCAAACTGGTGCTGGTCAACCGGAAGGCCCGGATGGGTCGTAACCCCCAGACCGGAGAGCCGATCAAGATTCCGGCCAAGCGAGTGGTGAAGTTTCGGGTCGCGAAGGCCTGTAAGGACGCTGTCTTGGGGAAGAAATAACGACAGCAGTACTACCGGAGTTTTGCCAGGAAGGGCCGCCCCACTGCATCGGGCGGCCCTTCTTTTTTCAAGGCGGCAACGCTTACAGCAACGTTTTGACGTTCTCGGGAGGGCGGCCGAGGATGGCCCGGTCTCCCTGCTCGATGATCGGGCGCTGGATCAGCTCCGGATACACGACCATCAGCTTGATCAGCTCCTCATCGCTCTCGTCTTTCTTGTCCAATTCGAGCTTCTTGTAACGCTCTTCGTTCGTGCGCAGTAGGTCGCGAGGAGAGACGCCGAGCTTCTTGATCAATCGCCGCAAGGTCGTTGCCGACATGGGGGTCGCGGTATAGTCAATGGTCTCAAACTTGGCTTTGGCTTCACGCAGGATGGTCAGCACTTGGCGGCAGGTGGAGCAGCTCGGCTTCTGATAGACTGTCATCTTCTCCATGAATCGAGCCTCCCGTAGGGCGGTACTGTGAGTAGGTGTAGCAATGGCACAGACAGGTTGTCAAGCAACCGTTGAGACCTCGCGCGGGTAAGGTGTCGGGAAGTTTCGGCATCGGGCTGGTGGGGCTGGGCCGCCATGGGAGCCGGTATGCGCAGCACTTGTTGGAGGGGGTCCCGGGGTGCCACTTGGCGGCTGTCTCCAGGCGGGATGTGGGTGCTGGGCGCGCCTTTGCCGAACGGCACGGACTCCTCTTCGTGCCGGAGTGGCGCGAGCTGGTGGCGTGCAAGGAGGTGGAGGCGGTGGTGGTCGTGACGCCCCCGGCGTTGAACCGAGAGATCTGCCTGGCGGCCGTACGGGCCGGCAAGCCGCTGCTGATCGAAAAGCCGCTCGCCTTGACGGTCGCCGACGCGCAGGAGATGGTTCGGGCTGCGCGCGAGGCCGGCATCGCGCTCATGACGGCCCAGACGCTCCGCTTCACGCCGGTCTTGGCGCGCCTGCGGGATCGTCTGGCGGCCGTCGGCCCGCTGGAATACCTTGTCCTGACGATGCGGGCGGAACGGCCGCCGCATCGCTGGTTGGGCGATCCGGGTCAGGCGGGCGGAGGCGTCCTGCTGGAGATCGGGATTCACCTGTTGGACCTCATCCGTTTTCTGACAGGCGCCGAGGCAGTGGAAGTGGTCGCCGACTTGGCGCGGCGGCATACGGACCGGGTCGAAGACCTCGCGCTGGCCCGGTTCCGGTTGTCCAATGGAGTTTCCTGTTTTGTGGAAGTCTCGCGGGTGTCGGGCGGGCGCGTCTGCCGCGTGGAGGCGATCGGGGGGGCCGGTCAATTGATCGCGGATGTCGATCGGAGCCTGCTGACACGGATCGAGGGACGCGCCGTCACGGCCACGGAGGCAGTGCCGGATCGGCCGACCGTCGTCACGGTCCTCGAGGCGTTCGCCAAGAGCCTCTCAACCGGAGCCCCCGTGCCGGTGTCCGGAGAAGACGGCCTCCGCGCGGTGGCGATGGCGGAAGCCTGCTACCGCGCCGCGCGCGAGGGACGGTCGGTGCCGGTGGCGATCCCATCTGGGTAAGCCCGGATTATCCGTGACGGTTCGTCGCGAAACTGCGAAGACGCCAGGCGAAACAGGCGCTTGGAGCCGCAAGGGCGGAAGGCATACTCTTCTGTGGTACGCTGACCAACTGAGCGGCGAGACCGCCTGTTGCAGCGGCGTATCCGCAGTTGCAGTAGAAGTGCTCACGGATGATCCAGGCTAAGCTTGACCCCCTCCGAAAGCGGATGGTATAGATAGCGCCATGCCTGGTGCCGAAGAGGGGCCGTTTAAGCAGGCCAGCAATTTTTCGGTGGCCACCGCCGAAGCCCGTAACCTCCGGGACCTCCGCAACCGCAAGTACGGGCAGCCGATCTATGTCAGCTCGGACCATCCTCTGGCCCGGAAGGGACAGACGGCCACCTGGGAGAAGTTCAACGTCCGGCTGGCGGTCGTGAAGTTCCCGGACGGCGTCGTGTTGGGGTACGACCCGGCCGACCTGCTCCTGCCGACCTGCTTTGAAAACGGCAAGCCGGTGTTCGAGATCCGCACCTGCCAATCGTGCCGGGCTCCCTTCACGCTGACGCAGCAGGAGGTGGAGGAGAAGCAAGAACCCATGCGCTGCGCCGCTTGCCAGGAGTTCTAGATCTTCCCGCGCACGCGGGTGAAGCGGCGTCCATGGTATACTTTTTTCTATGCCGCATGATTTCATGCCGGGTTTGGCGGGCGTGCCCGCCGCCCGCTCCCGGATCAGTGATGTGGACGGCCAGGGTGGCGTCCTGGAGTACCGCGGCATCCGCATTGAAGAGCTTGCCTCGAAAAGCACGTTTCTCGAAACCGCGTTCCTCCTCCTTTTCAGCCACTTGCCGGCCCGTCTGGAACTCGAACGGTTCAGCGCGGATATCACGAGGCACCGGCGGATCAAGTTCAAGATCATCGACCTGATCAAGTGTCTCCCCGAGACCGGACATCCCATGGATGCACTGCAGGCGGCTGTGGCGGCCTTGGGGATGTTCTACCCCGGTCGCAGCGTCCGCGATCCGGAGAACAACTACTGGTCGGCCGTGCGGCTCATCGCGAAGCTTCCGACCATCGTCGCGGCCTTCGCGCGCATCCGCCACGGCGACGACCACGTCCCGCCGCGGGACGAGTTGAGCTTCAGCGAGAATTTCCTGTACATGCTGACCGAGCGGGTGCCCGACCGGCTCGTCGCGGACATCCTGGACGTGTGTCTGATCCTCCACGCCGAGCACACGATGAACGCCTCCACGTTCTGCGGGCTCGTCACCGCTTCAACCCTTGCCGATCCTTACACTGTCGTCGCCTCGGCGATCGGGGCCCTGAAAGGGCCGCTGCACGGCGGGGCCAATGAGGAGGTCATGGCGATGCTGCGCGAGATCGGCACGGTCGAGCGCGTGCGCCTGGACCTGTACACCAAGCTGGAGAAGAAGGAGCCGATCATGGGGTTCGGCCACCGGGTCTACAAGGTCAAGGATCCGCGCGCCGTGATCCTCCAGCAGCTCACGCAGAAGCTCTTCGCCCAGTACGGCAAGTCCCCGCTCTATGAACTGGCCGAGGAGGTAGAACGGGTCGGCCTGGAGCTGCTAGCCCACAAGAAGGTGTACCCCAACGTGGACTTCTACTCCGGCATCGTCTATGAGCAGATGGGCATCCCCAGCGACATGTTCACCCCGGTCTTTGCCATGGCCCGGGTCGCAGGCTGGCTGGCCCATTGGCTGGAACAGTTGCAGGAGAACAAGCTCTACCGGCCTGACCAGATCTACGAGGGGGAGCACGGGCGTCGGTACCTGCCGCTCGACCAGCGCGGCTGATCGCGTTCCCGGCACAGCCGTTTCCGTGTTTGTTGCTTGAGCCGCCCTCCGGACTGGATTACAATCCCCGCTCCGGCCTACGCTGGCGCCACAGGGCTGAGCACACGGAAAAAGGGAGGGTTTGTGAAGAAGAAGCCGCGGAACAAACCTGCCGGAAAGACGTTCCAGGGGAAAGTCATCTACTTGTCCAGGCAGTCGTCGCAGAAGGCGGCAGGCGGAGCGACCCGACTGGAGCGGGATACGATGGGCGAGCTTGCGGTCCCCGCGGACGCCTACTACGGCGTGCAGACCGCCCGCGCGATCGAAAACTTTCCGATCAGCTCCCTGCGGCTGCCCCGCGCCATGATCCGGGCGCTGGGCTTGATCAAGTGGGCCGCCGCGCGCGTCAACACGGAGCTGGGGTTACTGGATCCTAAGATCGCCAAGGCGATCCAGCGGGCGGCGCAGGAGGTGATCGACGGCCTGCTGGACGATCAGTTCCCGGTGGACATCTTCCAGACCGGCTCCGGCACCTCGTCCAACATGAACGTCAATGAGGTCATCGCCAACCGGGCGGCCGAACTGCTGGGTGGGGAGCGAGGCGGCAAGCTCGTGCACCCGAACGATCATGTGAACCTCGGCCAGTCCAGCAACGACGTGATCCCCACGGCGATCCACATCGCGGCCCTGGAGCAGATCGACAAGGCGCTGATTCCGGCCCTCAAGCGCCTCTATACGGCCCTGGCGGCCAAGGCGAAGGAGTTCGACGCCGTGGTCAAGATCGGTCGGACGCACTTGCAGGACGCGACCCCCATCCGGCTCGGCCAGGAATTCTCGGGCTACGCGCGGCAGATCGAGCTGGGCATCCAGCGAATCGAACGGGCGCGCGCCTCTTTGGGGGAGCTGACCCTTGGCGGGACGGCCGTCGGCACGGGCTTGAACGCCCACCCGGAGTTCGCCAAGCGCGCGATTGCGTTGCTGGCCCGCGAGACCCGCTGCCCGGTGAAGGAAGCGAAGAACCACTTTGAAGCCCAGGCCGCCCAGGATGCGCTGGTGGAAGCCAGCGGGGCGCTCCGGACCGTGGCGGTCAGCCTGATGAAGATCGCCAACGACATCCGATGGTTGGGGTCTGGCCCGCGCTGCGGTCTGGGGGAAATCCTCCTGCCAGAGACGCAGCCTGGGTCCTCCATCATGCCGGGCAAGGTCAACCCCGTCATCGCCGAGTCGGTGATGATGGTGGCGGCCCAGGTCATGGGGAACGATACGGCTCTCATGGTATCGGGCCAGGCGGGCAACTTCGAGTTGCTCGTCATGCTCCCGGTCATGGCGCACAATCTCTTGCAGTCCATCGCGTTGTTGGCCAGCGCGGCAGAGAACTTTGCCCTTCGCTGCGTGGAGGGCCTCAAGGCCAACCCCGAACGGTGCCGGGCCGGCATCGAGCAGAGCTTGGCCATGTGCACGGCGCTCGCGCCGGAAATTGGGTACGAGGCGGCGGCCGAGATCGCCAAGGAGGCGTACCGGACCGGCAAGACGGTCCGCGAGGTCGCCTTGGAGAAGAAGGTCCTGCCGGCGGCACGCCTCGCCGACCTCTTAGATCCCTGGCGCATGACCGAACCGGGCTTGCCCGGCGGCAAGCCAGGGAGCGCCGGGGGATAGCCAGGCCGGAATTTTTGACAATTCTTTTTTGGTTATGCTAGCTTCGGCGCTTATTTCTGCCTAGGTAGGGGATCCCCGGAACGAAGCTCTGCGGATGGGCATGAACCATCTGATTGTCGTCGTCGGCGCCGGACCGGCCGGGTTGGCCGTCGCCAATGTCATGTCCAAGCAGGGACATGAGGTGGTGGTGCTCAACCGGGACATCAAATTCGGCGGGCTCGCCGAGTACGGCATCTTCCCCAACAAGCACAAGTTGCGCGGCGGCTTGCGCAAGGGCTACTGGGAAATCCTGACGCGCCCTAACGTCCGGTACTTCGGCAACGTGATGGTCGGCAACGGCTACCATCTGACCGTGTCGGAGCTGCGCGCGCTGGGGCCCAGCGCGGTGGTCTTCTCGACTGGGGCTCAAGGCACGAAGACTATCGGCGTGGAGGGGGACACCGCCCAGGGGGTCTATCACGCCAAAGACTGCGTCTACCACTATAACCTGCTGCCGGAGTTCAGCACCCGCCCGTTCGAGATGGGCCAGCGCGTGGCGGTGATCGGCATCGGGGATGTGATGGTGGACATCGCGCACTGGCTGGCGCGCCGCCGCCGCGTCGCGGAGGTCCACGTGATCGTCCGGCGCGGGCCGGCCGAGCGCAAGTACAACCCCAAGGAGATTCGCGCCGTCTGCGCCTATATCGATCAGGACTCCCTCCAGAAGGAGATGGTGCGGATCGCTCCGCGCCTAGAGGCGGTCGGGCAGTCGTCCGAAAAGATCCTGGCCGAGATGCGGGCAGAGTTCACGAAGTGCGAGCCGCCGGAGAGCCACACCCGCATGTACTTCCATTTCCTGTCCTCCCCGAAGCGCGTCCTCACCAACGACCAGAACCAGGTCATCGGCCTGGAGGCGGAGGACACCAAGCTCGAGCTCAGAGGCGCGGATCCCGCAGCGGTCGGGCTGAAGACCTGCTACACGATCCCGTGCGACAGTGTCGTGTTCGCCGTCGGAGACCGCGTGGATGAGGCGGTCGGGCTTCCGTACAAGAACGGAGTCTTTGTCACGAATCCCAATCGGACGCAGAACGATCCCGACGACAGTCTGTTCCAGGCCTACGACGAAGCGACCGGCGAGGTCATCCCAGGGGTTTTCCTCTGCGGGTGGGCCCGCAAGGCCAGTGAAGGGCTGGTCGGCGTGGCCAAGCGGGACGGGGAGTGGTGCAGTGAGGTCGTCCTGCGGTACTTGGCGGACAAATCGCCACTGGCTGCCGAAGAGATCTCATACAAGCTGACACGGCTGGAGGCCTTGGTGAAGAGCCGGCAACCGGACGTTGTGCGGGTCGACGATCTGCTGGCTTTGAGCGAGATGGAGCAAGAGGAAGGGCAGCGTCGCGATATCGAGGAATTCAAGTTTCCCACCAACGACGAGATGCTCACCGCCATTCGCCAGAAAAAATCCATGGCGAAGGTGTCGGCGTCCCGTTAGCTCTCCCCCCACTTCAGTTTTTTCCGCAACATGTCGTAGTAGGTACGGTCCGCGAATCGGATCAGCCGTGTCTTGTTCTCCGACGCGCGGACCTCGATCAGGTCGCGAGGCTGCAGCGCGATGCCGGCTTGCCCGTCGAACGTCACCATGGCGCCCTCGTCTTTGCTGACCAGCATCACCGCGACGTGCGCCTCTTGGGGGATGACAATCGGACGGTTGGTGAGGGTGTGGGGACAGATGGGAGTGAGGATCAGTGCGTGGACGGCGGGGTTGAGGATCGGTCCGCCGGCAGCCATGGAATACGCCGTCGAGCCGGTCGGGGTCGAGATGATGAGCCCGTCGCCCCGCAATCCCGTCACGAATTGGCCATCGATGGAGATCTCCAACTGGACCATGTGAGACAAGGCGCCTTTGCTGAGCGCCACGTCATTCAGGACGGAGGCTGCGGCGACCTGCGTGCCCATCCGGACGAGGCGGGACCGCAGCATGAGGCGTTGCTCTTCCGCGTAGGCATTGGCGAACACCTGCTCCAACGCCTTGAAGATCTCATCGCGCGTGACCGCGGTGAGGAAGCCCAGCCCCCCCGTGTTGACGCCCAGGATCGGAATGGGGCGGTCTTCGACGAGACGGGCCGCCGCCAGCATGGTGCCGTCCCCGCCGAGGACCACCAGCATGTCGGCGAGCGCGGCGAAGTCCTTCTTGAGAGAGGAGGCGGTTTCCCCGATGAGCTTGGCGGTGGCGGGATCGAGCAGCGGGTCCTTGCCCCGAGCCCGCAACCAAGGGACAAGCTCCTTCAGGAGGGCCTTGGTCTCGGGTGACTCTGCCTTGACGACGATGCCGATGCGCTTCATGGGCGGCATTGTAGCCCGGATTGTTCATGAATATCTACTCCATCCATGGAGAATTCGGGCTAGCCGCGCCTATTGCTTGTCAACGAAGACAATCTCGTGTTAGTACCTACGGTAATCTTTTGCTGTGCGCCGCTGTGCGGCAAGCGCGTGCCAGGGGCGCCCTTGACACTCTCCCGACCACCCGTTAGAATACAAGCACAGATTCTCCACGACGGCATGGCGCACCTGGAGGAGACACAGGATGTTTGAACGGTTCACCGACAAGGGCAGAAAGATCATCGTCTTGGCGCGCGAAGAAGCCGAGCGGCACCAGAACGACTATCTCGGCACCGAGCACCTGGTCCTGGCCATCCTTCGCGAGACCGACGGGGTCGCGCTGATGATCCTGAAGAAGATGGGGCTCTCCACCGAGCAGATCCGTCTCGAAATCGAGCGAAACCTGCCGGGAGGCGGCACGACGATGACCTTCGGGGAGATTCCCTTCAGCCCACGGGTGAAGAAAGTCATCGAGTATGCGGTCGAAGAGGCCCGGTTGCTGGGCCACAACCACATCGGCGGCGAGCACCTCCTATTGGGCCTGCTCCGCGAGGAGGAGGGCATCGGCGGGAAGATTCTCCGGAGCCTCGGCGCCAACCTCCTGACTGCCCGCCAGTTGACCGTCTCATTCCTGCGGAAGAGCTCGCCGCGGGAGCGCGACCGGAAAAGCAATACCCCGGCGCTGGATGAATTCGGGCGAGACCTCACCCATCTCGCGCAGGAGGGCACGCTGGACCCGGTCATCGGCCGACAGGATGAGATCGAGCGGGTGCTGCAGATCCTCAGCCGGCGGACCAAGAACAACCCCGTGCTGATCGGAGAAGCCGGCGTCGGCAAGACGGCGATCGTCGAAGGCCTCGCCCAGCGGATCGTGACCGCGGAGGTGCCTGACAATCTCTTGAACCGTCGTGTCATCGCGCTGGATTTGGGCTCTCTCGTGGCCGGCACCAAGTACCGCGGCCAGTTCGAGGAACGCCTCAAGGTCGTCATGAAGGAGATCGTCCAGGCGGGCAACATCATCATCTTCATCGATGAGCTGCACACCCTGGTCGGGGCCGGGGCGGCGGAAGGGTCCATCGACGCGTCCAACATGCTGAAGCCCGCGCTCTCGCGCGGGGAGATCCAGTGCATCGGCGCGACCACCCTCGATGAGTATCGCAAGCACATCGAGAAGGACGGGGCGCTGAAGCGGCGCTTCCAGCCGATCTACGTGCAGCAACCCAGCGTGGAAGAGACCATCCGCATCATCCAGGGCCTGCGCGATCGCTACGAGAACCACCACGGGGTGGAGATTACCGAAGAGGCCATCGCCGAAGCCGTCAAGCTGGCGGATCGGTACATCACCGACCGGTTCTTCCCAGACAAGGCCATTGACGTGATCGACGAGACCGGGTCCCGGGCCAAGCTGCAGGCCTATGCCCTGCCGGGCGATCTGCGGGCGATGGAACAGGAGTTGAAGAAGGTCTCGCGCGAGAAGGAAATGGCGATCGCGCTTCAGAACTTCGAGGAGGCCGTGAAGTTCCGGGAAGAGGAAGAGCGGTTGCGGAAGCTGCTGGAAGACTCGAAGCGCGAGTGGAAGAAGAGCCAGGAGAAGAGCCGGCCAGTCATCGCGAAGGAGGATGTCTCCTACGTGGTCTCCAAGATGACCGGGATCCCGCTCTTCAAGCTGGAGGAAGAGGAGTCCCTGAAGTTGCTGCGTATGGAAGAGGCGTTGCACAAGCGCGTCGTCGGCCAGGAGGAAGCCGTCTCCGCCGTCGCGCGGTCTATCCGGCGCTCGCGGGCCGGGCTCAAGGAGTCCAAGAAGCCGATCGGGTCGTTCATCTTCATGGGGCCGACGGGCGTGGGCAAGACCGAGCTGGCGCGGGCGCTGGCCGAGTTCCTGTTCAACACCGAGGATGCCCTGATCCGAATCGACATGTCCGAGTACCAGGAGAAGTTCAGCAGCTCTCGGCTGTTCGGGGCGCCCCCGGGGTACGTGGGCTACGAAGAGGGCGGCCAGCTCACGGAGAAAGTCCGCCGCCGGCCGTACTCGGTGGTGCTCTTCGACGAGATCGAGAAGGCGCACCCGGACCTCTTCAACGTGCTCTTACAGGTCTTGGACGACGGCGTCCTCACGGACAGCCTCGGCCGGAAGGTGGACTTCAAGAACACGGTCATCATCATGACCTCCAACCTCGGCACCAGGCTGATCAAAGGGGCCTCGCTGGGCTTTCAGCAGGACACGTCGGAGGATGTCAATCGCCGCCACAAGGAAGACATCCTGGGCGAACTCAAGCGCACCTTCAGCCCCGAGTTCCTCAACCGCATCGACGAGGTCGTGGTGTTCCACGCACTCGAGAAGTCGCACCTGGTCACGATCGTGGACAACCTCCTCCGGGAATTGAACCAGCGCCTGGCCGATCGCGGGATCGAACTCGAGGTGTCGGACGAGGTCAAGGCCTGGTTGATCCAGGAAGGCTACCAGCCCATCTACGGCGCCCGGCCGATGCGCCGGTGCATCCAGAAGAACATCGGCGACCCGCTCTCCGAAGAGTTGATCAAGGGGCGGTTCCGGGAGTTCCGCAAGGTCAAAGTGGTCATGAAGGGCGGGGCGCCGGCCTTCGTCGAAGAAGAGGCCCTGGCCGGCGTATGACCGGCCGGCCCGGCGTCCCTGGGTTGTTCCCACCGTTGGCCGCTCCGCTCTGTTGATCCTGAGTGCGACCACGCCTTCCAGCTTGCTTCTGTGTGGACTGCATCGTCTCCCCTGCCCTGTCTGAGCCACGTCCGTGATTCTGGGTATCGAGACATCCTGTGACGAAACGGCCGCCGCCGTCGCCCGCGCGGATGGCTCCGTGCTCGCCGAGGTGGTGCGTTCGCAGGTCGAGACCCATGCCCGCTACGGGGGCGTGGTGCCCGAATTGGCCGGCCGCCGCCACATCGAGACCATCGACCAGGTCGTGCAGGAGGCCTTGACCCGTGCGGGGATTGGCCCGCGCGAGCTGAGCGCGGTCGCGGTGACCGGGGGGCCCGGCCTCATCGGCGCGCTCCTGGTCGGCGTCGCCTATGGCAAGGCCCTGGCCTACGCGTTGCAGATCCCGTTGTTTCCAGTCAATCACCTGGAAGGCCATCTGTGGGCGGCCAGCTTGGGTGCTGGCCCCGTGGCGCCGCCCTTCGTGGCGCTGATCGCCTCGGGCGGCCACACGAATCTCTATCACGTCAAGACGTGGGGTGGGCCGGAGCTCCTGGGACGGACACTGGATGACGCGGCAGGGGAGGCCTTCGACAAGGCCGCCAAGATGCTCGGCTTGGGCTATCCCGGCGGTCCCGTGATTGACCGGCTGGCGGGAGCGGGCGATCCGGAGCGGGCGCCGTTCCCCCGTCCGTACCCGACGTGCGAGGACCTCAACTTCAGCTTTAGCGGCATCAAGACCGCGTTACTGTATTACCTGCGGGAGCGGGAGGCCGAAGGGCGTTCCTGGCATGTGCCGGACGTGGCGGCTGGGTTTCAGCAGGCCATCGTGGATGTCTTGGTGGAGAAATCGCTCGCCGCCGCCAAGCGCTGTGGTGTGCGTGACGTCGTGGTGACGGGCGGCGTGGCCGCGAACTCGCAGCTCCGGGGACGGTTCGAGGCGCGCGGGCGCGACGAGGGGGTCACCGTGCATATTCCCCCGGTTCGGTACTGCACTGACAACGGGGCCATGATCGCCGTAGCCGGCGCACGGCTGTTGCGCGAAGGTCGGGTCGCGTCGCTGGGTTTCGAACCTCGGGCGGACTGGGTCATCGGAGGCTGACGAGCGCAAGGAGGACGCCCGATTCCTTCTCCTCACGGGAACCTGACCGGGCTCAAGCCCAGCCAACTGAGGCGGTTGGAGCATGTCTACCGCCGCCGGGTGCCCGAAGATGCCATCATCTCCTGGGAACTGGCCCGGTTCTGCACGGGGCTCTCCCGCGAGATTGGGCGCCAGATCGGCCTGCTGATCAATCGTCGGGGCCTGATCGAGGACGTCATCGTCGGGAACGACCGAGAGGTGGTCTTGCCCGACCTTTCGGACTATCGCCTCGGCCGGCAAGCGCTCCGGGGCATTCGGCTAATCCATACGCATCTGCGCGACGAACCGCTGAGTCAGGACGACCTGACCGATTTGGCCCTCCTGCGTTTGGACCTGATCGCGGCCCTCGGCGTGCGCGCCGACGGCCAGCCGGGCCATCTGTACGCGGCGAACATCCTCCCGCCGAATCCGGCCGGCAAATCCTGCGAGGTCTGGTCGCCGGTCGCTGTACCAGACTGCCAGGTCCATCTGGGCGAATTTCTCGGCGCGCTCGAAGAGGAGCTCAGCCGGACCCGCACCGCGCATCTCGTGGACGACTTGCAAGAGCAGGCGATTCTGGTCAGCGTGTCGCGGCAGAGCCACGCCGACCAGGAAGAGTCGCTGGCGGAGCTGGCCGATCTGGCCCGCTCGGCCGGTCTCATGGTGCTGGATATGGTCGTGCAGCGGCCCCAGGCGCTGCATCCCAAGTACCTGCTGGGCAGCGGCAAGCTCAAGGAGGTCGTCATCAAGGCCTTGCAGCACGGAGTGGACTACCTCGTCTTCGACCAGAATCTGTCGTCCGCGCAGGCCACGGCAATCGCCGCCGTGACTGACTTGAAGGTCATCGACCGGACCCAGTTGATTCTCGACATCTTCAGCCGCCGGGCACACAGCCGGGAGGGCAAGCTGCAGGTGGAGCTCGCTCAGCTGCGCTACCTCCTGCCTCGCCTCACCGGACGCGGCACGGCGATGTCGAGGTTGGCCGGGGGCATCGGCGGGCGCGGACCCGGCGAGACGAAACTGGAAGTGGATCGGCGCCGCGTGCGGGACCGCATCAGCCATCTCGAGAAGCAGATGGAGGCGCTGGCGCGGACCCGCATGCAGCAGCGGGCCCGGCGCCTGCGACGGGCAGTGCCGATCATCTCGATCGTGGGCTACACCAACGCCGGCAAGTCCACGCTGCTGAATGTCCTGACGCGCAGCCGGGTGACGGCGAACAACCGCCTCTTCGAGACGCTGGACACGGCCAGCCGCCGCCTGCGCTTTCCCCAGGAGCGGGAAGCGATCGTGACCGACACGGTCGGGTTCATCCGGAATCTGCCCGCGGAACTGATGGGCGCGTTCCGCGCCACGCTCGAGGAGCTGCACGACGCCGACCTGTTGCTCCATGTGGCGGACCTTGGCAGCCCGACCCTGGAGCGGCAGGTGGCGGCCGTGGAGGACATTCTGCGGGAACTGGAGCTTGATCGCCTGCCGCGCCTGTTGGTCCTGAACAAGGCTGATCTGGTGGACCCCACAGAGGCGACCGTGGTGAGCGCCCGCCTGGGCGGGCTGGCGGTCTCGGCCGTGCGGCCCGACACGCTGCTCCCCCTGCTGGACACAGTCGAAAAGCAGCTCTGGAGTTTGACCCAGGCCGGCCTTTCCTGCTAGCATAGGCCCACTTTTCCAGGAGTTGTGGGTCCCTCCGCGGAGATGGCTTTGCCCGGTCTCGTGACTTTCACGTAGGCCGGTCTTGATGGGGATACCCGAGGCCGTCGGTCCCGCGGAGGTCCCGACGAGGGGGAGCCATTGGGGACCGCGGACCGGCTCCTAAAGCTGCTGGACGAAGAGTTTCCGAGCCCGGGGGTGGCGCTTCATTACAAGACGCCGCTCCAGTTGCTGGTGGCGACCATCCTGTCGGCCCAGTGCACGGATGAGCGGGTGAACCAGGTGACGAAGCGGCTCTTTGCCCGGTATCGGACGGCTAAGGACTACGCGAGGGCGGACCCGGTCAGATTGGAAGCGGAGATTAGACCGACCGGATTTTACAAGGCGAAGGCCCGGAGCCTCATCAAGACCGGCCAGTCCCTGGTCAGCCGTTTCGGTGGAGAAGTGCCCCGGACCATGGAAGAGTTGGTCACCCTTCCGGGCGTCGGACGGAAGACGGCCAACGTCATCCTGGGCACTTGCTTCGGGGTCCCGTCGGTGGTGGTCGACACCCACGTCAAGCGGGTCACCCGGCGGCTGGGCCTGGTGGACACGGACGATCCGGAGAAGATCGAATTCGCGTTGCAGCGCCTGTTGCCGAAGCGCAGTTGGACGAGGGGCTCGCACCAGTTGCTGCTTCACGGACGGCATATCTGTCAGGCGCGCGTCCCCAAGTGCCACGAGTGCCGGCTGTACGATCTCTGTCCCTGGGAAGGAAAGCGGCCGGCATGATCCGGAGCATGACGGGATACGGTTGCGCCGAGGGTCGGCATAAGGGCACGCCAATTACCGTGGAAATCCGTTCGGTGAACCACCGGCACAGCGAGGTGATGGTCAAACTGCCGCGCGGCTTGCAGGCCCATGAAGACCGGATCCGCGACCTGGTCCAGGCCCGGGTGGCCCGTGGGCGGGTGGAGGTCACGGTGAATTTCAGCGGCGAGCGTGACCCCGGGCGTGGGGTTGTCCTGGACCGGGCGCTCGCGCGCCGCTATCACGCGCTGCTGAGCGAGTTGCAGCGGGAGCTGGGCCTCAAAGGCTCGCCGGATGCGACTCTGCTTGCCAGCTTCCGGGACGTCATTAGGCCGGCGGAGTTGGCGGCCGAAGATCCGGGCGCGGTCCGCGCGGTGGAGCGCGTGCTGGGCCAGGCGCTGAAAGCGCTCGATCAGATGCGCCGCCATGAGGGCCGCACGCTGGAGCGGGATCTCCGGGCGCGGTTGCAAGAGGTGGAAGGGCGCCTACGCACGATCCGCCAACGGCTCCCAGCCATCGTGGACGAGCGCGCCTCGCGCCTGCAAGAACGGATCAAGCGGCTCCTGGAGAGCGCGGGGGCGGGCAGGGACAGTGTGGACCAGGGCCGCTTGGCACAGGAGGTGGCGCTCCTAGCCGATCGCAGCGACGTGAGCGAAGAGCTGACCCGCTTGGACAGCCATCTGGCGCAGTTCCGGGCGTTCCTCCGAAAGACCGAGCCGGTGGGACGAAGCCTAGATTTCCTGTTGCAGGAGTTGAACCGCGAGATCAACACCATCGGGTCGAAGGTCGGTGACACGGTGGTGACCCAGGAGGTCGTGGCCGTGAAGGCGGAGCTCGAGAAGATCCGCGAACAGGTGCAGAATGTCGAGTAAGGACGCCATCGTGAAGCGCCGTCAGGGCATCCTGTTCGTGGTGTCAGCTCCCTCCGGCGCCGGCAAGACGTCCCTGTGTCAGGAACTCGTCAGCCAGTTGCCGGATTTGCGCTACTCGGTTTCCTACACCACCCGCAAGCCGCGTCCGGCGGAAATTGCGGACCGGCACTATCACTTCGTGGATGAAGCCACGTTCCGAGACATGATCAAGGAAGGCGCCTTTCTGGAGTGGGCCGAGGTCTACGGCAATCTCTACGGGACCCCCCGCGCCCCCATCAAGGAATGGATCTCGCAGGGGATCGATGTCCTTCTCGACATCGATACCCAGGGAGCTTTGCAGATCCGGCGGCACGAACCGGACGCGGTATCGATCTATATTTTGCCGCCATCGCTGGAGGTGCTGCGCCGGCGCCTGGAGGACCGGAAAGGAGACGCGCCGGATGAGATTGCGAGGAGACTGAAAAAGGCCCGGGATGAAGTGAAGCATTATCGAGACTATATCTACGTGATCATCAACGAGGACTTTAAGTTTGCCGTGCGGCAGCTTGAAGCCATCGTGCTGGCCGAGCGCAGCCGGACGGCCCTGCTGGACCTCTCTGCAGTGGAGCAGGCCTTGATGGAGCCTCAGGAGGATCGTTAATGGACGCGTTATCGCTGTTGCCCGAGTATCAGGACTTACCGATCGAATCACGGAGCCGGCTGGTGATCATTGCGGCCCAGCGGGCCCGGCAGTTCATGCAGGGCACCCGGCCGTCGATCGCGACCAAGCACACCAAGCCGACGACGATGGCGCTGGAAGAGGTGCTGAAGGGCAAGGTGGCGTTCCTGGTCGGAAAGGAGGCCCGCCAAGCTATGAAAGAAGCGCGCAAGCAACGGGAGCGCGAGCTTGAACGGCTTACGCTGGCGCACGTAGCCGGTGAAGACGCCAACGAGATCAAGAAGGACCTGAGCGTCGTGGTGGACGACTCCAAGCCTGCGGAGGCGAGTGAAGACGACTAATCGCATCCCCTACGTGCCTGCTGCGCGTTTGACGGGCAAGAGCATCGTGCTCGGAGTGACCGGCAGCATCGCGGCCTACAAAGCGGCCTCGCTGGCGCGCCGCCTGCTGACCGAAGGGGCGATAGTGCGCGTGGTCATGACGCACAGCGCGCAGCGCTTCGTCGCACCGCTGACCTTTGAGGCGCTCACGGGCCACCCGGTCTTCACGGATCTTTTTGAATCGTCCAATGCCCCTCCCACGAAGATGGTTATGCCGCACCTCGCGCTCGCGGACGGGGCCGATCTGATCGCGATCGCGCCGGCCTCGGCCCACTGCGTCGCCAAGCTGGCGCATGGCCTCGCCGACGATCTTCTCACCACGCTGGTGCTCGCGGCGGAGTGCCCGGTGGTGGTGGCCCCCGCCATGGACGGCGGCATGTGGACCCACCCGGCGGTCTGCGCCAACGTGCTGACGCTTCGTCAGCGCGGGGTCACCGTGCTAGAGCCGGAGGTCGGGCCGTTGGCGTCCGGCCGGGTCGGCCAGGGGCGCTTTCCCGACGAGGACATCATCCTGGCGGCGATCTCCGGGGCCCTCTGCTCCAAGGATTTCCGCGGTCGGCGGATCCTCATCACCGCGGGGCCCACGCAGGAACCGCTCGATCCGGTGCGGTTCCTGTCGAACCGCTCGTCCGGTAAGATGGGCTGGGCTCTGGCGGAAGCCGCACGGGATCGTGGCGCTGACGTCGTCCTGCTCGCGGGGCCGACCAGTCTCGCGCCCGTCCCGAACGTCGAGTACGTCCCGGTGGTCACGTCCGAGGAGATGCGCAAAGAGGTCGTCACCCGGTTTCCGGGCACCGATGTCCTGATCATGGCGGCGGCGGTCGCTGATTTCCGGCCTTCCCGCCCGGCCAGGGGTAAGGTGCCGAAAGGCCGGGGCGTGCGGATGCTGGCGCTGGAGCCGACCACGGACATTTTGAAGGACCTACCGCCGCGACGGGCCGGACAGGTCGTGGTCGGTTTTGCGGCAGAGACCGGCGAGCTGGTTGCACGCGCCAGGGGCAAGCTGATAGACAAGGCGCTGGACCTGATTGTTGCCAACGACCTCACGGAGCCTGGAGCCGGGTTCGGCACCGATACGAACCGCGCGACCTTCCTGGACCGCACGGGCCGTTGCGACGCGTTGCCGCTCATGTCGAAGCCTGAGCTGGCGCATCGAATTCTTGACGCGGTGCTCACACTTCCTTAGGCTGGAAGCTCCATACAGACCACTCGGATGCAAACAAGAGGGAATCCCTGATGGCAAGCGAATCGGCATCTCGAGCCTTTATGTCTGACGCCAAGGAACTGGTCGACGCGGGCCAGTTCGGCAAGGCCATCGAAGTCCTTCAGGAAGGACTCAAGAAGTTCCCCAAAACGGTCAGCGCCCGGGTCCTCCTGGGTGAGATCTACCGGACCTCCGGGGACCTCGAGCTGGCTCGCGCCGAACTGGAGCAGGTCATTAAGGCCGCACCGGACAATTTCGCAGCCTGCCGGAAGCTGGCGCTCGTGTATCGCGATCTCGGGGATAAGCCTGCGGCGCTCAAGGCGTGCGAGACCATCCTGAAAGCCAACCCCAAGGACCGCGAGATGGGGCAGTTGCGGGACCAGTTGCAGGGTGGGGCCAAGGCGGGGAAGGCGAAAGCCGGCGACAAGGCGGCACCTGCCAAGAAGGCCAGGCGTCCGGAGAAGCGCGAGGCTGCCAGGACGGAGGAGACGGTCAAAGAGGCGCCTGTGACCATACCCACGGCAGAGCCCCCTGTTGTGGAGGTTGCCGCCAGTGAGTCAGCCGGTGCAGGACGCTCGCTGGCGATAGAAGTCGCCGGGGATGTCACCGATACTGAGATGCTGGCGGAGCTCTACATCGCGCAGGGGCACCCGGAGAAAGGCCTGGAGGTCTATCGCCGCCTTGCCGCCAAAGAGCCCCACAATCTCCGGTTGCACGAAAAGATCCAGAGGCTCGCGGAAGGAGGGGTGGGAGTCAGTCACGCGCCGGCGAAGGGATACCCGGAGTTCCCAGACCAGGCCAAGCGCCCGGAGAAGCGCGAGACTGCGCCCATGCCCATGGCACAGGCCCCTGTTGCGGAGCATGCCGCCAGTGAGGAAGCCGGCGCAGGAGGTTCGCTGGTGCTGGAGGGCGCCGGGGACATCACCGATAGTGAGATGCTGGCGGAGCTCTACATCGCGCAGGGGCACCCGGAGAAAGGCCTGGAGGTCTATCGCCGCCTTGCCGCCAAAGAGCCCCACAATCTCCGGTTGCACGAAAAGATCCAGAGGCTCGCGGAAGGAGGGGTGGGAGTCAGTCACGCGCCGGCGAAGGGATACCCGGAGTTCCCGGACCAGGCCAAGCGCTCGGAGAAGCGCGAGGCTGCGCCCCCCGTTGCGGAGCATGCCGCCAGTGAGTCAGCCGGCGCAGGACGCTCGCTGGCGCTGGAGGGCGCCGGGGACATCACCGATAGTGAGATGCTGGCCGAGCACTACATCGCGCAGGGGCACCCGGAGAAAGGCCTGGAGGTCTATCGCCGCCTTGTCGCTAAGGATCCTGACAATGTCCGGTTGCACGAAAACATCATAGCGTTGGAGGAAGAAGGAGCGGGAGCCAGTCGTCGAGCCCCGGCGAAGGCATCCCCGGAAACCTCGGCCCAGGCCAAGCGCAAGGCCCGCATCCGTCGGCTGGAAGGCTGGCTTGCTAGGATCCGGGAGCGTCGCCGGAGGTGAAGGTCCTGGTTCTCCACGGGCCGAACCTGAATCTGTTAGGCTCCCGCGAGACTCACATCTACGGGGCGGTCACGCTGGACGGGATCAACCGCAACCTGGACGCGCTGGCGAAGGAGCTGGGGGCGGGCCTCATGATCCATCAATCCAACGACGAAGGCGATCTGGTGGCGTGGATTCAGAAGGCGGCGGGCCAGTACGATGCGCTGGTGATCAATCCCGGCGCGTATACCCACACGAGCATCGCCCTGCGCGACGCCATCGCGGCGGTCGACATTCCGACCGTCGAAGTGCACCTCTCCAACCTCTATCGGCGCGAGGAGTTCCGGCAGCATTCCTACATCGCCGGCGTGGCGGTCGGGCAGATCTCGGGGTTCGGCCCGGACAGCTATGCGCTGGGGCTGCGGGCCGCCGTCTCGCACGTGCGGACGCAACAGGCCACCGCGAAAAAGTAGCAAGATGGATCAGAAGGAGGCAAACCAGACCCGTGATCTCAACGTCGGAATTTCGCAACGGGGCGAAGCTCGAGCTGGACGGGGAGCCCTACACGATCATCGAATTTCAGCATGTCAAGCCCGGGAAAGGCGGAGCCTTCGTGCGGACCAAGCTCAAGAGCCTCAGGACAGGGAACGTCATCGAACGGACCTACCGCTCGGGAGAAAAGCTCCCTACGCCCGATCTCGACGAGCGGGAGATGACCTTTCTCTATGTGGAGGGCGACCAGTACACCTTCATGGACACGACGACTTATGAGCAGTTGACGTTCGACCGGACGCACCTGGGCGACGCCTGGGACCTCCTCAAGGAGAACATGACCGTCACGCTGCTGCTCCATAAAGGGACGCCGATTGGGATGGAGCTGCCGGTGTTTGTCGAGCTCAAGATTGTGAAGACGGAGCCGGGCGTGCGCGGCGACACGGCTTCCGGCGGCTCGAAGCCGGCGATCCTGGAGAGCGGGGCGACCATCAAGGTGCCGCTCTATATCGATGAAGGGGTGGTGGTCAGGGTGGACACCCGAACGCGCGAATATGTGGAACGGGCCTGATGAAACGCCACGCAACCAAAGCCGCCAGGAAGCCCGCCGTGGCGCAGCCCAAGCCGCGTCCAGACGCCCTGGTGGACCCCCAGCTCCTGCAGGACCTGATCGCCGTGTTCCAGAACGCGGGCGTCGGCGACCTTGAGGTCGAGCGCGATGGGCTCCGGATCCGGCTGCGGCGCGAAGGGACAGGCGTGCCTTCCCCACCGGTCGAGGTGTCTGTGCCCGTTTCCGCTGCCGGGCTTGCGGTCGCTCCGACGGACGCGCCGACCGCCGAGCCGTCCACGGAAGGCCTGGTCACTGTGCGCTCGCCCATCGTGGGGACCTTCTACCGGTCGGCGTCTCCTTACGCCGACGTGTATGTGGAGGAAGGCTCGTACGTGAAGAAAGGCCAGGTCCTTTGCATCGTCGAGGCCATGAAGCTGATGAACGAGATCGAGTCCGACATCGATGGGCGCGTGGTCAAGATTCTCATGGAGAACGCCAAGCCGGTCGAGTACGGCGAGCCGCTCTTCCTGATCGAGCCGGGCGCCCAACCGGAGGGCTGAGAGGTGTTCAAGAAAATCCTCGTGGCCAACCGCGGGGAGATC
>Ga0209761_1000302_pt1 | contig 28854 bp, 23 predicted proteins | sample GraSoi013_1_40cm_4_FD_185818 | JGI IMG/M metagenome (GOLD analysis project Ga0209761, IMG submission 185818) | Grasslands soil microbial communities from the Angelo Coastal Reserve, California, USA - Sample 09_25_2013_1_40cm (SPAdes) (version 2) | ecosystem: Environmental > Terrestrial > Soil >... | reverse complement strand
GCGGATTCCTCGTGTTGACCGGCGAGGTCGGCACCGGCAAGACCACGCTCCTGCAGGCGTTCCTCCGGCGACTCGACGGCAAGGCCGCGGTCGCCTACGTGTTCAACTCGATGCTGCCGTTCGAGGGGTTGCTCGAATACGTGCTCGAGGAGCTGAAGGTGCCGGAACCCGGGAGCTCACCGGCCCAACGCCTCCTCGCCCTCCGGCGCTTCATGCTCGACCGTCGACGCGCGGGCCAGAGCACCGTGCTCGTGCTCGACGAAGCGCAGAACCTCGACGTGCCAACCCTTGAAAGGATCCGCCTGCTCTCCAACTTTGAGACGCCGACGGAGAAGCTCCTGCAGATCCTGCTCGTCGGCCAGCCAGAGCTCCAGGCGAAGCTCCAGCGCCCCGAGCTTCGGCAGCTCCAGCAGCGGATCGAGTTGCAGTGCAGCCTTCCGCCGCTGTCGCCCGAGCAGACCCGCGACTATATCCAGACCCGCCTCCGTGTGGCGGGCGCGCGCGTTCTCGACCTCTTCAGCGACCGTGCTCAGACCCGGATCGCCGAGTACTCGCGCGGGATCCCGCGACGCGTCAACATTTTGTGCGATCACTGCCTCGTCATCGGGTACGCCGACCAACGGCAACGGATCGGGGTCGACGTCGTCGACCAGGCCATCGCGGCGCTCGCTGGGCCGGCGCGCCGTCCGGCGCGTCGCACGACGTCCCTGGTCGGGGCGATGCGTGAACGCTGGATCTTGGGGGCCGTGGCTGCCGCCGTGCTCGCCGGGGTCGCCGTCTCGCCGCTCCGACTCGAGACGACGCAGCTCTTCACGCTCGTGCGCCATGTGCGCGACCTCTTCGTGCCATGAGCAAATTCTTCGAGGCCCTCGAGCGAGCCGAGCGAGAGGACGTCCTCGGAACAGAGACGCCTTCCTCGCGACCAGCGACCGACACGTCCCCGTCGCCGCCACCGGCGGCGCCGTCCCGGGGGGTGGAGCCGGCCGCGCCACCGCGCCTCGGGCGCCCTGCCGTCGATGCGCCAGCGCCGCTGACCAAGCCGCGGGTCGATCGCCCCAATCGCGCCGAGGACCACCTCGTGAGCCTGTTCGATTCCGAGTCGTGGGAGGCCGAGCAGTACCGCGTGCTCCGCCACGCCGTTGAGACGCTGCGGAAGGGCGCGAACCTCCAAATCGTGGCGGTCACGAGCGCGGCGGTCGGCGACGGAAAGACCACGACCGCCATCAACCTCGCGGGGGCGCTCGCACAATCGGCGGACGCCCGCGTCCTCCTCGTAGACGTGGATCTTCGCCGGCCGGCCGTGGCGCGCCACCTCGGGCTCGGCGGCTCGAAGGGCTCCCTGGTTGGCGCGCTACTGGATTCCGGTCTCACGCTCGAGGCGACGGTAGAGAGGCTCGCCCAGTGCAACCTCTCGGTGCTGCCCGCGGGTCGTGCCACCGTCGCCCCATACGAATTGCTCAAATCCCCGAGGCTCGAGGCACTGTTCGAGGAAATGCGGCAGCACTACGACTACGTCGTCCTCGACACGCCGCCGTTCCTTCCCGTCCCGGACTGCCGGCTGATCGAGAAGTGCATCGATGGGTTTCTCCTCGTGGTCGCGGCGCACCGAACACCACGGGGCGCGGTGGCGGAGACCCTGGACCTCATGGACCCGGCGAAAGTGGTCGGCGCCGTGTTCAACGGCGACGATGCACGCCGCTCGAACTACTACGACGTCTACGCCCGGCCGAGCGCCGCCCGGTGGCGTCGCGCGTGGAGCAAGCCGTGAGGGTCGTCGCGCTCGGCGGCGGGACGGGGCTCCCGGTCGTCCTGAGGGGGCTGCGCCGTTACCTCTCCGCCAGCGGCCGCATCACGGCGATCGTCACGGCCGCGGACGACGGGGGAAGCTCGGGGGCCCTCAGACGGCAATTCGGCGTGCTTCCGCCCGGCGACATTCGTAACTGTCTGACGGCGCTGGCTCGGGTTGCGCCGGAGGTGTCGGCGGCCCTCCAGTACCGGTTCGACGGGGGCGAGGCGCAGCACCCGGTCGGGAACCTCCTCCTGGCGGCGCTCGACATGGTCGCGGCCGACGAGGTGACGGCGATCCGGCTCGCGTCCGAGCTGCTCGGCGTGGAGGACCTCATCCTGCCGTCGACCACAGAGCGAGTTCACCTGGTCGCCGACCTCCAGGACGGCCGCTCGGTTCACGGCGAGTCGGAGATCCCGAAGAGTGGCACGCCGATCCGACGCCTGCGGATCGATCCTCCCGATGCGGCGGCCGCGCCCGGTGTCTTCGAGGCGTTGCGTGCGGCGGACGCGATCGTCCTGGGTCCGGGAAGTCTTTACACGAGTGTCCTGGCGACACTGGTCGTTCCTGGGGTCGCCGAGGCGGTGGTCGGCGCGCGCGCCGTCCGGATCTTCGTGTGCAACGCGATGACCGAGCGCGGTGAGACGGATGGCTATGGCGTCGCCGTGCACCTCGAGGCACTCGCGGCGCATGGCGTCGCGCCGGAGACGCTCGATTATGTCGTCGTCAACACGACGCCGATCCTGCCCAAGGTCCGCGCCCATTACGCCGCCGAGGGCGCCGGCCCCGTCGACCCCGACTTCGTCTTGCCCAGCGCCCCCCCGGTGATCGTTCGCGCCGATCTTCTCGAGCCCGGTCCCGTCGTGCGGCACGCCTCCGACAAGCTGGGGCCGATCCTGTGCGATCTGGCGGCCAGGCGCCTCGAGTGGGCGTAGGAACGATCCGATCGCTCCGGGGCCCGCGACGGCTCCGCACGAATCCATGAGCATCGTCTACAGCCTCGTCCCTCAGACGCAGCTCGACGGGAATCCGCTCGTGGCGAGCCTCCTCGTCCTCGTCGGCTTCCTGCTCGGTCTGCGCTTGTGTCACGGCGTCCGGCGCCTTCGTCATGTCAGCGAGCGCGTGCTGATCCTCGGCGGGAACCCTCTGGGCGGTCAGGTCATCGAGGAGATCGAGCGGCAGCCGCATCTCGGATACGCCGTCGTCGGCGTGGTGGAGAACTCCGAGGATCTCGGTCGCGTCATCGAGGCGACCCGGCCCAATCGCATCGTCGTCGCGCTGGCCGAGCGTCGGGGACGCCTGCCGCTCTACCCGCTCCTCGAGTCGCGGGCGCGCGGAATCCTGGTCGAGGACGCCGCCGAGACCTACGAGCGCCTGACTGGGAAGCTTGCCCTGGAGGCCCTCTCGCCCAGCAGCGTCATCTTCTCGCCCGATTTCTATCGGTCACGTCTCCATCTCGGACTCTCGCGAGCGCTCAGCCTCCTCACGTCGGTGATCGGGTTGATCGTCCTGGCACCCGTTCTGAGTCTGATTATGCTCCTGATCAAGCTCGATTCCCGCGGCCCCGTGTTCTTTGTCCAGGAGCGCGTGGGGCGGTGCGGTCGGTCCTTCAGGCTGATCAAATTCCGCACCATGCACCCGGTCAGCCGGCCGACGTCCGAGTGGGAGCGGGACAATTGTGATCGGATCACGCGCGTCGGGAAGTGGCTCAGGCGGTTCCGACTTGACGAGTTGCCGCAGCTCGTCAATGTCCTCCGGGGCGACATGAACCTCGTGGGCCCCCGGCCGCATCCCGTGACGAACCTCGAACTCATGATTCTGGCGGTTCGCAACCTGAGCGAGGTGTCGGGTGACGCGGTTCCGTACTACTCGCTCCGGTGCTCGGTGCGGCCGGGGATCACCGGCTGGGCGCAGATCCGCTATCGGTACGCGAACACCCTTGAGGAGGAGATGGAGAAGGTCTGCTACGACCTGTACTACCTCAAGCACATGTCGTTCTGGCTGGATCTGCAGATCCTGTTCGAGACGGCCAAGATCGTGCTTTCCGGAATGAGCGTCCCGGGCGTCGTAGCGCGTGAGCGCATTGCACGTCCATTTCCGGAATGAGGGTTTTGGTGGCCCGGCGCGTTAGGGATTTTCCTGTTGACCTGTGCGTGATTTTCCGCCCACCGCAGATACGAGGTAAGGGTTACGCTCTTCGTGAGGTTCTACCTCCGAAGGAGTGGGCCATGACGCCAGAAGGTCGGCAGTCGTTCGATCTGATGAGTCCCACGCAGTCGCTCGTCGCGCCACTCCAAGACGAGATAAACCGCGCAATTGATGACCTCCTCGCGTCGTTCCCGGATCCTGACCGGCTCTCCTTCGACGAACGACGCGGGATCATCGCTCGCTACACCGCGGTGCTCGAGGGGAATTTCATTTACTGGATGACCGCCGCCTATCTCTCGTGCGTGTCGGCGGAGGCGCACGCGATCATCCACGCGAACCTCCTCGAAGAAGTGCGTGACAACCACCCCGGGATGCTACGAAGGTTCACCACCGCTGCCCACGCGGTGCCGACGGATTCGGATGCGCTGGCGGTCTATCGGAGTTTGCAGAGCGTTCGCCTGTTCGTGGGGCGCCTCTCGGGGGTGAAGATCGTGCTCATGATGGCCTTTTTCGAGGGCTGGATTACGCGGTTCATGCCCTATCTCGCGGAGCTCGCCAAACGGCAGGGCTCGGCGGAGTACGAATATACGGACGTGCACGGCGCGTGTGATGTCGTCCATACGCAAGAGCTCTTCCGTGCGCTCGAAGGGGAAATGACGCTCACGCCCGTCCCGCTTCCGCCCACGACCGAGCTCCTGGAGGGCGTTGGGCTCCTTCGGACGCTGATCAACAGCATCGTTCATAACTCCTAGTTCCAAACCTCGGCAGGTCACGTGGTCGGGAGGGGCACCATCGTGTCAGTGAGGGCCAGTGTCCTCGCGCAGTTCGAGCGCGTTGCCCAGGAGCAGAAGAAGACCTTGGCGCCGCTGACGGATGATCTGGTGTTGCTGGAGTCGGGTCTCGACTCGCTGTGCCTGGCCATCATCGTCGCGGAGCTCGAGGATGCGCTCGGCGTGGATCCGTTCAGTGCCGCCGCGGGTGCGGAGTTTCCGGTGACCCTGGGTGACTTCATCGAGTTCTACGAACATGCCGCCCCGTGAGGGACGCTCCTTGTGGGACGCGGTGCGGGCCGCGGGCGCCCTGGCCGAGCGCGCGCTCTGGGGCGCTGAGGCGAGCGTTCGGTTGGGGGAGCTGGAGCGGGGCTCGAGCCTGGGGGGTCGGCTCGAGGAGCTGCGTGGGCGCTCGGTCCTGGTCGCGACGGGGGATCAGCTCACGGCGGCGTTGGCGCTCATCGAGCTCGATGGCGTGGCGCGCCGCCTCGTGCTGTGTCCTCCCGATCTGCCGCGGAAGGTGGTGCCGTTCGTCATGGCGACCGCGGCGGTGGATGCCGTTGTGTCCGATCGCGACGCCCTGGAAGCCGGCGCGGCCAGCGTGGGCACGTTCGTCACCTGCAGCGCGAGGCTCGCGCCCGCCAGTTCCGAGCCGGCCGGATCACACCACACGGAGTGGATTCTCCTCACCTCGGGGACGACGGGCGTGCCGAAGCTGGTCGTGCACACCTTGGCCAGTCTGGCGGGTCCGATCGACGGGGATCGGTTACTGACCGTCCCGGCGGTGTGGAGCACCTTCTACGACATTCGCCGGTATGGAGGCTTGCAGATTTTGCTGCGGGCGCTGCTGGGTGGGGGCTCGCTGGTGCTGTCGAGCGCCGCGGAATCGACGGCGGACTTTCTGATCCGGGCCGGCGCGCGGGGGGTGACCCATCTCTCGGGGACCCCGTCGCATTGGCGTCGTGCGCTCATGAGCCCGTCGGCACACCGGATTGCGCCACACTACGTGCGCCTGTCGGGGGAAATCGCGGACCAGGCCATTCTGGACCATGTCCGGGCGTGCTACCCGGGGGCGCGGATCGCCCATGCGTTCGCGTCGACGGAGGCCGGCGTGGGGTTCGTCGTCGATGACGGGCTCGCAGGGTTTCCGGCGAGCCTGCTCACGCAGCGCGGGGCGGAGGTGGAGCTGAAGGTCGAGGAGGGCTCGCTCCGGATCCGCTCGGCGCGAACGGCAATCCGCTACCTGGGCAGCTCGGGCGAGCCGCTGGCGGACCGGGACGGCTTCGTCGACACGGGGGACATCGTCGAGCTGCGTGGGGCCCGCTATCATTTTGTGGGCCGACGGGGTGGGATCATCAACGTGGGCGGCCTGAAGGTGCATCCCGAGGAAGTCGAAGCGGTGATCAATGGCCACCCGCAGGTGCAGATGTCGGTGGTGCGGACCCGAAAGAATGCCATCACGGGCGCGCTCGTCGTCGCCGACGTGGTGCTGCGCACCGCGCCGGACTCCGCGGAGAGCGGGCGGGTGGCGGAGCTTGAGCGCGAGATCCTGCAGCGCTGTCGCGACGCGCTGCCGCGACACAAGGTGCCGGCCGCGATCCGCTTCGTGCGGTTCTTGGGTGTTGCGGGGACCGGCAAGGTGGTGCGTCAGCATGCGTAACGTCCTCGTGACGGGCGGCAGCCGGGGGCTGGGTCTGGGCATCGCCCGCCGGCTCACCGGGGCGGGGTACCGGGTCATCGCCGTGGCGCGGAAAGAGAGCCCCCAGCTCACGTCGGCGATGGAGGAGGCAGAGGGCGCCCATCCGGGCTCGCTACGCTTCGTGGCGTGTGATCTGGCGGAGATCGACGACCTGCCCGCGTTGGTCAAGACGGTGCGAAAGGACGTCGGGCCGATCTATGGGCTGGTGAACAATGCGGCGGTCGGGTTCGATGGGGTGCTGGCGCTGATGCCGACGTCGCAGATCGCGCAACTGGTGCGAGTGAACACGCTGGCGCCGATCGTGCTGACGAAGTATGTGGTGCGGGCCATGCTGGCCGACGGCGGGGGACGGATCGTCAACGTCGCCTCGATCATCGGGTTCACAGGGTATCGCGGGCTGTCGGTGTACGGCGCGACCAAGGCCTCGCTGATGGGCTTCACACGCTCGCTGGCGCGGGAGGTGGGGGGCATGGGGGTGACCGTGAATGCGGTCGCGCCCGGCTTTCTGGACACCGAGATGACGCAGGGGCTCGACGGCGCGCAGCGGGAGCAGATCGCGCGGCGCAGTGCGCTGCGCCGCCTGCCCGACATCGACGACGTGGCGAGCACCGTCGAATTTCTGCTCGGCGACCAGGCGAAGAGCATCACGGGGACCGTGCTCACGGTGGACGCGGGCAGTACGGCATGACGCACATGCTGGCCTCCGCCTCCCTGCGGAAGATGAGTGACGGCGACACCGCCGGGCGACCAGCCGGGAGCCCTGGGGGAGCGACCAGGGCGTGGGTGCGTGCGTTCGAGCTGACGGCGCCGATCGCCAACCATCCGCGTCGGATTCTGCCGATCGTGATCGAGGACCTCGCCGAACGATTGGGCGAGGCGCCAGCGCTCCTCTCGGACCGCGAGTGTCTGACATTTCGGGGGCTGGCGGAGCGGGCGAACCGCTACGCGCGCTGGGCGCTCGCTCAGGGGATAGACAAAGGCGACGCCGTGTGTCTCTTGATGCCGAACGGGCCTGAGTACCTGGCCATCTGGCTGGGGGTCAGCCGGATCGGTGGAGTCGTGGCGCTGCTCAACACCCAACTGGCCGGTCCCGCACTCGCGCAGTGCATCAATCTGGTCGCGCCCACTCACCTGATCGTGGCCGCGGAGTTGATCGAGCCGTTGATCAGCGCGCGGCCGGACCTGGCGGGGGCGGCGCAGATCTGGGTCCACGGCCCGGGCGCCGATGAATTCCCGCGCATTGATCGCGCGATCGAGCGGCACGCGGGCGAGCCGCTGCGCGGGGCCGAGCGCCGGCCGCTGACCATCGAGGACCGGGCGCTCTACCTGTACACCTCGGGCACGACTGGGCGGCCCAAGGCCGCCAAAGTGAGCCATGGGCGGCTGATGCAATGGAGCCACTGGTTCGCCGGCCTGATGGACACGCGGGTGAGCGACCGGATGTACAACTGCCTGCCGATGTATCACAGCGTCGGCGGGGTGCTGGCGACGGGGGCGGTGCTGGTCGCTGGCGGTTCTGTAGTACTGCGGGAACACTTTTCGGCACGCCACTTCTGGGCCGACGTCGTCCGCTGGGACTGCACGCTGTTTCAGTATATCGGCGAGCTGTGCCGCTACCTGCTGCACACGGAGGCGTGTCCGCAGGAGACGGTGCACCGGATCCGGCTGGGGTGCGGCAATGGGCTGCGGCCCGATGTCTGGGACGCCTTCACGCGGCGGTTTCGCATTCCCCAGATTCTGGAGTTCTACGCGGCGACAGAAGGCACCGTGTCGCTGTTTAATCTCGAAGGCCGGCCCGGGGCTATCGGCCGCATCCCGGCGTTTCTCGCGCATCGAGTCCCAGTGACGCTGGTGAAATTCGACGTCGAAAAAGAGGAGCCGGTCCGCAACGACCAGGGCTTCTGCATTCGATGTGGCCCGAACGAAGTCGGAGAGGCGCTGGGCAAGATTCTCGCGGACCCGTCTAACGTGGGCAGTCGATTCGAGGGCTACACCAGCCCGGAGGCCTCCGAGCAAAAGATCCTGCGCCACGTGTTCGAGGCGGGAGACGCCTGGTTTCGGACGGGCGACCTGATGCGCACGGACGCGCAGGGCTTTTTCTATTTCGTCGACCGGAGCGGCGACACCTTCCGCTGGAAGGGGGAGAATGTCGCGACCTGCGAGGTGGCGGAGGCGCTCGGTGCGTTTCCCGGTGTCACGGAGGCCACCGTCTACGGCGTGGCCATTCCCGGCACCGACGGGCGGGCCGGCATGGCCGCGCTCGTCGGCGACGATGCGCTGGATCTCGCGGCTTTGCGGACCCACCTGATCGACCGGCTGCCCGCGTACGCCCGGCCGTTGTTCCTACGGCTCCGGAGCGCACTGGACGTGACCGCGACGTTCAAGCCCACGAAGCATGAGCTCGTGCGTCAAGGGTACGATCCGGCGGCCAGCGTCGACGCCGTCTATTTCAACGACCCGGAACGCCAGGCATTCGTGCGGCTCGACGCGGCGCTCTTCGACCGCATCCAGACCGGCCAGATGCGTCTATGACCGGCCTGGCAGAGTCGAGGTGAGCCCATGAGACGCGAGACGATCGCGATTCACAGCGGTTACGACGTGGATCCGACGACGAAGGCCGTGGCGGTCCCGATCTATCAGACCGTGGCGTATGCGTTCGACAGCGCCGACCATGGCGCGGCCCTGTTCAATCTCGAGGTCGAGGGGTATCGCTATAGCCGGATCAGCAACCCGACGACAGCGGTGCTGGAGCGGCGCGTCGCCGCGCTCGAGGGCGGCCTGGAGGCGCTGTGCGTGAGCAGCGGGCAAGCGGCGCTCAATTATGCGGCGCTCAACGTCACCGAGCTCGGCAGCAACATCGTGTCGGTGCCGCAGCTGTACGGCACCACGTACACCCTGTTCGCACACGTGTTGCCCAGTCAGGGCGTCACGGTCCAGTTTGCCGAGTCGGACCAGCCGGACGCCATAGAGAAGTTGATCGATGACGACACGCGCGCGGTCTTTTGTGAGAGTGTCGGGAATCCGGCGGGCAACATTTGCGACATCGAGGCGCTTGCGCGCGTGGCCCACGACCACGGCGTGCCGCTGCTCGTCGACAATACGGTCGCCACCCCCATCCTACTGCGGCCGATCGAATACGGCGCCGACATTGTGGTGCATTCGCTGACGAAGTTCCTGGGAGGGCACGGGACGACGCTCGGCGGCGTCATCGTGGACAGCGGCAGGTTCCCGTGGACGGCGCACGCGCCGCGGTTCCCCATGTTCACGCGGCCGGACCCTTCGTATCACGGGCTGGTGTACGTCGACCATTTCAAGGAGGCGGCATACATCGCGCGCTGCCGGAGCGTCTACCAGCGGACGACGGGGGCGGTGTTGGCGCCGCTGAGCGCGTTTCTGCTGCTGCAGGGGATCGAGACGGTGGCGCTGCGGGTCGAGCGCCACGTGGAGAACAGCCGACGGGTCGCGGAGTTTCTGCGGAGCGATCGGCGGGTGGAGTGGGTCAACTACACGGGGTTTCCGGACAGCCCCTATCACGCGCTCGCGCAGAAATATCTCGGGGGCCGGGCCTGCTCGCTGATGACGTTCGGGATCAAGGGCGGGTTCGCGGCCGGTACGAAGTTCTACGACGCGCTGAGGCTGGTCAAACGGCTCGTCAATATGGGTGATGCGAAATCGTTGGCCTGCCATCCCGCCTCGACGACGCATCGCCAGATGTCGGTGGACGAGCAACGCAAGGCCGGGGTGAGCCCCGAGATGATTCGGCTCAGCGTCGGCATCGAACACGTCGACGACATCATCGCCGACCTCGATCAGGCGCTCGAGGCGACGGAATCGCACCACCCACCCATGCGGGCCGCCGAGTAACCCCTTGGTGATCTTGGTGGAGCACCTCTGATGGCGGTCTGCCTGGAGAGAGATCCGTCAGGGCATGGCTCGGACGCGAACTGCCTCGAGATCGGCCTCGTCAACAACATGCCGGACGCGGCGTTGGAAGCGACCGAACGGCAGTTCCGCGCCCTGCTCGAAGCGGCGGCCGACGGCATCGTGGCGCGCCTGACGCTCTACGGGTTGCCCGATGTTCCGCGCACGGAGTGGGGCCGACACCATGTGTCGAGCTTTTATTCCGGCATCGGTGAGCTATTGGACCGCCACCACGACGGCCTCATCGTGACCGGGACCGAGCCGCGGGCGCCGGACCTGAGAGACGAGCCCTACTGGGGGAGCCTGACCAGAGTGCTGGAGTGGGCCGAGCGCAGCACGCACTCGGCGGTCTGGTCCTGCTTGGCCGCGCACGCGGCGCTTCTCCACTTCGATGGCATCGGCCGGCGGGCGCTCAACGACAAGCGCTTCGGCGTCTTCGAATGCGCGCGCGTCTCCGGTCACCCCTTGACGGCCGGCGTGCCGTCTCGACCGCGGATGCCCCATTCCCGGTGGAACGAAATCCCTGAGGACGCCCTGACGTCGTGCGGCTATCGTGTCCTCACGCGGTCGAAGGATGCCGGCGTCGACGCGTTCATCAAACAGAGACGCAGCAGCTTGTTCGTCTTTTTCCAAGGGCATCCGGAATACGAGGCCAATACGTTGCTGCTCGAATATCGCCGCGATATCAAGCGCTTCCTCCGGGGAGAGCGAGAGACCTACCCGCCCATGCCGCGTGGCTACTTTGACGACGAGACCGTCGGGGCATTGACCGCCCTGCGAGCGCGAGCCCTGTCGGAGCGGCGTGAAGAGCTGCTCGAGGAGTTTCCGACTGCCCTCCTGGCAGGAAAAGTGACGAACACGTGGCGTCCGGCAGCGGCGCGCGTCTATCGCAATTGGCTCTTGTACCTGTGCGCGCAGAAGGATCGACGGCTGAGGCGAGGTCGGGTCGAAAGCGGTGCACACGGGTGAAGGCCGCTACGCTCCTTGGCTCGAGCAAGGAAGACACTAAGAAGTTTGAGATCCAACCAGTCTTCGATGCTGCACTGCGCGACGTGTCGAGCTTCCTCCACAGCTGGCATGCCCGCCGGGATCAGGGTTCGTCCGTTCAGCGCCCTGACGATTCGCTGAGCGTTGAACGGCGTCTCCAATGGCTGCAATGGCTTCTCGTAGGGAATCCGCTCAGAGTCGCCGGCTCTTCCCACGGCCTGTGTATTCGCGATGCGTCGGGCGTCATCACGGGACTCCTTCTCTCGTTCCCCGCCGTGTTCCTGGCGGGAGACCAGCGGCTTCTCGGCCTTGGTTCGGGCAGCTTCTTCGTAGAGCCACACGCCCGGACGCTGGGATTCTACCTGTTCAAGCGGTATCTGAATTCCCCAGGCTACGCCGTCTTCTTTTCCACGACGTGTAACGCTAATTCCGGCGCGATGTGGGCGAAGCTCGGCGCCTGCGCCGTTCCGAATTCCGACACGGAGTACATTCTTCCGCTCAAACTCGAAGTCATGCTCCCGTTTTTTCTTGCCGGAAGGACTTCGAGTGCGTTGGCGGCAGGACTCGCGAGTGTCGTTGGTCGGTGTGCCAATCCAGTCCTGCAGCTTCTCGCACGGAAGTCGGCGGAACTGGCCATCGAGCCTTGTCGGGACTGGGAGAAGCTCGCGGAGCTGTCTCGCCGTCACAGGCCCGTACACCGAATTACCACTGACCGATCGGCCGTATTCCTGCAATGGCGATACGGGCCGAGCTCGCAGAATCACCCGTTCGACATCTGTGTGGTCCGCGACAAACTCGGAAACGAGGGATGGTTCTCGTTGGGAAGCATCATCCGCGAACCCCGGAAGCCGATTCGAGGATGCGTCCTGCTGGACGCGATCTGGCCCCGGGAAAAGATGAGCTTCCGAGACATCCTCCCGGCAATCCTTCAGCGCGTTGGGTCCACGGCCGACGCCATCCTCTTTCAGCCTCGGCCCGGTCTTGACTATGGTGAGTGCAGTCGTTGGGTCATCCCGTGCAGATCGGAGGCGCCGAAAGTCTTCGCCATACCCCGAAAGGGCGGCGCGCCGCTGGCGGCTGCCTCGCTGGATCTGGTCCCCGCGGACGGCGATGGATATTTCTGATGCCATTTGATGAACTCCGGAGCGTCGTGACCAAACTCGAATGCGACATCGCGAGTGGTCCGATCGTCCCGACGGTGACAGCGCAAGAGATCCGGAGCTATCTCGCCTCGCGCTATGACTTCACGAAGCCGCTGGCGCTCGACGATGTCGCCGCCGATGTCGAAGGGATGTTACGCACGTGGCAGGTGCAGGTCACCCATCCGCGCTACTTCGGCTTGTTCAATCCGAGCGTGACGCTGGCGTCGATCATCGGAGAGACGCTGGTCGCGATGTACAACCCCCAGCTGGCGACCTGGCGCACCTCGCCCGCGGCGAACGAGATCGAACGCCACACGCTGGCGTGGCTCAGGGGGAAGTTCGGCTTGCCCGCCGGTGCGAGCGCGAGCTTCACGAGCGGCGGGGCGGAGGCGAACCTCTCGGCGGTGATCGTGGCGTTGACTCGGGCCTTTCCGGACTACGGCGAAGGCGGGCTGGGGCGCCTCGCGGCGGCGCCCACGATCTACCTGACGGGCGAGGCGCATCACTCGTTCAACAAGGTCGCGCACATGACGGGTCTCGGGCGCCGGGCGCTGCGCCCGGTCGCGACGGACCGCCAGCTGCAGATGGATCTCGGGGATCTCGCCCGACAGGTCGCCGCGGATCGTCACGACGGGTTGGCGCCTTTCATGGTGGTCGGGACGGTGGGGACGACGGGCGCCGGGGTGATCGATCCCTTACCGGAGCTGGCGCGGTTCTGCCGGTCGGAGGGGCTGTGGCTGCACGTCGATGCGGCGTGGGGTGGGGCCGCGATTCTCTCGCCGCGGCTCCGGGGCTATCTGGCCGGGATCGAGGCCGCGGATTCGATCACGTGCGACGCGCACAAGTGGTTCTCGGTGCCGATGGCGGCCGGGATGTTCTTCTGCCGGCATCCGGAGGCCGTCGGCGCGGCGTTCCGCGCGGAGACCTCCTACATGCCGGGGCCGACGGTCGGGCCGGTCGTGGATCCGTACACGACGACCGTGCAGTGGTCCCGGCGGTTCATCGGCCTGAAGCTCTTCCTGGCGCTCGCGGAGCACGGGGAAGCGGGGTACGTCGAGATGATCGAGCACCAGGCGCGGATGGGCGACGTGCTGCGGGAGGCGCTCCGGCGGGCGGGGTGGCGGGTCGTCAACACGACGCCGCTGCCGGTGGTGTGCTTCACCCGCGACGGCCTCGACCCCGCCACGTTCTTGGCGGCCCTGTATCAGCGGCAGATCGCGTGGATGTCGGCGGTCCGGCTCGGCGCGGGCGCCCCGGTCGTGCGGGCGTGCATCACCAGTTTCCGGACGACCGAGTCGGACATCGAGTGGGTGGTGCGCGAGATGGGCCGGCTCACATCGTGGGAGGCGGCGACGGCCCGATGAGTGCTGTCGCGATGGCAAGGCGGATGAGGATTGGTCGGAGGGTACCACCGGCGGCGGCGCCCCTCTGCTGGAAGGACCTGTGGCACGGCGTCAGCGGGATCTTCTCCCCCGAGCGGTCTCTACGGGCGCTCGAAGCGGAGATCCGCCGGCACTTCGCCGTCCGTCACGTCTTCCTCGTGTCTTCGGGGACCGCGGCGCTGACCTTGACGCTCATGGCCTTGAAGTCCTTGTCGCCCAAGACCGAGGTCGTCATGCCGGCCTACACCTGCCCTGCCGTACCGGCCGCGATTCTGAAAGCCGGGCTACGACCCGCGCTCTGCGACATCAGCCCTGCGACCTTCGACTTTGACCACGCGCTCCTCAAGGAGACGCTCAACGCCAACACGCTCTGCGTGCTCTCTCACCACCTGTTCGGTGTCCCTTCCGACGTCGAGGGGATCCGCACGCTCTGTCAGGGCCGCGGGATCTTCGTGGTGGAGGACGCGGCCCAGGCGATGGGGGTGGAATCCAAGGGCCGCCGACTCGGAACGATTGGCGATGTCGGTATCTTCAGCCTCGGCCGCGGCAAAAACATCACGTGTGGATCGGGTGGCATCATCCTCACGAACTCTGCGCCCATCGCCGAGGCCATCGCCCGGCACTACGGCGAGCTCGAGATTCCCCGTAGCACCGAAGTGTTGAAGGATTTCGTCCGACTTGTCCTCATGACGATCTTCATTCGGCCGCGCCTCTATTGGATTCCCGCCGCCCTTCCTTTTCTTCGGTTGGGCGACACGGTCTTTCCGAAAGAAATTCCGCTCAAGCGAATGTCCGGAACGAAGGCGGGCCTGCTCCGCAGCTGGCGGAGTCGCCTGACCCGGTCCAACCAGGTCCGGTCCGAAACCGCCACATACTTCAGCCAACGGCTGCCGCTTCGACTGGCGCACGGACCGTCACACCCTTACTTGCGCCTGCCGATCCTCGTCGCGACTCCGAACGAAAGGGAGAGGCTCTATTCACGATCGCAGGAGTGTGGGTTGGGACTGAGTCTCGCGTACCCGACCCCCATCAACGAGATCCCCGAGATCCGGGTGGCCTTCAACGGTAAGCGCTTTCCGTCCGCCCGCAGAGTGGCGGAAAGCCTCTTGACCATCCCGACGCATCATTGGCTCTCGGAGAAGGACAAGCGGGCCATCGCCGAATTGTGTCGGGATCTTCCAGTCGCATGATGGCTGAAATCACATTCTGGTCCTCCGTCGCTCTCGTCCTCTACACCCACCTGGGCTATCCCCTCGCATTGATGGCTCTCTCCCTCATCAGAAACCGCCCCGTGGAGAAGGGGAGTGTGACCCCTCGCGTTTCCTTCATCATCGCGGCCCACAACGAGGGAAGTCGCATTCGCGGGAAAGTCGAGAATACGCTGGGTCAAAATTATCCAGCCGCGAGTCTCGAAATTATCGTCGCCTCCGACTGCTCGACCGACAGAACGGATGAAATTGTCAGGTCCTACTCGGATCGAGTCCGACTGGTCCGGGCGCCGGAGCGGAGGGGAAAGGAAGCCGCCCAGCAGCTCGCCGTCGAGGCAGCGTCGGGAGAGATCCTGGTCTTCTCTGATGTCGCGACCGCCTTGGCAGCCGATGGCGTCTCGAGCATCGTCCGGAATTTCGCCGACCCGACGGTCGGATGTGTGAGCAGCGTCGACCGCTTCATCGATCCCGACGGACGGATCACCGGCGAGGGCGCCTACGTCAGATACGAGATGTTTCTTAGGACCGTCGAGACGCGGGTGAACAGCCTGGTGGGCCTCAGTGGCTCCTTCTTTGCCGCGCGGCGGGAGGTTTGCCGCAAGTGGGCCGCGGATCGTCAGAGTGACTTCAGCACGCTCCTCAATGCCGTGGACATGGGCTTGAGGGGTGTCCTGGACCCGGACAGCGCCGGGTATTACCGGAACATCGTCGACGACAGGCGAGAGTTTCAACGAAAAGTCAGAACGGTCGTGCGCGGCATCTCGGTTCTCGCCGCCAACGTGCGCATGCTGAACCCCGTTCGATATGGGCTCTTTTCCTGGCAGCTGTTGAGCCACAAGGTCTGCCGCTGGCTCGTCCCCTTCGCAATGATTGTGGCTTGCCTCAGCAACGCTCTTCTCGTCTCCCGCTCGCCCGTCTATCGAGCCACCTTCGTTCTCCAGCTCGGGTTCTACGCGGCGGCCCTAGGCGGCGTCTGGACGGGGTTCCGGGTGCTGAGGATCCCGTCCTTCCTTCTCATGGTCAACCTCGCCATCCTGACGGCGTGGTTCCGTTACGCTCGCGGGGAACGGATCACGAGCTGGAGCCCATCTGAGCGTATGAGGGCACTCCCTCAGACCGACTCGCGCTAAGTACCCCCGAGTCCGAACGTACTGTCGGGTTCGAATCTCACCCCGTTCGCACAGGATGGCAAGACATGCTAGTGAACGCTCTCAGCGTTGACGTCGAGGAATACTACCACGCGGCGATCTTTCGGAATGGAACGAGGACCTTGGTCACCCACCGTTTTGAGAGTCGCGTCGAGCAGAGCGTCGAGCGGCTCCTTGCGCTCTTGAGCAACCATCACACCCACGCGACGTTCTTCGTCCTGGGCGAGGTCGCCGCGGCCCATCCCTCCGTCGTGCGCGCGATCGCCGGGGATCGCCACGAGATCGCCTGCCACGGGGACCGACACGAAGATGTCTATCGCCAGACTCCTTCGGAGTTCCGCGCCGACGTTCGTCGTGCAAAGGCGCGGCTGGAGGATCTCATCGGCGAATCGGTCATTGGCTATCGGGCGCCCAACTTCTCGATCGGTCGGGCTCAGGCCTGGGCCTATGAGGTCCTGTTTGAGGAAGGGTTCCGCTACGACTCGAGCATGTACCCGATCCTGCACGACCGGTACGGGCAGCCCCTCGCGCCTCGCTTCCCGTATGAAATCTGGCGAGACGGATCCGCTAGGCTCGTGGAGTTCCCTATCAGCACAACCCGACTTCTGGGGGTGAACTTTCCAATCGGGGGAGGTGGCTACTTCCGACTTTTGCCATTTGGGTTGGTCCGACTCGGCATCCAGCGCGTCAATGCTCGGGAGCGACAGCCGGTGATGTTCTACCTTCATCCCTGGGAGCTCGATCCAGACCAGCCCCGTCCGCCGATGGCTTGGCGTCATCGCTTTCGTCTCTCCGTGGGTGTCGCGAAGGAGGCGGTCAAGATCTCTCGCCTGCTTGCCCAGTTCCGGTTCGGCACGGCGCGCGACGTTCTCCGGCTGCGAGGACGCCTGGAACCGACGACTCGCGATGGCGCACGGTCGCGTCTCGAAAGGTCGGCGTAGCCTTTCGTCATGACGATCGTACTGGATCGATCCGACGTTCGGGTGAGCCGCTCCGCACCGGATACTGCCGGCACATGGCGGCAGGTCGTCGACGAGTTCAGCCAGTCGAACCTTGGCCACTCGCCAGAGTGGTTCACGGTGATCCGAAGCGCATACGGACACGACCCGCTCTACTTGAGTGCCGAGGATGGCGAAGGGCGCCACGGCGTTCTCCCCGCCTTCGTTGTACGGAGACCCGTTTTTGGGACCGTCGTCACCTCCATGCCCTTCCTCGACAGTGGAGGCCCGTGCGCCTCTTCGGTTGGGCTCGCCCATCTCCTGGTCGAGCAGTTGATCGGCCAGGCACACCGCGTCGGAGCCCGGGTCGTGGAACTCCGCTGCACGGAGAGATTGGCGCTTGCCGCTCAGCCGATGGAGCAGAAGGTGAACCTCGCCCTCGATCTGCCCGCCGATTCCGATCGCTTGTGGCGACAGCTTGACGCGCGTATCCGGAATCAGGTTCGGAAGGCTGAGCGTTCGGGACTGTCGGTCGAATTCGGCAGGATGGAGAAATTGGCGGCCTTTTACGACATCTTTGCAGCGCGGATGCGGGACCTCGGGTCGCCGGTGCACGCTCCCGGGTTCCTCCGCGCCGTCTTGGATTCTTTTGGAGACCGCGCTCGGATCGCCCTGGTACGGAGCGGCAGCACGCCAGTGGGCGGCCTGGTTGCGCTCGCCTTCAAAGACCGCCTCGCGGTGCCCTGGGCCTCGTGCCTGAAGGACTACCTCTCGTTGTGTCCCAATATGCTCCTGTACTGGGAAATTCTCCGGACTGCATGCGCGGAGGGTTTCCGCCGTTTCGATTTCGGCCGGTCGAGCCGCCATTCGGGTACGTATCGCTTCAAGCGCCAGTGGGGTGCGCGAGAGGAACCACTCTTCTGGTACACGATCCCCGTCACCCCACGACGCAGCCAGCCGATACCGGGTGCCAGCAAGGGAGCGGTTCTCCTCTCGAAGGTGTGGCAACGTTTGCCATTGGCGGTGACCCGACGTCTTGGCCCCCGCATCCGCAAGTACCTTACGCAGTGACGAGAGAATCCATGAGACCACAACCGGGTCGCGACGGACTCACAGAACTCGACGAGCAGGTGTGCAATCGCCGATGGGCGAGCGGCGTATGACCGACCGACCGCTCCGCGCCGCATTCATCGGCGCAGGCCAGATGGCTCGCCACCACTTGAACGCCCTCAAACGGCTCGAGACTCCCGCGATCGTGGTCGGCGTGCACGACCATGCGCTCGGCCGGGCGGAGGAGTTCGCTGCGCTCGCGGGCACCAGGGTGTTCGCCTCGACCCAGGCCCTGCTCGCGGAAACGCGGCCGGATGTCGTGCACGTCTGCACGCCCCCGGGAGCGCACTTCGAGGCCGCGTACAGCGCGCTCGAAGGAGGAGCGCACGTGTACGTAGAGAAGCCGTTCGCGCTGACGGCCGGCAACGCGCGGGCGCTGCTCGAGCTGGCGCGTTCCCGTCGCCTGCTCGTGTGCGCGGGCCACCAGCTGCTCCGCGACCGGGCGTTCGAGGCGCTGGTCGCGCGCGCCGCCGATCTGGGAGCGCTCGTGCAGGTGAATAGCCACTTCGCGTTCCGGCCCGTCGGGGCGTCGGTAACCCGGGCGGACACCCGGGCGCTCGTCGAGCAAGTGGTAGACATCTTGCCCCATCCCCTTTACACGCTCGTCGCGGCGCTGGAACGCTTCGCACCCGCGGCCGACGAAATCAGCCTCGCCTGGGTGCACGCCGGGCCGGCGGATCTTCACGCCGTCCTGCGCGCCGGCGAGCTCGTGGGGCACCTGTCGGTCAGCTTGCGGGCCCGGCCGGTGATGTCGTCGCTCACTCTGACCGGCACCCGCGGCTCACTCACGTGCGACTTCGTCCGCTCGATCGCCGTCGGCGCGGCAAACCCCGGCACGGAGGCGCTCGAAAAGATCTTGAATCCAATGGTCGAGGGTGTGCAGCTCCTCTCGCGGACTGCGTTCAGCTTGGCGCGACGCATCCTCTCTGGCGCGAGTTACCCGGGACTGGCCGAACTGATCGGGGCGTTCTACCGCGCCGCGACCACAGGCGGCGCCTCGCCGGTTCCACCCGAGCATCTCCTTCGCGTTACCGATCTCCTCGAACGACTCGTGGCCAAGGTCGAAGCCGTGGCGCGCCAGCCGAAAACCTCCGAACGGAGCGCGCCGTCGTCCGGCGCCGGGCCGCTGGCGGTGGTGACGGGCGCGCGCGGCTTCCTCGGCGCCGAGATCGCGCGAGCGCTCTGCCGCGTCCGAGGCATCGGCCGCGCGGCGAACACCGAGGATCCACACGTGCACGAGTGGGTGGTCGCGGACCTGAGCAACGGCCTGCCCGCCGACGCGGTCGCCGGCGCCGGGGTCGTAGTGCACGCAGCGGCGGAAACCGAGGGCGGCTACGAAGCGCATCAGCGCAACACGATCGACGCGACCCGACATCTCCTGCGCGCGATGCGCACCGCCGGGATCTCCCGTCTCGTCCTCGTGAGCAGTCTCTCGGTGCTCAGGCCTCCGCGCACGCCCTGGGAGTGCCAGGACGAGCGCACGCCGCGGCCGAACGATCCCCGGCCCCTCGGCCCCTACGCCTGGGGCAAGTGCCAACAGGAAGAATTGGTCGAGCGCGAAGCGAAGGCACTCGGGATTGCGACGCGGATTGTACGTCCCGGGGCGCTGGTGAACTGGCACGAGCCTGTGCTGCCCGGTTTGATGGGCCGGCGTCTATTCGGCCGCTGGCACTTGGGGCTGGGCCGCCCCGGGCTGCCGATCGCCGTGTGCGACGTCGAGTGCTGCGCCAAGGCGATCGCGTGGTGCGCGGTGCACTTCGACGAGGCGCCAGCCATCGTCAATTTGTTCGATCCGGCGGTGACCACGCGCAGCACACTCGTTGCGCGCCTGCGAGCCCACGGTTGGACCGGCCGCGTCGTGTGGCTCCCGATCAGTGTCGTCACGCTTGGCATCATAGCGGCCCGCGCGGTCGTCTCGGCGGTTCGCGGCGGGCCGTTCGTCAGGCTCGCGGTGTGGTCGATCCTCCGGCCCCGGCGTTACGACGCTCGCTTGACCGGGGAGGTGCTCGAGGCCACTCGGCGCGACGCCCGCGCTTTCCAGTCCACCGACGTCGCGCCGCACGTCTTAGACCCGTTGTTCGATGGAGCGCCGGACAGCGGATCGCCGGCGCGCGCCGGGTGCGATCTCGTGCCTGGGCCAGGTCAAGCGAAATGAAAGCGTTTGTGACCGACGGCGACCAGAGACCGGCTCTTGCCATTGTGCGATCTCTGGGGCGACGCGGTGTGTCGGTCCTAGTCGGCGAGGAGCACCCAGTCAGCCTGGCGTCGTCGTCAAAGTACTGCGTCCGCCACGTCACCTACCCATCGCCTGAACGGCACCCGGAAGCATTTCAGAGGTTTCTGCTCGAGTTTGTCGCGCGGGAGAGGATGGATGTCATCGTGCCGGTCACGGACGTCACGACGCATTGGATATCCATGAATCAGGACAAACTCAAACGCCACAGCGCGGTCGCGGCTCCGCCCTTCGAGGCGTTCGATTTCGTGACTGACAAGTGGAGCCTCCTCCAATGCGCCGCGAGATGCGGCATCCCGATCCCCCGTACACACTTCGTCGACAGCATCGCTGGATTGAAGGCGCTCGTCGATCGGGTCGAGTATCCAGCTGTGGTCAAACCCGTTCGGTCGAGGATCCCCACCGACCGCGGCTGGTTGCGCGCGAGCGCGCATTATGCCGATTCCGAAATCGATCTATGGCGCCTCTACCAGGAAACCGACTACCTGGCTTCCTATCCATCATTGATTCAGGAGCGCATCGTCGGCCCCGGTCTGGGCGTCTTCGTCCTCTTCGACCACGGCCGACCGCTCGCCACGTTCGCGCACAGGAGACTTCGAGAGAAGCCACCCTCCGGCGGCGTTAGCGTGCTGCGGGAAAGCGTTCCGCTCGATCCGCGGCTGAGAGATTATGCAGTCCGCATGCTTGCTCCACTCGGCTGGCACGGTTTCGCGATGATGGAATACAAGCAGGATCGCCGAACCGGAAATGTCTTCCTCATGGAGGTGAACGGCCGGCCATGGGGATCCTTACAGCTCGCAATCGACGCCGGCGTTGATTTTCCGTACCTCAGCTATCAAATCGCTCTGGGACACCGGCCCGACGTTATCGAGACGTACAGGCTCGGCGTGAAAAGCCGGTGGCTCCTCGGCGATCTCGATCATTTGCTCCTGCGCCTGTTCAACAGTGATCGTGCCTTACACCTTCCTGGCTTCGCGCCGTCAAGGTGGCACACACTCGTCGACTTTCTGAAGTTTGCCGAGCCGGGTCTGCACTACGAGGTGATCAGCGGCGCCGACCCACGCCCCTTCCTCTACGAGTTGTGCCGTTACGGAAGGGACCTGTCGGCAAGCGTGATGCAGCTCGTGTGGAGGCGCGTCGCCCGGGGAGCCACCGTGGTCAAGGATTTGCTCGGCCGTCATCCCCAACGTCACACAACAGAGGCGACAATGCTAGCACGCCCAGGAAACTCGCACATCACGCGGACTCGCTGGTTCAAGGCTCAGGAATGAGAAGGCCACGTTACATCGGACCGGCCGAAATCTGAGAGATGGCGTCGCAAGCTCAACCCCTGCGGGCAGACGCTTTTCCTAGCTCGGTCAGCACGCGACGCGGACTACGCGTCTGCCACATCATGTCAGCCGACTTGTGGGCCGGCGCGGAGGTTCAAGTCGCGACCGTGGCGTCGTATCTGGTCGAGCGATCGGACGTGAACCTCACCGCTGTCCTGCTGAATGAAGGACCGCTGGCCCGTGAGCTGAGACGGCTCGGCGTCTCGGTCACGATCGTGGACGAGACGAGGAACAACGCCGTGAGGATCCTGACCCGCCTGACCCGATTCTTACGTGCTAACGAGTTTGAGGTCGTCCACACCCACCGTTACAAGGACAATGTCCTGGGAGCCATCGCGGCGAAACTGGCGGGTGTCCCGCACGTGATCCGAACGGTGCATGGCCTGAACGAACCGACACGAGGCTGGGCCCGGGCGAAGGCCTGGGCGTATGAGGCACTCGACAAGGCGACACTACGGTGTTTGGCGGACCGCATCATCGCGGTCTCGAAGCGCATGGCCGAAACCCTCAAGGATTCCGGGCACCGACCGACGGCGGTCATTCAGATTCACAATGGCGTGGATCTGCGCAAGGTGAGGGCGACGCGGGCTCGCGAGGAAGTCAGGCGAGAGCTGGGTATCGGCTCCCGCACGCTCCTCGTCGGCGCCGTGGGCAGGCTGTCGCGCGTGAAGGGGCACGCCTACTTTCTCCGGGCCGCAAAGCTGATCCTTCAGAAGGAGCACGGCGCGAGGTTTCTCATTGTAGGGGACGGACCGCTCAGAGACGAGCTGGTCGCCTCAGCCACGCACCTGGGAGTGGATCGCGCGTGCCTCTTCCTCGGTCCTCGGACCGATATCTATGACCTGGTTGCCGCGATGGACATCTTCGTCTTGCCCTCACTGGACGAGGGAATCCCGATGGCTCTCCTGGAAGCGATGGCGCTCAGAACACCAGTGGTCGCCGCTGCCGTGGGTGGCGTCCCTGAGCTCGTCACGCATCGCGCGACCGGCCTGCTCGTCACGCCAAGGGACGAGCGAGCGTTGGCGGACGCCTGTCTGGAGCTGGCGCTCAACCCCAATTGGGCGCAGACACTCGGCGCTCGGGCAAGGCGAGTCGTCGAGGATGAGTTTTCGCACGAGAGGAACGGGCACGCCTTGATGGAGGTGTATCGCAGTGTCACCTCAGGCGAAGGGATCGGTGCGCAGCCGCCTACCGGCGCCGCTGGCCGGGCCTCGGCGGGTCGGGTGAACCGAGCGACGCTCGGACGGTTGACTTTCCCGTGGCGACTCGCCGGGAAAGTCGTGGCATACGGGCAGCGGAAACTGGAGCACGTGATCGAACGACGGAGGATGAATCGGCTCCGTCACGATCCGGCGGTCCTGACGACCGTCTTGAATTCCGCGAAGCGCATTTTGATCGTCTGCCACGGGAACATCATCAGAAGCCCCTTTGCGGCTGGCCTGGTCGCCCAAGCCGTGGGTGACCACGGGCCGGTCTCAATCGCCTCCGCTGGTCTGGAAGCGGTACCCGGAAAGCAGCCCCATCCGACCGCGGTTCTCACCGCGACCGCGCTCCGCGTTGATCTGAGTCGCCACACAGCTGCCCTAGTCGAGCCGGCCACGGTCGCGAACGCCGATGTGATCTTCGTTATGGAAATTCCGCAGCTGGTCGCGATGCGAAAGCGTTTCCCAAACGCTCGCGCAAGGACGTTTCTGCTGACGTGCCTCGCTCCCGAGGTGCCACTAGAAATTCCTGACCCGGTCGACGGTGACGGATCAGTGTTCCAGATGTGCTTCGATCACATTTCGCGTGCCGTGCGCCCCATCGTGCGCATCCTCTCAGACACCCCGCAGTCTGGGTGCGTTGCCGATCCATTCCCCCCCCACGCGACGGAACAGGCGCGCGAATGAAGAAGTTCGTCAAGGGTCTTCTCGGCCGAATCGTCTTCGATTCTCGTCTCACCGCGATTCTGCTGAAGAACGCCGCGGTCATCGTCGCGTTTCATCGTGTCCAGGACACGACGGTTGCTGACGGGCTGACGATCGACGTCGCCATGTTCGAACGCTACTGTAGATTTTTCATGCGTCACTTCCGGGTGGTCTCGCTGCAGGACCTCGTGCCCAGGCTCGAGCGCGGCCTCGGCCTCAACCGTGAGCTCGCCATTACATTTGATGACGGCTATCGAGACAATTTCGAAAATGCGGTTCCCGTGCTCGAAGAGCTCTCGTTGCCTGCGACCTTCTTCGTCGTCACCCAGTGGATCGGAACGGACTACGTGCCGTGGTGGGACAGACAGCTGGGCGTTCGTCATCCCTGGATGACGTGGGATCAGGTTCGGTCGCTCCACCGAAAGGGCTTCGACGTCGGTGCTCATACACGAACCCACGTCGATCTCGGCAGGATCTCCGAGGCCGAGGCGAGAGAGGAGATTTTCAGCGCTCGGCTCGAGCTGCAGACGCAGCTCGAGGCACCCGTTGAGTTGTTTGCCTACCCATATGGTGGGCCGAATCACCTCGCCGAGGCGAATAGAGATGTCGTGAAGGCGGCCGGGTTTCGCTGTTGCTGCTCGTGCTTCGGCGGACTCAATGCCGCCGGAACCGATCCGTTTCATCTGCGGAGAGTCCCGATCTCGCCCTGGTATGCGTCCCCTCACCAGTTTGGTCTCGAGCTCGCCCTCGGGATGAGCGTCCAATCCCCGTAACGTCGGCCGGCGCCTCCGCCGGCCCCTCAGGAGACGAACATTGCTGCGCAACGTTGGAAGCAACTGGGTGCTGACACTGGTGACCATATCGGCCACCTACGCGCTCACGCCCTTCGTCATCCACGTCCTCGGGCCAGAGGGTTACGGGACCTGGACCCTGATCACGTCCATGACAGGCTACATCGGCCTGCTGGCCCTGGGAGTTCCGATGGCGTCCGTTCGGTACGTCGCGCAGTATGTGGCCGAAGGGGATCGACAGAAGACAAACCAGGCGATCGGGAGCTGCGCCGGTCTCTATCTGATGATTGGTGTCGCCGCCGCCTCGATCGGCACGGCGTCAATGGCGTTGTTCAGCGTCTACGAGATCCCCTCCAGCCTTCAGGAGACGGCGCATCTCGCCTTCGGCCTGATGGTGCTCCAGGTCTCGGCGGGTTTCATCGGGCTCCTTCCAGAGGGCATCATGTTCGCGCACCACGACTTCGTGGTCCGGAATCTTGTCCGGATCAGCGGAGTTCTCCTGCGGCTGAGCCTGACGCTGAGTCTTCTGAAGCTCGACGCCCCGCTCGTCATCCTGGCCCTGATCCAGATCGCCTGTCTGGGGTTCGATTTCGGCGTCTCGTGGCTCCTCGTCCTTCGGCGCTACCCCGGGGTTCGGCTGAGCCTGGCCGACTTCGACGGCGCGATGCTGCGGCGGATCTTAGCCTTCAGCCTGTACGCGTTGTTGCTGCACACGGGACTGCGTCTGAGCTTTGAGACGGACGCACTCGTGATCGGCGCATTCATGAACGTGGGATCGATCGCCTTCTACGCCGTCGCCAACAGCCTCGTCGTCTACCTGATGGACTTCATCGGCTCGATCGCGTCGGTCGTCTCACCGATGGCCACCAAGCTGAATACCGAAGGGAAGGTGGCGGAACTCCGAGAGATCTTCCTGAAATGGTCGAAAGCCGCGTTGTCGCTGACCATCATGGCGGGCCTCTTTCTGATCGTTCTCGGGCCGAGATTCATCGGGTGGTGGATCGGTCCTTCGTTCGAGCACCCGGCCGGCGAGGTGCTCCAGATCCTCATGGTCTCGAGCCTCGTGTTTCTCCCGGTCAGGGGCGTGGCCGTGCCCGTCCTGATGGGCCTCGGGAAGCCGAGGGTGCCCGCGGTGGCCTTACTCGCGGCCGGCCTGCTGAATCTGGGGCTCAGCACGCTTCTCATACGACCGCTCGGGTTGTCGGGGGTTGCTCTGGGGACGGCCATCCCCAACGTCCTCTTTGCGCTGGTGGTCGTGACCGTCGCGTGCCGGGAGCTCGAGATCCCTCTGCCGCACTACCTGCAATACGTCATTCCTCGAGCGGCGGTAGGGGCGCTACCGGTCCTGGCATTGCTGCTGTGGTTCAGGCTCGGCCTGGAGGTCCAGAGCATTACCGGGTTGATCGCGGCGGGGTCAGCAATGGTCCTGCTGTTCGGCGTGACCTGGGTCGGCTTCGTGTACCGCAACGATCCCTACTTTGATTTGCGGCCTCATCTGGTTCGTCTCCGTGCGTGGAGTAGGGCGTGAGCGCCCCTTCTCGGGGCCGCGGCGACCGACGGGCGTAACGGAGAGCGCGAGCCTACGGGAGAGTCGATGGGGGTCAGAGCAGTTCGTCACCTCGTAGTCGGCATGCTGCTATTCGCGGTGACCGTGTTGTTGGTCCGCTTCCTCCAGCCGGCGGAGAATGAGACAATCTCTGCCGCGGTGACAGTGACAGCCGCTAACACTGCGCCGGCTGGCGGCATCGCGACCCTTTACCCCGGCGATGTGGGCATTGAGAGCCACCCCGGTGTCCTCTTCGTCGAGAGATTCGAGGACGCCACGCCCACCGAGCTCTTCGCCCGGTGGACGGGTATCCGTAATGGCTCCGCCATGGCGTTCAGCGCCGATGTGCCGCCCGGAAGCCCCGGCTCGCGCTCGCTCACCATTCTCTGGGTCGGGGGCGTCAGTGACGGCGGCCATCTCTACAAGCGGTTGAGCCCCGGCGTGGAGACGCTCCATGTCCGCTACTACATCAAATACCCCACGAGCGGCACGTATAGCCACACGGGCATCTGGATGGGCGGGTACAGCCCCCCGCTCGCCTGGCCGAACCCTCAGGCCGGGGTGAAACCGGCCGGCGACGACCGCTTCATCGCCGCCGCTGAACAGAACCCCCTCACAGCGCGCTTTGACCACTACAACTATTGGGTGGGTATGCATCAATCGGCCGACGGCAACTACTGGGGGAACCTGCTCCTCAATGATCGCCATGTACAGGCCAAGACCGGGCAATGGACGTGCGTGGAGCATATGGTCAGGCTCAATAGTCCAGTCACCGCCTCGAACGGCGAGCATGCGATCTGGCTTGATGGCGTCAAAATCAGCCACCTTGGCCAAGGGTTTCCGAAGGGCGGTTGGTCGGCAGGAATTTTCACCCAGGATGCGGCTGGTAGCCCCTTCGAGGGCTTCCGTTGGCGGACCGATTCGAACGTCAAGCTGAACTGGATCTGGCTGCAGGTGTATGCCCCCAACGAAGCGGTAGGGGTCACCGGGAGCATCAAGTTCGATCACGTGGTGGTGGCGAAGAGCTACGTTGGGTGTCTGCGTGCCGCCCAGCCGACCGGGCCGACTGCGACGCTCGAGCGGCAACGAATCCCTGACCGAACGAGCCGATAATGGGTCCACTTACGTGGAGCTCACCGTGACTAGCCTGTTGTGGGTCGTCGCTCCTGCCATCCTCCTGTTTCTTGCCGTGACGGCCGAGCTTGCCGTCCGGTCCTGGCTCCGTCGTCGAGGCGCCTATTACGTGTTCCCTCCAGGACTGCGCCTCCGCCTCCACCCGGATCCAGAGGTATTCCCCCAGTGCGAGCCGTTGGTGCGGTTCGACATCAACAGCGACGGCGAGCGGGGAGGCGAGGTGCCGCGCGTGCGTTCGGGCGACAGACTCTACCGGGCGCTCGTCGTCGGCGGGAGTCAGCCTGAGGGCTATCTTCTGGACCAGGACACGAGCTGGCCCGGCGCCCTCCAGCGCCTGCTCCAGATGCCGGAGCACATCCAGCGACTGGGCGCCTCCAAGATGCATGTGGGAAGTGTCGGCCGCTCCGGCGCTGGATCGGAGGCTGTGGATTTGATCCTCGAACGGGTGCTGCCTCGTTACCCGCGCCTCCAAGCGATCATCATCTTGGTAGGCGTGAGCGACGTCTTCCGGTGGTTGGAGCACGGGGCGCCGCCGTCTCCGCCCCCTCCGATGCGGACGTCGGAGATCTTCATGTGCCATCCGGAGGGGCCGTTCGGCTGGAAGCCCAGGGAGCTCGCGCTCGTCGAGCTGCTGCTCAGGACGCGTCGGCGCTGGTTCCGGCCCGTAAACGTGCAAGAGCATGTCTGTAGGTGGGTGGGACGGGCCAGGGCCATGAGGGCTCGGGCCAAGGAGATTCGAACGAGCATGCCAGACCCGGCACCGATGCTGCAGCACTTCGAGATCCACTTCGCGCGGCTCCTCCAGAGGGCCAAGGCGCATGCCGATCGGGTCCTCGTAGTGCGACAGCCCTGGTTCGACAAGGACTACTCGCTGGAAGAGGCGGCCCACATGTGGCACGGTGGGGTGGGACAGGCCTGGCGCGAGGAGGTCACGACCTACTATTCCTTCGAGGTCGTTTCCAGGCTCATGGCCCTCCTGGACGCCAGAGCCGCCCGCGTGGCGAAGGATCTCGATGTCGAGCAGCTCGATCTCATGCCGATTCTGGAGCGGAGTCTCAACACCTACTACGACTGGCTCCACCTCGCTCCAGGGGGGGCGCGGGTCGTTGCGGCCGCCGTGGCTGCTGCCATCCTTCGCCAGCCGCTACCGTCGCTACGGAACGGGCTCGCGTCCCCCCGAACCCCACTGGGAGATCCAACGAGATGTGCGGCTTCGCCGGTATCCTGACAACGGCTGGACTCAGGAGCGACGAGCTCGCTGATCGGGCCCGACGCATGATCGCGCCGATCGCGCACCGGGGCCCGGATGACAGCGGAATCTGCGTGGACGAGCAAGCGGGGCTCGCCTTTGGGTTTCGCCGGCTCGCGATCGTCGACCTGTCAGCCAACGGTCACCAGCCGATGTGGTCGCCCTCGCGCCGATTCGTCATGGTCTTCAACGGACAGGTCTACAACTTCAAGGATCTCCGCGGCGAGCTGGAGCAGTACGGATATCGCTTTCGGGGGCACTCGGACACCGAGGTGATCCTCGCCGCCTTTGAGCGGTGGGGAATCCACGAGGGAGTCCGCCGCTTTGTCGGGATGTTCGCCATCGCCGTGTGGGACGCTCATCGCAGAGAGCTGTCGCTCTTCCGAGACCGAATCGGCAAGAAACCGCTGTACGTGTATAGCGA
>Ga0209761_1000296_pt1 | contig 28931 bp, 20 predicted proteins | sample GraSoi013_1_40cm_4_FD_185818 | JGI IMG/M metagenome (GOLD analysis project Ga0209761, IMG submission 185818) | Grasslands soil microbial communities from the Angelo Coastal Reserve, California, USA - Sample 09_25_2013_1_40cm (SPAdes) (version 2) | ecosystem: Environmental > Terrestrial > Soil >... | reverse complement strand
CTCGGTCGGAGCGCGGGGGGCGCGGGGACGGCCGTCCAGCTCGCGCAGACGGGCCGCGACCCGATCCACCACGTCGCGGGCCATGACCCGATAGGTGGTGAGCTTCCCGCCGGCGATCGTCCACAGGCCGCTCGGGCTCTCGATCACGCGGTGCTCGCGCGAGGCAGCCGATGGCGCGAGGTCCCGCGGTGGTCGCAGCAGGGGTCGTAAGCCGGCCCAGCTGGCGATGACGTCCGACGGCGAGAGACGCGCGTGCGGAAAGAACGCGTTGACCGACCGCAGCAGGTAGACGACGTCCTGCGCCGTCGCGCGCACCTCGTCGGGCGACGCGGCCTCGTCGGTGTCCGTCGTCCCGATGTAGCTCAGATCGCCCCACGGCAGCACGAACATCACGCGCCCATCGATTGGTGATGTGAGCGTGACCGCCAGCGTGTGCCCCACGCGCTTGCGGGGGACCGCCACGTGCGCGCCTTTGGTGGGCCGCAGCAGCGGCTCCGCCCCGGCGTCGTCGAGGCGCCGCAGGCGGTCGACCCAGGGCCCGGTTGCGTTCACGACCACGAGCGCGCGCACCGTCGAGACGCGGCCCGTGAGTGCATCCCGTACCGTCGCGCCGCCCACCCGACCGTCTGGCTTGATGAGCGCCGTGACTTCGACGTAGTTCGCGACCATGGCGCCCGCCTGCGCGGCGCTACGCATGGTCGCGATGACCAGACGGGCGTCGTCGGTCTGCGCGTCGTAGTACAGGGCGGCGCCCGTCAATTCCTTGTCGCGCAGTCCGGGCTCGAGACGCTGGGTAGCCTTGCGTCCCAGCCAGCGGTGCGCCTTCACGTTGTGGAAGGCCGCCAGCAGATCGTACAACCACATCCCCGCGCGGAGTTTCCAGGCGGGGACCCGCGCCCCGCGGTACACCGGGAACAGGAACGGCAGCGGATGCACCAAGTGCGGCGCGATCCCGAGCAACACGCGACGCTCGCGACTCGCCTCGAACACGAGGCGGAACTCGCCCTGTTCGAGATAGCGGATCCCACCGTGGATGAGCCGCGAGGAAGCCGACGACGTCCCGCCGCCGAAGTCGCCCTTGTCGACGACCGCCGTACGAAAGCCTCGGAGTGCCGCATCGCGGGCGATCCCGGCGCCCGTGATCCCGCCCCCGATGACGAGAACGTCGACCGGTTCGGCGGCCAGCGATGCGAGTGCCGCGGCGCGCGTGCGATGGGAAAAGGGCGTCTCGCTCGTCGAGGTTCTCCAGCTTGGCCCGGCAGCAGGCTCGGGGTAGGTTTCGGGACTTCACCGCCGACAGGGGTGAGGTCCAACGGGAGGAGAATGTAATGCCGGTTGCCAATGGACGCCGTGTTGCGGTAATCGCGGGCTGTCGCACGCCGTTCTGCAGGTCAGGGACGCTGTTGAAGGACGCCCGCGCCGTCGATCTGGCCCGGTTCGTGGCGCGCGAGCTCCTCGAGCGCACAAACCTGGACGGCGCCGACGTGAATGCGGTGATCTTCGGGCAGGTGGTGCCGTCGGCGCTCGTCCCGAACGTCGCGCGCGAGGTGAGCCTCCTGCCGCAGTTCCCCAAGGAGATCCCCGCGTACTCCCTGAACCGCGCCTGCGCGTCCTCCGGACAAGCCGTCGCCAATGCGTACGACGAGATCGTGCTCGGGGATGCCGAGGTCGTGCTCGCGGGGGGGGTGGAGTCGCTCTCCGACATCCCGATCCTCGCCTCGCGGCGCCTCGCGGACATCCTGGTGGAGGCGAGCAAGGCCAAGTCCCTCGGCGCCCGCCTCCGCACCATCAGTCGGATCCGGCCGCGCGACCTCGTCCCCGTGTCACCCGCCATCGCCGAGCCGTCGACCGGCGAGACAATGGGCCAGTCGGCGGAGAAAATGGCTAAGGAGAACCACATCTCGCGCGCCGCACAGGATCACTGGGCGCTCCGGAGCCACGAGCTCGCGGCTCGGGGAACGGACGACGGCCGTATCCCGGCGGAGATCGTGCCGTGGTTCGCTCCAGGGCGCGCGGGCGACGGAGTGGTGACCCAGGATAACGGGATCCGCCGGGACACGTCGCTCGAGCAGATGGCCAAGCTCAAGCCGGTCTTCGACCGCCGCTACGGCAGCGTCACGGCCGCCAACTCCTCGCCGCTCACTGACGGGGCGTCCGCCGTGGTCCTCATGAGCGACTCGGCAGCGCGCGCGCTCGGCTACACGCCGCTCGCCTACGTCCGCTCCTACGCGGTCGCGGCGGTGGATCCGGGGTGGCAGCTGCTGCAGGCGCCCGTCGTCGCCGTCCCCAAGGCGCTGGAGCGCGCGGGCATCAAGTGGAAGGACCTCGGGGTGATCGAGGTGCACGAGGCATTCGCCGCGCAGGTGCTCTCGAACCTGCAGGGATGGGCGGCGCTGGGCTGGGAGATCAACGAGGACATCATCAACGTGATGGGCGGCTCCATCGCCATCGGCCATCCGTTCGGTGCGACCGGCACCCGGCTCGTCGCGACACTCGCGAACGAAATGGCCCGCCGGGACGTGCAGTTCGGCCTCCTGTCGATCTGCGCGCAGGGCGGGATGGGTTTCGCCATGGTGCTGGAGCGCCGCTGATGGCTCCGGGGGCGGCGCTCACGTGGGAGCTCGCCGAGGATGGCGTCGCCGTCGTCACCTTCGACCTGAAGGGTGAGCCCGTCAACAAGATTTCGGCCGCGGTGAAGCAGGACCTGCTTGCGACGTTTGAGGCGTTGGAGCACGACGCCGCCGTGCGGGCCGTGGCCTTCTTCTCGGGGAAGCCCGAGAACTTCATCGCCGGAGCCGACATCGAGGAGTTCGTCCGGCTCACCACCGCCGCGGAAGCCGAGCGCCTCTCGGCCGAGGGGCAGGAAATGCTGGGCCGGGTGGCGCGCTTCCCCAAACCGATCGCGGCCGGGATTCACGGCGCATGCCTCGGCGGCGGGCTCGAGTTCGCTCTCGCCTGCGGGTACCGCGTGGCCTCCGATCACCCCCGGACCCAGCTGGGCCTCCCGGAAGTGCAGCTCGGCATTCTTCCGGGGGCCGGCGGCTGCCAGCGGCTCCCCCGGTTGATCGGCGCCCGCGCGGCGCTCGACATCATCCTCGCGGGCAAGGTCGAGAGCGCCCGGAAGGCGTTCCGCCTGGGGATCGTCGACGAGCTGGTGCATCCCGCGATCCTCCGGGACGTCACCATGGCCGCGGCGCAGCGCATGGCGGGCGGCTGGCACCCCCGGCGCAAGCGACCGGGTGGGTTCCGGGGGTGGCTGCTCGACGGCAACCCGCTGGGCCGGCGGCTGGTCTTCCGGGCCGCCCGGAAGCAAGTCCTCGCGCAGACGCACGGCAACTATCCTGCGCCGCTCGCCGCGCTCGAAGCGGTCGAGCACGGGCTCCGGCACGGCATGACGGCGGGGCTGAAGCGCGAGGCGCAGCTGTTCGGCCAGCTGGCCGTCACCGACGTCTCGCGCAAGCTGGTCCAGATTTTCTTCGCCACCACCGCCCTCAAGAAGGACTTCGGGATCCCCAACCCACCCCCACCCGCCGTCGTGAGCCGACTCGGCGTCGTGGGCGCCGGGTTCATGGGGTCGGGGATTGCGGGCACCGCGATCGCGCAAGCGGGTGTGGACGTGCGTATGAAGGACGCCGATCTGCCGCGCGTCGCGAAGGGGCTGGCCGCCGCGCGCGAGATCCTCGACGACCGGCTCAAGCGACGCCGCGTCACGCCCTACGAGCACGCCCGGCTCGTCGCGCTGCTCTCGGGGAGTGATCACTACACCGGGTTCGGCCGCGCCGAGCTCGTGATCGAGGCCGTGTTCGAGGATCTCCAGGTCAAGCAGCAGGTGCTGCATGAGGTCGAGACGGTGACCGCGCCGGACGCCGTGTTCGCGTCCAACACATCGACCATCCCCATACACCGGATCGCCGAGGCTGCGAGCCGGCCGGAGCAGGTCATCGGGATGCACTTTTTCTCGCCGGTCGCCCGGATGCCGCTGCTCGAGGTGATTCCCTCGGCGCGGACCGCGCCGCAGGTCGTCAGCACGGCCGTCGGGTTCGGCCGCCGCATGGGCAAGACCGCCATTGTCGTGAAGGACAGTCCCGGCTTCTGGATCAACCGGATTCTCACGCCCTATATGAACGAAGCGGGGCATCTGCTCGTCGCGGGCGTGGCAATCGAAGAGATCGACCGGCTGATGGTCGAGTTCGGGTTCCCCGTCGGACCGATCACGCTGCTCGACGAGGTGGGGATGGACGTGGGAGAGAAGGTGGTCGGGGTCATGCATGAGGCGTTCGGCGAGCGGTTCGCGCCGGTTCCCGCGTTCGCCGGCATGGTCAAGAGCGGCCGACTCGGCCGCAAGGTGGGGAAGGGATTTTACCAGTACGCAGGCGGCAAGAAGGGGAGCGTGGATTCCGCCGTGTACGAACTGATCGGTGCCCATCCCAACGGGGGCCCCAGGCCCGCGGAGATCATCCAGCGGCTGGTCCTCGTGATGCTGAACGAAGCCGCGCGCGGGGTGGGGGAGGGGATCGTGCGCAGCCCCCGCGACGGCGACGTCGGCGCCATTTTCGGCTTCGGGTTCCCGGCGTTCCGCGGCGGCCCGTTGCGGCACGCCGACGACCTCGGCGCCGCGCGCATCGTGAGCGAGCTCGAGCGGCTCGCCGAGCGCTACGGTGCGCGCTTCGCGCCGTGCGACGTGCTGCGCGAGCAGGCGCAGCGCAACGCGAAGTTCCATCCCTAGTCCCTAACCCCTCGCCCCTAGCCCCAAGATGCTCCGCGCCGCCCTGCTGTGGCTCAGCGAGCAATCCCGAGTCTTCCAGTTCATCCGCGGCAACGGGTTTGCCCGGCGCTTCGCCAAGCGCTTCGTCGCGGGAGAGACGGTGGACGCAGGAGTCGCGGCGTTGAAGGACCTGAACGCCGCCGGGCTCACCGCGAGCCTCGACCTGCTGGGCGAGTCGGTGCACAACGCCGCCGAGGCGCAGGCCGCCCGAGACACCTATCTCGAGACGCTTGACCGGATCAAGGTCGCCGGAGCCGAAGCCAACGTCTCGGTGAAACTCACGCAGATGGGTCTCGACACCGACGAGGCGCTGTGCGTCGAGAACATGCGCGCCATCATCGCCCGGGCGAAGGCGTACGGCTCCTTCGTCCGGATCGACATGGAGCAGTCCGACTACGCCGAGCGCACACTGCAGCTCTTCAGACGCAGGTTCCACCCGGAGTTCGGGAACGCGGTCGGCGTGGTGCTGCAGTCGTACCTGCGGCGCACGGAGCAGGATGTGGAGCAGGTGATCGCGCTCGGCGCCCGTGTGCGGTTGTGCAAGGGAGCGTACCAGGAGCCGGACACGGTCGCCTTTCCCGACAAGCGCGATGTGGATGCAACCTACGTGCGCTGCATGGAGCGCCTCATGCTCAAGGGCACCTACCCCGGCTTCGCGACCCACGACGCCCGCATCATCGAGCGCGCCAAGGCGTTCGCGCGCGACAAGGGCATCCAGCCCACGCGCTTCGAGTTCCAGATGTTGTACGGGGTGCGACGTGACCTGCAGCTCGGACTGCGGCGCCAGGGATACAATGTGCGCGTGTACGTCCCGTTCGGCACTCAATGGTATCCCTATCTCATGCGCCGGCTCGCCGAGCGGCCGGCGAACGTGGCGTTCCTCGTCGGTAACATGCTACGGGAGTCCCTACGGCGGAGCTGACGGACGGTACGCTGGGCGGCTATCAGCGAGTGCACGAGCGCGCGCCCGCGTTCTCCGGGAGCGACGGCCAGTCCTACTCGGTCGGGACGTACGTGGACGACGCCCCGGACGCCCGGGGCGGCTATGGTGCGGCGCTGTTGTTCGTGCGCTGGTCCGACGCGGGAGATCGTCCGGTCGGCCATCTGGAGACGGACTACCTGTTTCGGGGCGCGACGCCCGCCGACGCGCTCGCCCCACTTCTCGCCCTGACGTTGCAGGACGTGAAGTGGCATCTCGACGCTTGCATCCAACGGCAGGAACGAAGGACGGGGGACGAGGGACGCGTGTGATCACCACCGGCGTCGTGCTCGCGCGCACCGGCTCTGCGTATCGCGTGCATACCGATGGTGGCGAAGTTGTGGCGACGCTTCGCGGCAAGCTCAAGCATCGCGACGACGACCACGTGGTGGCCGGAGACCTGGTGGAGCTCGAGCTGCACGCCCACGGGCGTGCCACGATCTCCGCCGTGCGGCCGCGCAGGAGCGTGCTCACGCGCCGCGCCGCCGGTGAGCGGAGCCCGCGGGCGCATCCGATCGCCGCCAACGTCGATCAGGTCGTGGTCGTCGCGTCGGCTCGGAGCCCGGAGCCCAGCCCCCGTATGCTCGATCGATTCCTGGTGATCGCGGCGGCGAACCGCATCCCCGCTGTGCTCGTCCTCAACAAGATCGACCTCGGCCGACCCGCGCTCGACGCCCTGCGGCGGCGGTACGGCCCGGCGGGCTACCAGGTGCTCGGCACGTCCGTGACGCAGCCGGAGGGCCTGGCGGCGCTGCGCGATCTCTTGCGAGGGCGGGCGTCGGTGCTTGCCGGTCAATCGGGGGTCGGAAAATCGAGCCTCCTGAACGCGCTCGACCCGGCCTTGAACCTCCGCATCGGCGGGATCAGCGCGAAATGGGACACCGGGAAGCACACGACCCGCGCCGCCCTCGTCGTGCCGGTCGCCACGGGCGGCTATGTCGTGGACACGCCGGGGCTGCGGGAGCTGGGCACGTGGGGAATCGATCCCGAGCGCTTGGGCGTCTACTTCGCCGAGTTCCAGCCCTTCCTCGACGAGTGCCGCTTCGACAACTGCCGGCATCTCGCCGAGCCCGGCTGCGGCGTGCGGCAGGCGGCGGAGCGCGGCGCGTTCGACCCCGATCGTCTCGTGTCCTACCAGCGCATCTACGAGGAAGTCAGCGTGCCTTCCTGGTCCAGCGATCGGCGTCGCGGGAGGTGACCTTTCGCATCATCTGCGCGAATGCGTCGTCCAAGTCGATCCCCTGTGAGTTGGCGAGGCAGATGACGACGAACAGGATGTCGGCGAGCTCCATGGCGATCGAGCCCTCCGGCTCCTCGGCCTTCTTCGTCTTCTCGCCGAACCGGTGGTTCACTTCCCGCGCCAGCTCTCCCACTTCCTCCGTGAGCCGGGCGAGGTTCGTGAGCGGGGGGAAGTATCCTTCCTTATATTGGCCGATCCACCGATCGACCGTCTGCTGGGTTTCGCGCAGGGACACGGGAGGCTCCGGGCAATCGTGAACGCCGAGCTGCCGCCGCTCGTCGCGCCGTTCCGCGGAGAGCGCTACACCGCGAGAGAGTTGAGCGCCCTCATCGCCCCCCCCTACGATGTCATTTCCCACGAGGACCGCACCCGCTACGCGGCGAGCGATCTCCACAATATCGTGCATCTCATTCTGCCGGAAGCGCCGTCGGGCGGGGGCGTGGCCCGCTACGCGCACGCCGCGACGCTGCTCGCGACGTGGCGGGAGGGAGGGGTAGTGCGACCGGATCCGGCGGAGTCGGTGTACATCGTCGCGCAGGACTACGCCGTGCCGTCGGGCGAACGACGGACGCGCGTCGGGATGCTGGCCGCCGTGCGCGCCGAGCCGTTTGCAACGCGGCGCGTGCGGCCGCACGAGCAGACGCACTCGGCGCCCAAGGCCGACCGGCTCGCCCTGCTGCGCGCCACCGGTGCGAACCTCGAGTCGATTTTCCTGCTCGCCCCGGACCCCGACCGGACGCTCGCGCAGGCCCTCGTCAAAAGCGCCTCCGGCGTGCCAGCCGCGCGCGCGGAGCTCGACGGCGTGGGGACCCGCCTCTGGATCGTGTCGGGTGATCAGGCGGCGGACCTCGCCCGGCTGGCGGGTCGGGCTCAGCTCTACATCGCGGACGGCCATCACCGCTACGAGACCGCGGTGGCGTACGCGCGGGAGCACCCCAGCGCCGACCGCGTGCTCTCGTTCATCGTGTCCGCGGGCGATCCCGGCCTCACGGTCCTCCCTACCCACCGCATCATCTTCGGCGCGGGGCGCGATGCGGCGAAGCTGGTCGCGGCCTGGCGGGAGTGGTTCGAGGTCGGGCGGGTGGCACCGTGCATGGACCGAGTCGAGCGGCTTGCCGAGCTGGGGCGCGAACGCACCGCCTGCATCGTGGCGTTCCCCGACGCGTACGACGTTACCCTGGTGCTGAAGAACGACGCGGCGCTCGACAAGGTCCCGCACCTCGGGAAGACCCCCGCGGTCCGCGCCCTGGACGTCGCCCGCGTCGAGTCGCTCGTCGTGCAGCGCATCCTCGGGGCCGGGACGGCGACGCCGTCGCTCGCCTACACGCCCGATCCGCGTGCGGCCTTCGATGCGGTCCGGAACGGTCGGGCGGCCGCCGCGGTCCTCCTCAATCCGACCAAAGTGCGGGACGTGTTCGCCGTCGCAGACGCGGGGGACGTGATGCCGCCCAAGTCGACGTACTTCGTGCCGAAGGTGCCCAGCGGATTGGTGATTCGGGCCGTCTAGAAGACGGCGGCAGGCCGTCGCCTCTATATTCTCTCCCCATGTCCCCCCCCGCCTCCCACCGCCCCCGCGACCGCATCCTCGGCAATCTCGAGTCCATCTACCGCGAAGCCTACGAGCGCGCCAAGGCCGCCAATGACCAGGTGCGCATGGCGGATCTCGACGCCGCCTACCAGCGCGAGCAGCTGCTGCTCGAAGTGCTGCTCGACGTCCGCGATGCGCTCGCGTCCATTACGTCGTCCGCGGAACCGGGCTCCGGGAAGACGCCGGGCTCCGACCCGATCACCGCGCTCGAGACCATCCACCGTATCACGAAACTGCGCTGAGGGAATCGCATGCGTCTGCGTGTGTCTCGGGGACTCCTGTGCCTGACCCTCGCGGCCTGCGCTCGGAAAGCGGACATCATCATCTCCGACGGGATGGTCTGGACCGGCCTCTCGACCGGCGCACCCCAGCGGGGCGCGGTCGCCATCGCCGGCGCCAAGGTCCTCGCGATCGGCGACAGCGCGCAGGCCGTGCGGTACGCGGGCCCCAAGACTCAATGGATTCAGGCCAACGGCGGGCTCGTCCTCCCCGGTTTCACCGACGGACACACCCATTTCATCGGCGGCGGGTTTCAGCTCGCGTCGGTGGACCTCCATGATGCCGCGACCCCGCAGGAGTTCATCCGACGCCTGAAGGATTACGCGAAGACCCTCAAGCCCGGCGAATGGATCAGTGATGGCGGCTGGGACCAGACGCTTTGGCGCGGTCAGCCGCTACCGCGGCGCGAGTGGATCGATTCGGTCACGCCGGCCAACCCGGTGTTCGTGAGTCGGGTCGACGGTCATGAGGCGCTCGCCAACGCGGCCGCGATGCGCGCGGCGGCGGTGACGAAGGACACGCCAACCCCACCCGGCGGCGAGATCCTGCGCGACGCGAGAACGGGCGAGCCGCTAGGCATCTTCAAGGACCGGGCGCTCGACCTCATCGTTCGGGTGATCCCCCAGCCGTCGCCCGAGCAGCAAGATTCGGCCCTCGCCCGCGCGCTCGCCTACGCCGCCTCGCTGGGCGTTACGGCCACGTCCCACGTGTCCGCGTCGTGGGCCGAGCTCGAGTGCTACCGCCGCCTCCAGCGGGCGGGCCGGCTCACCATGCGGGTGGCGCTCTATCTCCCGCTCGAGTCATGGCAGGCCGTCGCGGAGACGGTGAGCCGCTCGCGGCACGGCGACGGTTGGGTGAAGATCGGCGGGCTCAAAGGGTACATGGACGGTTCGGCGGGGTCCCGTACCGCGTACTTCTTCGAGCCCTACAGCGACTCGGCGGGCTATCACGGGCTATTGCAGCATCCGGAGGCGGACATGCGCCGCTGGATCGGCGGCGCCGACTCGGCGGGCCTGCAGATCGCCGTCCATGCGATCGGCGATCGCGCCAACGCGATTCTCCTGGCGATCTACGACAGCGTGGCGCGGGCACACGGGCCGCGCGACCGACGCTTCCGGGTCGAGCACGCCCAGCACCTTCGCCCGCAAGACATCCCCCTGTTTGGGAAGCTCGGCGTCATCGCGTCGGTGCAGCCCTATCACGCCATCGACGACGGGCGCTGGGTGGAGCAGCGCATCGGGCCGGTCCGCATCAAGACGACCTACCCGTTCCGCACGCTGCTCGACACGGGTGGCCGGCTCGCGTTCGGGTCGGACTGGACGGTCGCGCCGCTCGACCCGATCCTCGGCGTGTACGCGGCCGTCACGCGCCGCACGCTCGACGGCAAGCATCCTGATGGGTGGGTACCGGAGCAGAAGATCGGGGTGGCAGAGGCGCTGCGTGCCTACACGGCGGGCAACGCCTATGCGACGTTCGACGAGGCCAGACGGGGCACGCTCACACCAGGCGCTGATGCGGATCTCGTCGTGCTGGACCGCAATCTCTTCACGACGCCGCCCGATTCGCTCGATCAAGCACGGGTGCGGTACACGATCGTGGGCGGCAGGGTGGTCTACCGGCGCTAGCCGGAGTACTTGAGCCCCGACTCCTGAAGCGTGAGGGGCTGCGCTCCCTCGTGCTCGATGCCTGCCTCGACTACCTCACCCAGCACCAGTGTATGGTCTCCGCTTGGCAGGGTTGCGACGACGCGACACTCCAGCCAGCCGAGCGCCTCGGCGAGCACCGGAACACCGGAGATCGGCCCCGGTCTGGTCTTGATCCCCTTAAGCTTCGACGACGCGCCCGCCGACCCCCGGCCCCGCCCCAGCTTGTCGGCCAGGTCGCGTTGCCCCTCGTGAAAGATACTGATGGCAAAGTGATGCGCGTCGCGGATCATCTCGATCATCTTGGACGTGCTTTCGACTGCCACCGCCACCATGGGCGGATCGAACGAGGCCTGGCTGACCCAATTGGCCGTTATGCCGTGCTCATCGCCCTCATGCTTCGCGGTCAGCGCGTAGAGGCCGTAGGTGAAGTGTCGCAGCACCGTCTGTTTCGCGGCCACGTTCATAGCAAGGGAATATGGTACTATCTTTGTCCCATGGCGACGCGCGCTCAACCCCGGCCTCGGGCCGCCAAGTCCCTGTCGAAGGCCGACCTGCTCGATATGTATCGGCTGATGTTCCTGTCGCGGCGCATCGACGACAAGGAGATTCAGCTCAAGCGGCAAAACAAGATTTTCTTCCAGATCTCCGGGGCCGGCCACGAGGGCGTTCTGGTCGCCGCCGGGAGAGTGCTCCGCCCTGCATACGACTGGTTCTATCCGTACTATCGCGACCGCGCGCTCTGCCTCAGCCTCGGCATGACCCCCACCGAGATGCTCCTCTCCGCGGTCGGGGCGGCCGAGGACCCCAACTCAGGGGGTCGCCAGATGCCTTCCCACTGGGGCCACAAGGCGCTCAACATCGTCAGTCAGTCGAGCCCCACCGGCACGCAGCTGCTCCAGGCCGTGGGCTGTGCGGAGGCGTGGCTCCGCTACGACCGGATCGACGCCATCGCCGAGAAACCGATCCAGGGCGACGAGCTCGTGTACGTCTCGGCCGGGGATGGCACGACGAGCGAAGGAGAGTTCTGGGAGGCGCTCAACACCGCCAGCAACCTGAAACTGCCCGTGCTGTTCCTCATCGAGGACAACAAGTACGCGATCTCGGTGCCGGTCGAGGTGCAGACCGCGGGCGGCTCGGTGTCGAAGCTCGTCCGGAACTTCCCCGGCCTCCTGGTCGAGGAAGTGGACGGCTGCGATCCGATCGCCGCCTATGACGTCCTGTTGCGGGCCTCGGAGTACGTCCGCCAGCGCAAGGGCCCCGCCCTGGTGCACGCCCACGTGACCCGGCCCTACTCGCACTCCCTCTCGGACGACGAAGTGTTGTACAAGCCGCCCAAAGAGCGGGAAGAGGAGGCACGCCGCGACTGCCTCACCCTGTTCCCGAAACGGCTCACCGCCGACGGCGCGGTCACCGCAGCCGAGATCGAGGCCATCCAGCGCCAGGTGGATGAGGAAGTCGGCGTCGCTGCCGACATGGCGTTGACCTCGCCTCAGCCCGAGCCGGAGACGGCCCTGCTGTACGTGTACTCGCCGGAGGTGGACCCCACGTCCGAGCAGTTTGATACGGAGGACGATCCGCAATTCGGGGGCGATCCCACCACGATGGTGGACCTGCTCAACGCCTGTCTGAAGGACGAAATGGGGCGTGATCCCCGCATCGTGGTGTTCGGCGAGGACGTGGCCGACGTCAGCCGCGAGCAGCACCTGGAGCACGTGAAGGGCAAGGGCGGCGTTTTCAAGGTCACGTGGGGGCTCCAGCGCCAGTTCGGGAGTGATCGGGTCTACAACTCACCGCTCGCCGAGGCGAACATCGTGGGCCGTGCCATCGGCCTCGCGACGCGCGGCCTGAAACCCGTCGTCGAGATTCAATTCTTCGACTATATCTGGCCCGCGTATCATCAGCTGCGCAACGAGCTCGCCACGCTGCGGTGGCGCTCCAGCAACGCGTTCTCGTGCCCGGTCGTGGTGCGCGTCACCTACGGGGGCTATCTGAAGGGCGGCTCGATCTACCACTCCCAGACGGGGGCCGTGGTGTTCACAGCCGTTCCCGGGCTCCGTGTCATCTGCCCCGGTACGGCGCTCGATGCCAACGGCCTGTTGCGCACGGCGATTCGCTGTGACGACCCGGTGCTGTTCCTCGAGCACAAACACCTCTATCGTCAGACGTACAACAAGGCGCCCAATCCCGGGCCGAACTTCATGATCCCCTTCGGCAAGGCGAAGGTCGTCCGGGAAGGCCGGGACCTCACTGTGGTGACCTACGGCGCCGTGGTGCAGCGCTCGCTCGTTGCCGCGAAGGAGCTCGAGGAGCGGGACGGCGTGAGCGTCGAGGTGATCGACCTCCGCAGCCTCTCGCCCGTTGACTGGGAAGCGATCAGGGCGTCGGTGACCAAGACGAGCAAGGTGCTCGTCGCCTACGAGGACGCGCGGTCGTGGGGTTACGGCGCCGAGCTCGCCGCCCGCATCGCCGACGAGTGCTTTCCGTGGCTGGACGCGCCCGTGAAGCGGGTGGCCTCGACCGACACCTTCGTCGGCTACGCGCCCAGGCTCGAAGATTTCATCCTGCCGCAGGTGGAGGATCTCGCGCAGGCGATGCGCGACCTGCATGCGTTCTAGCGCGGCCCGCGCCTACAGTCTTCTCTTCTTCTTATCCGGGGCGACGGGGCTCGTATACGAGCTCCTCTGGGTGCGGGTCCTCTATCAGACCTTCGGCTCCACCATTCAGTCGGTGACGACGGTCGTGGCCGCCTACATGGGTGGCCTTGGCCTCGGCGCCTGGCTGCTCGGGCGCCGCGCCGACCGCCACGACAGGCCCGCGGCACTCTATGGGTGGCTCGAAATCGCGATCGGCGTGTTCGGGCTCGCGTCCCCGCTCGTGTTAGCCCTCGCCCACCGCATGTATGTCGGCACCGCGGCGGCGCTTGCGCTCGATGGTGCGGCCAGTGTGGCGCTCCGGTTCGCCCTCGCCGGGGCCGTGTTGCTCATCCCGACGACCCTCATGGGCGGCACCCTCCCGGTCCTCACCCGGGCCTTCACCGGAGCCGACCGCGCTGAGCTGCAACGCTCCCTGGGACGCCTCTACGGGCTCAACACTCTGGGCGCGGTTGTGGGCACCGCGCTCGCCGGCTTTTTCCTGATCGAATACATCGGTGTGCGGGCGAGCGTGTGGGGCACGGCGGCAGTCAACCTGGCCCTCGGGGCGATCGCGCTCCGGCTCGCTCGTACCGGGGCTGGCGCCCCGGGTCAGGTCGTTTTCCCCGCGACCCGGGGCCCGGCTGACCCCGGGCGCGAGCCCGGGGAAGGCCCGAGCCCGGCCTTGCGGGACACCGCGTTGGTGCTGCTCGGCCTCACCGCCTTTGCCGCCCTACTCGACGAGATCGCCTGGACGCGCGTGCTGGTGATGATCGTCGGGGGGTCCACGTACGCGTTTACGCTCGTCCTGCTGGTGTTTCTGCTCGGTATCGGGATCGGTAGCGGCCTCGCGGCCCGTCGCGGCGCCGTGCCATCCGAAACGGCGGCCGCCGCGGCCGGGGCTCAGGCGCTGACCGCCGCGGGCGCAGGACTGCTGTTCCTCATTTTCGGCCTGCTGCCGCGCTACATCATCCTCGTGTTCCAGGTGCAGTCGCTCGGCGCGGTCGAGCGTCTCCTCGCCATGGGCCTGGCCGTCGGGGCCGTCGTGCTGATTCCGGCGATCGGAATGGGGATGACCTTTCCGCTGCTCACCGATCTCGTGGCGCCCGGCCACGCGGCGGGCGGGGGCGCCGTGGGCCGCGCGTACGCGATCAACACTGCGGGGAGCATCGTCGGGGCCGTGCTGACCGGCTTCGTTCTGGTGGTGAGGCTCGGAACGGACCTCACCCTTCGGCTGGGGCTGCTCGTCAACGTCGTCGCCGCCCTGGCGCTCGCCGGCCTGGCAGCGCGCGGGATCGCCGAGGGGTCGGTCGAGCATCGGCGGCTGGGAGCGCGGGTGCTCGGCGCGGGTGCCCTCGCGAGCCTGGGGCTCGTGGTCGCTCTCGCCGCACCCCGCTGGAGCACCCGACTCATCGACCTGGGGCCCAGCATCTACGCCCGCGGCCGCATGGACGCGCGCGCGGTGACGGAGTTCCTGGCCCACCGGGGGTCCCGCCAGCTCGCGTACGCGGAGGGCTGGAATGCCACGGTCTCGGTGTGGGAAGGCGTCACGGGCCGGGCACTCAAGGTCAACGGCAAGGCGGACGCGTCCGACTACGGAGACATGGACACGCAGATCATCGCCGGGCTGGCGCCCGTCGCGGCGCGTCTCGAGCCCCGCGCGGCGTTCGTCGTGGGCTACGGGAGCGGCGTGACCGCGCGGGTCCTCGCGGACGTCCCGGGTATGCGGCGCGTTCGCGTGGTGGAGATCGAGCCGGCCGTGCTGAAGATGGATCGTTTCTTCCTGCACGTCAACGACACCGCCCTCGCCCGCCCTAACGTCTCCGTGATCGTGGACGATGCGCGCAGCGCGCTGCAGATCGATCCGACGCGGTACGACATCGTGGTTTCGGAGCCGAGCAACCCCTGGCTCGCGGGCGTCGCTACCCTGTACACGCCCGAGTTTTTCCGCGTGGTGCGCAGTCGCCTCGCCGACGACGGCGTCTTCTGCCAGTGGGTGCAGCTGTATCAGCTTCCCCTTCCCGTCGTGGCGGGCATCGTCCGCAATGTCCGCGCGGTCTTCCCTCACGTACAGCTGTGGTTCGGGGCGCCCGGCGACGTGATGGTGCTCGGGTCGCCGCGGCCGCTCCGCTACGATCGTGCCTGGCTCTCACGGCTCCTCGGGCCTCGTGGAGCGCTGGGAGTGCTGGGCCGAGAGTACCTCGGCGTCGACCAGCCGGAGGACTACTTCGGCCATTTCCTGTTCGGCGACGCGGGTGTCGCCCGGCTGCTCGAGCGCCCGGCCATCGTGCACCGGGACGATCGTCCGCGGCTCGAGTTTCTCGCCGCGCGCCGCTTCATCGACCGCCGCGGGACGGAGGGCGTGTTCGACTCCCTGGCGGACATCCGGGCAGCGACGCAGAGGGAGGACGGGACGTCTCCCTTGCGGTTCGCACGGGCCCTCGCGGTGCGTCGCGGGGACCCCGCGGGCCTGCGTTATCTCGACGCGGTCCGCCGCGCGCAACCGCACGAGCCCCTCTGGACCGCCTACACCGCGGCGATCCTGCTGGGCCTGGGAGACACCACGTTTGCGGACTCGGCGCTGCCCCGCGTGGCGCAGAGCGGCGCGAGCCGCGAGGCCTTGCTGCTGAGCGGACTCGTGGCCCTGCGGCGCGGTCAAGAGGCGCGCGCGCGGGCGCTGCTCAGTCGGGCGCTCACGGCCGGGGCCGACACCGCCGAGACACTCGCCGGGCTGGCGGCGCTCGACGCGCGAGCGCAGCGCTGGGCCGTGGCCGCTGCCGAGACCCGCGCGGCGCTCGCCGCGGCGCGGGGGACGTTGCGCCACCCGTACCCGCGCGAGTGGGTGTCGGAAGCGCTGACGCCGTTCGCGCTCAACGGCCCGGCGGCAACGGCGGACAGCCTGCTCGCGACGGCGGTCGCCGGTCGTAACGGCTGGTACAAGATGCACGAACTGCGCGCGGTAGCCGCGCTGCGGGTGGGTCGCTGTGATGTGGCGGCGGAGCAGTTCCTGGTGCTGGTCGACTTCGGGATCGAGCCGACGGACGCATCCGCCTGGGTCGAGCGCTGCCGCCGCGGGGAGACGCGCTAGGCACCGGTTTGCTCGCCCAGCACCGCTTTGACCTCATCCGCCGCCGCGATTACGTGGTCGACGTCGCGCGACAGCGCGCGGGCCTGCTGGGTGGCACGGGTGAGATCATCGAGGGCCACCGCCACGCCCGCGGAGCGGAGGCGCAGCAGGTCGAACCGAACGTTCTGCATCGCCAGGACGCACGACTCGAGCTGGTCCGCGACGAGCTGACGCCTGGTCAGGAGATCCGTGACCGCCTGGCGCTGTCGCTCCAGCAGGCTTACCTGTCGATCCCGTTCCGTACTGGCCCCTTGATGCTTGGTCGCCTGGATCTTTTCCTCGAGGCGTGCGAGCGCGCCCCGGTCCACGCTCCCGCTCATGGAGTGCAGGGTCCGCGCTAGGTCTTCCGCCCGATTCAGGAGGGCATCCGCGGTCGCGATCACGTCGGGCAGCAGCTTCCGCTCCGACTTGGGGAGACGATCCACGATCCGCAGGATGGCCTTGCGATCGCTGCGGGCCTGCTGGATCGGCTCGGCGTGGCCGCCGAACTCGTCGGTCGTCGCGCGCGGCAGGTCGGCGGGGCGGCTCCCCACCGCTGCGAGACGCGCTTCCATCGCGTCCGGCGCCGGTGGCCGGGCGAAGACGTCGCGCCACGAGTAGCCGGCGTGCCACAGCCGGATGTAGCGGGGGACGAGCGCGGTGCCACCCCAGACGGCCGCCACGAAGAGCGACCACCCAGGCGTATGGTTGCCCGTGGCGACATCGATGATGAACAGGGACCCGCACACCGAGGCCCAGGTGACGAATCGGCTGCGCAGCTCCCGCACGATCTCGGGCTCGCCGCTGGGGGCGAGTGTCGGTCGGTCGCTCATCCGGTCGACCCGCCGGGCACGCTGAGCGAGTACGTCCGCCCGCCCCCGCAACGGCGGCGGTGGGGACAGGGGCGGTGCTCGCACCCCGCGCGACGGCGAGGGGCCGCTCGAGCGACGCGGCTTGTACATGGTCGCGCTCCGGGCCTCGAGCGCGCGACGCAGCGCGTCCGCCGTAGGCCAGCGGTCCTCGGGATCCTTTTCGAGCGATCGCATCACGCAGGCCGCGAGATCCTCGGGCACCTCCGGCCGCCGGTCGGTGATCAATGGCGCCCGCTCCGTGATGTGCTTCATCAGGATCCCCGGGACCGTGGGGGCTTGGAAGGGCAGCTCCCCCGTGAGCATCTGGTAGGTCACCACACCCAGACTATAGATGTCGGACCGCCCGTCGATCTCGCGGTCTCCCGCTGCCTGCTCCGGGCTCATGTAGTGCGGCGTGCCGATCGCCACACCCGTGGCGGTGAGCGTCGCGCCGCCGGTCGTCGAGGAGAGCGCCTTGGCGATCCCGAAGTCGGTCACGACCACGCGGCCGCGACTTCCCTCGAGCAGGATGTTGTCGGGCTTCACGTCGCGGTGGATGATCCCAAACGCGTGCGCGGCTCCCAGTGCATCGGCGGTCTCCTGCATGATGCGCCGCGATTCGTCCGGTGGCAGCCTCCCGCGCCGCTTGAGCTTCGCGCCGAGCGACTCGCCGTCCACATACGCCATCACGAAGTAAACCAGCCCGTCTGGTCCCTCGCCGACGGAGTGGATCGGCACGATATGCGGGTGCGACAGCCGCGCCGCGGTCTCGGCTTCGCGCAGGAAGCGCAGCCGGATTTCTTCCCGGAACGCGAGGTCCGGCGGGAGCACTTTGACGGCGACCTGACGCTTCAACCGCTCGTCGCGGGCGTTGAACACCACGCCCATCCCGCCCCGGCCGATCTCTCCCTCGAGCGTGTAGGAGTGGCCGAGCGCTTGGCTGAGGCGGGTGGCGAGTGCCTTGTCTGCGTCGTTCATCGAGCGTCGCGTGAAGTGCGCGCGGATAGATTAGCCGCAGGGCGACGAGCGTGCAACCTGTAAGCGGCTTTTGACTTACGCTTCGGCAGCCGGGTTGGCGCCCGCGCGGTGGCTATTCGGCAGCGTCTGCCTTATTGGCCGCCGGTCGCCGGAACGCGCGTGCTCAGCGGAGCGTTTAGTGGTGGCACGGACGATGCTTAGGCCTGTGCGAACCATCTGCATGCTTACCCTGATCAGAGTTGAGGCCCATGTCTGAACGACTGACGCTTCCCGTGCTTCCGCTCCGGGAGGTCGTGCTGTTTCCGGGCGTGTCAGCGCCGGTCGGCGCCGGACGCCCCACCACGCTGCGTGCCATCGAGGCGGCGCTGAAGAGCGATTCCCGCCTGATTTTTGCCGTGGCGCAGCGCGAGAACGTCGACGCGGTCAGCCCCGAGGTGCTATACACGACGGGCACGATCGCCAAGATCAGCCAGATCCAGCGCGGCCTCGGCGGGGTGCAGCTATTGCTGCACGGCGAGCGCCGAGGCACCGCCCTGCACTACCGGGATAACGGCCGCTACCTCGAGGCGGTAGTCCACGAGGTCGACGACATGCCGCCACTGAACGCCGAGGATACGGCGTTTGTCGGCCTGCACCGAGAGGCGCGCGAGCGCGCCGCGGAGCTGGGCCAGAAATCAGGACTCCCCGAGGACGTCGTCCGTCAGGTGCTCGAAGAGGTCACCGACCCCGGCAGGCTCGCGGATCTTGTGGCGGGCTACCTCGAGATCCAACCGGCAGAGCGGCAGGGGCTGCTCGAGACGTTGTCCGTGGAGGAGCGGCTGCGGCGCGTCCTCATTCACGTCCAGCGCCAGATCGGCGTGCTCGATGCCCAGGAGCACATCAAGTCCCAGGTCCAGGAAGAGCTGGGAGAGCGCCAGCGCGAGATGTTCCTGCGGGAGCAGATGAAGGCGATCCGCAAGGAGCTCGGCGAAGGGGACGAAGGGACCGAGGTGGAGGAGCTGCGGAAGCGGTTCGAGGCGCTCGGGCTCCCCGAGGCCGCGCGCAAAGAAGTCGACCGCGAGCTCGACCGCCTGGAGCGGGCGAATCGCGACTCGATGGAAGCGCAAGTGATCCGTACGTACCTCGAGACCATGGCGGAATTGCCGTGGAACAAGCGGGCGGAGGAGTCGCTCGACTTGAAGCGGGCGACGGAGATCCTCGAGCAGGATCACTACGGCCTCAAGGACGTGAAGGATCAGGTCCTCGAGTTTCTGGCCGTGCGCCAGCTGCGCCAGCGCTCGCCCGACGCGGTGGCGCAGGGCAACGAAGACGACAAGCAGGCGCGGGGCCAGATCTTGCTGTTCGTCGGCCCTCCCGGCGTCGGCAAGACGTCGATCGCGAAGTCGATCGCGCGTGCCATGGGCCGGCCGTATGTTCGGATTTCGCTCGGCGGCGCTCGCGACGAGGCGGACATCCGCGGCCACCGGCGCACCTACGTCGGCGCCATGCCCGGGCGGATCATCCAGGGTATGAAGCAGGCGGGCGCCAAGAATCCGGTGTTCCTGCTCGACGAGCTCGACAAGCTAGGCGTCTCCTTCCAGGGAGACCCGGCGGCGGCGTTACTCGAGGTGCTCGATCCGGCGCAGAACGATTCGTTCACGGATCACTACCTGGGGGTGCCCTTCGACCTGTCGGAGGTGTTGTTCGTCGCAACCGCGAACTTCCCGCAGAGCATCCCCGGCCCGCTGCTGGACCGCCTGGAGACCGTGACCTTCGCGGGCTACACCGAGCGTGAAAAGCTGGAGATCGCGAAGCGGTATTTGGTCCCGCGCCAGCTGCGTGAGAACGGTCTCACGCCGGAGCAGCTCACGGTCACCGACGCTGCGCTCGGCGAGATCATCACGAGCTACACGCGTGAGGCCGGCGTCCGCCAGCTGGAGCGGGAGATCGGGAAGCTCGGGCGCAAGGTCGCGCGCCAAATCGCCGGCGGCGAGCTCGAGCGCGTCACGGTCGACGCCAAGGATGTTGACGACCTGATTGGGCGCCCCAAGGTCCATCCGGAGCACAAGGAGCGTGAGGACCAGGTCGGCGTCGCCACGGGCATGTACTATACGCCGGTCGGCGGGGATATCATGTTCGTCGAGGCGAGCGTGATGCGCGGCAAGGGCGAGCTCGTGCTCACTGGCCAGCTGGGCGACGTCATGAAGGAGTCGGCCCGGGCTGCGCTCACCTACGCGAAGTCCCACGCCGATCAGCTCGGGATTCAGGAGGACGCCTTCGCCGGCACCGACGTTCATATCCACGTCCCCGCAGGCGCCATCCCGAAGGACGGCCCATCGGCGGGCGTGACGATGGCGACGGCGCTCGTGTCGGCGCTGTCCCGCCGGCCGGTGCGCCACGACCTCGCCATGACCGGTGAGATCACCCTGCGGGGCCGGGTCCTGCCGATCGGCGGCGTGAAGGAAAAGGTGCTCGGCGCGGTGCGGGCGGGTATCCACACCATCGTGCTGCCGAAGGAGAACGGCGCCGATCTGGAGGATCTTCCCGAGGACGTCCGCTCGTCACTCGACGTGCACCTCGTGGAAGATCTGGACGAAGTCCTGACATTGGCGCTGCGCGGCGCGCGCTTCGAGGCCGGTCACCTCGTGTTCGACGCCGAGGCACCGGTCGAGCCAAGCCTGCTCGCGAGGCACAACTAAGGCTTGGAGGGGACAAGCCCCCGGGGAATCGCCCGGGGGCTTGTTCGGTTTTGGTCACGGCCGGAACCCGCCCAACCCTTTCCCCGTAAGACCTGTCTAACCGTCCGACCAGGTCACGGGGAGCTCCTGTCATGCCGGCTGTCGTCCTGCTCGCGATCGTCCTGCAAACCGCCACACCACCTTCCGACGCCGGTGGTGTTGCCGTACCTCCACCGGCCGGCCCCACCAAGGCAACGGCCGTGCGGGCCGCCGTCCCCGTGGTAATCGACGGCCGGGACGACGACGAGGTATGGCGCATCGCCCAGCCGATCACCCAGTTCCGGGAGTTCCAACCGAAAGAGGACGGGGATCCCCGCTTCCCGACCGAAGCCAAGGTCGCTTACGACGACCGCTACCTCTACGTCTTTATCCGTGCCTTCGACCCGCATCCCGACAGCATTCTGAAGCTGCTCGCACGGCGGGACGTGCGCGCCGCCACCGATCAGCTCAAAATCATGGTCGACTCGTATCACGACCGCCGCTCCGGCTTCGAGTTCGCCGTGAATCCGGCCGGCGTGAAGCGTGACTACGCGATGTACAACGACGCGCAGGAGGACGACGCCTGGGACGCGGTATGGGACGTCGGCACGCAGGTCGACTCCCTCGGGTGGACGGCCGAGTTCCGGGTCCCGCTGTCGCAGCTACGCTACGTTCCCCGGGCCACGAACACCTTCGGGTTCGCGGTGTGGCGCGACATCCAGCGCTACTCTGAGCGCGTCAGCTGGCCGGTGTACCGGAACTCCCAGGCGGGGATCTCGTCCCAGCTGGGCGAGTTGACCGGACTCGATGGTCTGCCCTCACCGCGCCGGCCCGAGATTGCTCCGTACGTGGTGACGAAGAACGTGTCGGTGCCGACCGGGACCAGGTTCGACCGCTCCCAGAAGGTGACGGGCGGCGCCGACTTGAAGTACGGGATCACGCCGAACCTCACGCTCGATGCGACCGTCAACCCGGACTTTGGACAAGTCGAAGCGGATCCGGCGGTACTCAACCTGACCGCGTTCGAGACGTTCTTTCAAGAACGGCGCCCCTTTTTCGTCCAAGGGGCGGGAATCTTTCGGTTCGACGTGAATTGCAGCGCCGTGAACGACTGCAGCACCGGCGAGGGCCTGTTCTACTCGCGGCGGATCGGGCGCGCCCCGCAGCTGGACTACGGCGACCCCAACCCCCCCACCGCCACGACGATCGATGGCGCGGCGAAGCTGACCGGCCGTCTTCCCGGCGGCCAAACGGTGGGCGTGCTGGACGCGGTCACTGGGCGCGAGGTCGGTTCGCTGGACCGCACCATGGAGCCGACAACCAACTATGCCGCAGTGCGGGCCCAACAGGACTTCCGCAACGGCGAGAGCGGCATCGGCGCCATGGTGACGGCGGTAAACCGCGACCTCGACCAGTGGACCGAGGGCTCGTTACACCGTAGCGCCTACGTGGGGGCCGTCGACTTCCGGCACCGCTTTTTCGGCCGCCGCTACCAGATCTCGGGATCGTTGGACCTGAGCCGCGTCGCCGGAACGCCGTCCGCGATCGCCGCCACCCAGCAAGATCCGGTGCACTACTATCAGCGGCCCGGCGCCGGGGTCTCCTACGACTCGACCCGGACCTCGCTCGCGGGCGACGCCGAAGAGCTCAAGTTCGGAAAGGTGGGTGGTGGAATCACGCGGTTCGAGACCAGCTACCAGCGCCGTTCCCAGGGCTTCGAGGTGAACGACCTCGGCTTCCTGTTGCAGGCGGACCAGCAGAGCTGGAACACGTGGTTCGCTTTTCAGTCCCGGCACCCCAGCGCGTTCTATCAGACCGCGTTCTGGAACTTCAACTGGTGGCAGTTCTGGACGGCCGCGGGCACCGCGGTCGAGCGCGCCGCCAACACCAACGTGCACGCTCAGCTCAACAACCGGTGGTGGGTGCACGGCGGCGTGACGGCGGGGCACCTCGGCGCCACCTTCTGTGATCGCGACTGCACTCGCGGCGGGCCGGCCGTACGCGTCGATCCCTACCTGTCGGCCTGGGGGGAGGTGGACGGGGATGAGCGTCCCGCGTTCACGCCGTACGTGTGGTTCAACTACCGGCGTGGTGACGTGGGCCGGTCCGAGCGGTTCAACGGCAACGTGCAAGTCGCGTTTCGCGTCGCGTCCCAGTTCAGAACGTCCCTGACCTTGAGCGCGACGCACAACGTGAAGGACGTCCAGCCGCACGGCGTCATCACCGATCCGACCCCACCGTTCGCGACGCACTACACGTTCGCGCATCTGAATCAGAAGGAAGTATCGCTCACCGGGCGGGTCGACTACACGCTGTCGACCACGCTCACCCTCCAATTGTATGCGCAGCCGTTCGTCAGTAAGGGCACGTTCTCAAATGTGCGCGAGCTCGCCGATCCCAAGGCCGCCGCCTTTGACGATCGTTACCAGCCGTACCCGGCCGCCTCCGACGGGTTCAACAAGAAGGCGTTCAACTCGACCGCCGTGCTGCGCTGGGAGTACCGACCCGGCTCCGCTCTGTTCCTCGTCTGGACGCAGGGGCGGCAACAGCGCGACGGCGCCGAAGGGCCGCGGTCTATGGGCGGCGACTTCCGTGACCTCTTCGACCTGCATCCGGAGAACACGTTCCTCGTCAAGGCATCCTACTGGATCGATTGGTAGGGCATCAGTGCGCCGCCACGCCATCCAGCACCAGCCTCACCGCACCCTCTTTCCAGCGCTCGCGGAGCGCCGGCTCGTCGGCGCCGAGCGGGGCCGCGCTCATCGCGATGAGCGACTCGAGACCGAGATAGGCGACCATGAGCACGAGCGCCTGGGCCGCCGCAAGATGTGGGTCGAGATCGTCCCGCACCTGCCCGCGGCCCTGGCCCTCGGCGAGGAGCACGACCAGCCGCTTGATCGCGGGCGCGAAGGGGCGCGCGTCGGACCGGCCCGCCTGGGCGAGTAACGTGACGAGGTCCGGGTGCGCGGCGAGGAAGTCGAATTGCGCTCGGAGTGCTAAGCGGATCCGGTCCAGCGGGCGCTCGCCCCCGGTCGGCAGGCCGGCCAGTGCCTGTTCGAGCTCTACCGCACCACGCGCGAGCACCGCGGTGAACAAGCCACGCTTGGAGTGGAAGTAGTAGAAGAGCAGCTGCTTGTTCACTCCCGCCCGGCGCGCGATCTGCTCGACTCGCGCCCCGTCGAAACCGCGGCGCGAGAACTCCTCGCGTGCCGCCGCGATGATCCGTAATGCACTGGAATTGCTGAGTTTAGGTTTCACGTACGATATATCAACCAGACGGTTGATGAAATATATGTCACCACCGCACGAACGCCAGATCCGCGGGGACCCGTGGCAGGCCGTCCCTCAGGAACGCGATGAGGAGGTGGTTCACTTCGGCTGGCGCCTCCTCCTGGACCGAGTGGCCAGCGCGCGGCACGCTGAGGAAAGCGGAGCGGGTGATTCCGTCGGCGAGGGCACGGCCCAGTCCAAGAGGCGCCCAGCGGTCCTCTTCCCCCCACAACACCAGAGTCGGCGCCGCGATTCGATCGAGCCGGCCCTCGAGATCGTCGAAGCGGAACTGCCGGAGGGCGCCCCGGAACGCCCGCCCGTAGTCGGGCAGCGCGACAGGGGCGTAATACTGATCCACATCGGCCTCGGTCACTTTGCGAGGATCAAAATACGTGGACTTGAGGAGACGGGCGGTGAGGCCTCGCCCACGGAGCGCGAGTACTGCCGGTCCGAGCACTGGCCACCGGGCCACCCGGTATAGGAGCGGCTCGCGGGCGCCCAGGCCGGCCGAGCCAACCAGTACGAGCCCCCGCACGCGTTGTGGATGCTCGATCGCGACCTCCGCGGCAATCGCGCCGCCCATAGACTGCCCGACGAGCACAGCATCCGAGAGACCGAGCGAGTCCACGAAGGCGATCGCGAGGCGTGCATAGGCGGCGTTGTCGTACGGGGCCGGTGGCTTGTCGGAGAGACCGAATCCGCGGTTGTCGAACGCGATCACCCGAAAGCCCGCGGCGGCCACGGCTCCGAGGTTGTTGCGCCAGGCGTACATCGAGGCGCCGAGGCCGTGTAGGAAGACGACTGGGGCGCCGCGCCCCGCGTCGATGTAGCGGATCCTCGTCCCCTCGACCGTGAGGTACCGGGCGGTAAACTGAGTCCCGGCGGGAAACAACTGATCCTCGGGCAGCGCGGCGGCCCGGCATGCGCCGACGGCGCAAAGGAGCAGCAGAAGCAGGCGCCTCACACGGGGCTCCGGATCCACGCGCGCGCCAGGGCGGCGACCGCCGGGTGCGAGCTCCACATCCCTGCGGCTGCTTCGCCGCTCCCCGCCACGACAAGCGTTTGCACGTCGTCGATCAGCAGCACGATGGGTACGTCCGCGGACACGGTCCCGCTGAGGATTGGGCTCGCTTCTGCGGGCACGTCCCCCGCGACCCGCAGCTCGAGCGCCGCGCGTTCCTTGGCGCGGCGCCAGGCAGGCAGCGTAGGGCGAAGCAGCTCGGCCGAGAGCACGCCCTCCACGCGCCGCTCGGCCCGGGCGACGACCTGCATGATCAAGTTGGCAACGGCGCGCCCGCCCGTGACGGTCCGGGTTTCCGGCTCGGCGGGACCAGCGGCGTCGCGCAGGGACCGGCTGAGGCGGTCGAGGGCCTCGCCCTGCTGTGCCGCCAGCTGGACGATCAGTGCGGCGGGGTCCGTCGCCCGATAGCGGGCGGGACGCCCCGGCAGCCGCAGCGCTGCGGTGCGGCCGACCAGACCCTCCAGGGCGCCGTAGGTGTTGGCGCGCGCCACCCGCGTGGCATGGGCGACCGCGTAGCCCGTCGAGGGACCGAGCCTGAGCAGTGCGGCGTACGCCTCGGACTCAGTGGCTGTGAACCCGAAAGGGGTGAGATCGATCTCGCTCGGCATGTGCGTAGTAGTAATTACTACTACGTAAACTGGTCCCCATAAGCAATGGGGGACCTAGAGGATTTCGACCGGAAGCCCCAGCAACCGAGCGATGAGCCCGAGCCGGAACGTTGCGTCTGTTTGCCGTTGCGCCGGGCTCTTCCCCGGTCCCTCGAGCGGAAAGTAGTGAGCCGTGAGGGGGCTCGTCGCCTTAGGCATCGCGCGCAGGCTCTTTGGGCTCCAGATCCCCCGATCGTCGCACTCATTGAACAGCCGCGCCAGCACGCGACTGGCGCTCGGGATCTGGCGCACGAGACCGAGTCGACCCAGCAGCTCGATCCAGTAGAGCGCGAGCGGGATGTCGGTGATGTGGCCTTGGGCATCGGACCGCAGCGGGTCGCCGAGGATCTCGAATAGCGGCTTCAGGAGCTTCTTGCCCGCGAGGATGAAGAATGCCCGTCGCGGCGCGGGCGAGGAGAAGTAGTGGCCCAGCCGCTCGATGAAGCCGGCCCGCTCCCGCTGTACGGAGGGCAGGAATGCGAGCATCTCCACGGCGAAGATGGTCGGCGGGCACGCATGGGGATCGAGCACGGTCCTCCCCTGCGCCCGCTTGAAGGGGTTGGCGGCAAGCTCGCTGCGCAGGTATTGCGAGATGTTGCTGGCGATGGTATGCGCCGTGCCGCGCACCCGCGGATCGTCGCTGTGCCCGCCACGCGCCAGTGCGCAGGCTGCTCCCTCGCGCCCCATACGGCGCGCCCAGCGCCCCAGCCCGGGGTCTGTCTTGGCAGGCCTTTGGAACTCGACCAGCAGCTCGAGCGCCCGTTGGGCGACCGTGCGATCGGGATCGTCGGGCTCGATGCGCGACAGCAGCTGAAACAGGAACCGGTCGGCGTTGCGAAACACCCGCTCCGATGGCGGCCACCCCAGTTCGAGCAGACGCCGATACTGGTACGCCGTGCCCGGCTCGGTCCAGCCGTACGCTTTGGACGCCGCAGGCGCGAGCAGGTTCCCGCCCCACAGCCCCGTGGCCTTCTGCTTGCGAGCAATCGCCTGGGCCGCCTTGTATTGCGACACAGACTGGCGGAGCGCTTCGAGGCGCGCCGGATCCCGCTGGCCCTCCGGCACGACTTCGCTGTAGGCTCGATAGACGATCGGGGGGCTCGCCGCCTCCACCAGCCAGGACAGCGGCAGCCGATGCGATGTGGGGAGATCCAGGTGCCCACTCCGGAGTGCGGGAGGTGCGACTGCCGCAAGGCGGGCGCAAACTTATGTGGGTGCCTCCCAATCGGCCAGAGGCACCCACGAGCGAGTCTCCGCGATCTTTGTATATTGCTTAATCACAGCATCTTACATGTACTGCAAGGTGTTGCACTCAGGGGTTAGCGCGCCCGCTCGGTCGCTGGAATTCTGAATTCGGAAGCCACTCGGGCAGCGCCGGCGCGTTCGCGACCGTCAGCGCGACTCGCATCGCCACCCGCACCTCCTGCGCCATCCCCGCGTAGCTGAACGTCGGGCGGTATTCGTCGCTCGGCTGATGGTAGCGCTCGCGGTTGTAGCGGGCGGCTTCCTGCTCGCCCCAGCCGGGGGGTCGACCGACGAAGTCCCTGCCGGGCTCGATCGACAGCGCCGGCACGCCGGCTCTTGAAAACGGGAAGTGGTCCGATCGGTAGAACGAGCCGCGCACGTCGGGCTCGTGCACCACCGCCAGCGATTCGGCACGGGCGGCCTCCTCGAACGCGGCGCCCAAGGTCGAGCGGTCCAGGCCCAGCGCGTCGACGTCGCGCGTCGCCCCCCGCACGTTGGCGACATCGAGATTCAACACCGCCGCCGTCTGTTCGAGCGGGACGAGCGGGTCCCGCGTGTACGCCTCGCTGCCGAGCAAGCCGCTCTCCTCGGCCGTGGTCGCCACGAACAGCAGCGTGCGCCGGGGGCGGGGCTGTACTTGAACCAACGCCTCGGCGGCCCCGAGCATCGCCGCGACGCCCGACGCGTTGTCCTCCGCGCCGTTGTAAATCGAGTCGCCGTTCGCGACCGGGCCGATCCCCTTGTGATCCCAGTGCGCCGTGAACAGCACCACCTGGCGGGCCACCGCGGGGTCGCTCCCGGGGATCCTCGCCACGACGTTCTCCGAGCGGACGTGACGCAGCGCGCTCGTGACCTCGACCGCAACGTTGATCCCCGTCGCGACGGGACGGAACTCGCGGTGCGCCGCCGCCCGCGTCAGGGAGTCGAGGTTGAGGCCGGCCCGGGCGAGGGCGGCCTGCGCGGCGTCGTGGGTCACCCACGCCGCGAACGCGATGCTCTGCGGCACCGGCTGGTCGAGCTTGAATTGCTCCACCGACCAGGACCCGCGCACCACGTCCCATCCGTACGTAGCGCTCTCGGCCGTGTGCAGGAGGATCGCGCCCACCGCGCCGCGACGTGCCGCCTCTTCGAGCTTGTACGTCCAGCGGCCGTAGTAGGTCAGGGCCCGCCCGTTGAAGATGGTCGAGTCCTGGAGGCCCGGATCATTCACCAGCATCAAGAGCACTTTGCCGCGAACGTCCATGTCCTTGTAATCGTCCCACCGCCACTCCGCTGCTGCGACACCGTAACCGACGAACACGACCTCGCCGTCGGCGACGATATGACGCTCCGGCCGCTCCGCCCAAGCTACGAAATCGTCGAGATAGGTGAGCGGGCGGGTGGCCCCGCCCTTGCCCCACACGAGGGACGGGTGCGGCGTCATGCCGACGAGTGCCACGGATTGGAAGTACGATCCGTCCTTCGCCGCGGGCTCGAGGCCGAGCGCCTCGAATTGGGCCGCGATGTACCTCGCGGCCAGGAGGCCGCCGCGCGTCGCAGGCGCGCGACCCTCGAGCAGGTCGTCGGCCAGGTATTTCAGATGGGCGTCCATCGCCGCGGTGCTCACGGCCGGGAGGGGGGCAGCGCGGGTCGCCGGCGTGCCGCCGGGCCGTGACGCGCCAGCGCAGCCGACGGATATCATCGTGACGGTGATCGACCATTTCAGGGACACGTGTGGTCACTCCTTTCGAAGTCGGCTGGGGCAGCGCACCGCGTGGATGAGCCCGCGCCGTGTGGGGGCGGCTTCGCTTGTGAGCACGAACGTCGAGTCGTCGAGGAAATCGATCGCCTCACCCTGCGGCTCGAGCCCCGAGACATTGCACACGGGCCACCCGCTGGGGGTCAGGAGCCCCCCCGCACCGGGGACGAAGGTATAGATCTCGGTGTATGTGCGGATCGCGACCAGGCGGCCATCCGGCCGAATCGCAGCGCCGGTCACGAGGCGCCCGAC
>Ga0209761_1000294_pt1 | contig 29005 bp, 29 predicted proteins | sample GraSoi013_1_40cm_4_FD_185818 | JGI IMG/M metagenome (GOLD analysis project Ga0209761, IMG submission 185818) | Grasslands soil microbial communities from the Angelo Coastal Reserve, California, USA - Sample 09_25_2013_1_40cm (SPAdes) (version 2) | ecosystem: Environmental > Terrestrial > Soil >... | reverse complement strand
ATGGCCATAAATCTGACTGCCCGCAGAACGGAACTCTACTGACCTCTTCCTAGATTACAACCGGACTGGCCGCTCACTTGGTTGAGCTTGCTTCTTCCTGAAACGCGGTCTTTGCAGACGCTGGGCAGAGGTTGAGCCCGAACCTCTTACAGATCAGGTGTCAAAGCTGGCGCCTTTTACACTGCTAGGGAGACACTGTTCAGAGGAAATGTGTGGAAACTTTCCAAAAGGAATCCTCGCTCGCGGGGCCGAACCTCAGGACCTGGGTCGCCCCTTTGGCTCTGGGGGATTATTGTTTCTCTGGGCTTGCTTTTTTTGATTGCGTCAGACCGGATTGAGACTCTTTGGCTTGCTTCGGTTCTTCTCGTACTCTTCTATTTCTCGGAGTCTGTTCTCCCAGTCTCGCATCTGTCTGTCTTTCAGGATCTGGTTGAGCACCTGTGAAGTGTTGTTGTAGAGCTGTGTCCAGCGTTCTCGCGTCTTGAGATCCATGTTCTCGTCGAGTATTAGTCTTCGACATCTGGCGAGGTTCTGGCGGAGTTGCCTGACCATGCCATCGCGAACCCCTCCTCCAGCCGGTCAGAAGGATTAGCGCTCATCCATCTACACCCTCCTGATCGACGTCTCCAGACGAAAACAGGAGTCCTTCGATTCTACCAAAGTCCTCCGCTACTCTCTTGGACCCGCCTTCGCGCAGAGCCGCACGCCACAGCCTCAACAGTCGGGCCCCTGTACTGCTCAACAATCGTTTCTGGCCCTGATCCGACGTCCTGTCCCTCGACCCTGCCTCAAGATTATCTAGGACCATGGCGGTCAGTCTGCGAATATTCGCCAATAGCTCCCCATAGTCCTCTTCCGAGTTCCGCACACTCAAAGTTCCTATTTTCACTACTTTCAGCGATCTCATCGAGGCGTCCCGTACGTCGACCCAGTTCTCAGAAAAAACCGGAATCTCTACAGGGTCTCCAAGGAGACCGCAATAATCCCTGCTCATATCCTCGAAATAGACCATCTCTAACCAACTGACCCAGACACTCAAAGATACTATTCGCTCAGAAAATCCCGACAATGTCCACAAACGTCAAAGCACGTCCCGACAAGACGGAGAAGTACGTTTTCCAATTCTAGAAAAAGCATGCTTAACAAAGACCCTCCAGGGTCTCCAAAACTCCCGGAATAAGCATCACAAGTTCGTAACATAGTTATTTACAGCTTGAACGCGAGGCTCATCGAACGCCGGGATCGCCTAGCCAGGTATGGCGTCGGATTGCTAAACCTGCATGGACGGGTGCGAAGATCCGATGGGCCTTAGGCCCTCGTGGGTTCAAATCCCACTCCCGGCGCCATCCTGTCAGAAGCGTCTCACTCTGCACCAGCGGCAAGACTTGCTTTACTGGAGAACTGCTAATATCTCCCACTATTTCCGATCGACAGGACAGAGTTGACGATCAAGGCCGATGAGCGGCCAGTATTATTGAGTCTGAATGGTCGAGGCTTCTACGTACTTCACTACTCGGCAATCCCTGAAGAAGGACTAACCCGGATTAGTTTCGATCTAGTGGATCCGAACACGGGCGAAGGCGGTTCAGCTGAGGCATTGGTAGACCCAAAACTTCTCGAAGACCTGAACTCTTACAACCTCGGAACGAACAAGGGACAAGCCTTCTTGATATGGATCGACACCAGTAACAACGAAGTACGCTGGCAACTACGCAAGATTGTAAAGTCTGAAACTCAACGTTTCAACCCACCTTAAATATCCGTTTTTCAAGAAACCTTGTTCCGAGGGAATTACCCATCCTGAATTGTCCGAGATGCGGAAGCCCGATATCTTCACCACCTGAACGAGAGTGGACTTTTCAGAAGTACCACGTCTCTCGATTCCGATGCGACAACGGTGACAAGTTCAGCCTGTATTCTGGAGCTACAAAGACATTTACGATACGGAGACCTTCGAACTTCAAAGGTTTCTGCGAAAACTGTAAGACCCAGAATCCGGACCATGCAGTCTATTGCAAAAACTGCGGGACAAAACTAGGCTCGTAACCTTCGCGAGAGCCAGCAGTCCAGTAGAGATTTAGACCACAAGAATATTAACACCCGAGGCGAACAGCCCACTATCCTAGTAGTCCGAGACAATTAGGGACCATGCTTCAATATGACCATTGAGCCAGAGGGAATTCTCACCGGGATAAGAGGAGGGCTTAGTCGAGAAAACATTTCAGCACGCTTTCGAGCAATCAGAAAGACCCTCGGCGGAATTCCTCGAGCAACTGTCCTACACTATTCGATACTCAGCCTCACTCTGGCCCTGGCAGCAATAATCCGACTCCTACCTCTGAGATGGGGCGCTTACATCAGCGAGTTCGATCCCTATTTCAACTTCAACGACATGCGTCAGATAACTGCCAACGGATGGCAAAGCTGGTACGCCTACACTGACTTCAAGGCATGGTATCCGTTCGGTAGACCTCCAGTTTCCACCAGTTATCCGGGCACCAGTTTCACGGGCACCTTAATCTACCAATTTCTCCAAGCCATCGGTATTAACATCAGTCTCTACGACGCTGCAGTCTATTCCCCAGTGATCCTGGGAGTTTTCGGCGTTCTAGTTGTCTACTTCTTCGCTCGAGACATTTGGGGCAAGAGCGCCGGGCTACTGGCAGGGCTCTTCACCGCCTTCAGCTCGAGCCTGATCAGCCGGACAGACCTAGGTTTCTTCCGAAACGAAGCGGTCGGGATTCCTACAATGGTTATGGCTTTCTTGTTTTTCATTCGAGCGATAAACCCGAGCCGATCATTGAAGGGCACTATCGTCTACAGCATGCTCTCCAGCGTGAGTCTCATCTATATGACCTTCGCCTGGGGAAGCTTCCGTTACGCAGCCGAGGTGCTCGGACTATTCGCGCTAGCCTTGATTGTGCTAGGGCGCTATTCTCCACGTCTATTGCTCTCTTACGGAATCACGATTGGATTCTTCTTGTACACTGGCACCGAATTACCCCTGCTAGGACACAGTTACCTTACGGAAAGCACAACGGTTGCATTGCTGGGCGTTATGGGTCTACTCGCAGTTATGGAACTCTCGAGGCTCGCGCCAACCGCGAGGGGAAGGTTGACCGTGCTGGGCCTGGCAGTAGCGGGTGTTGTTGCAATTGCGGTTCTTGGAGTAGGAACAGGACTGATCTCCGCGGGCCTACGAGGAAAATTCCTTGCAACCATTGACCCATTCGTCAGGAACAACATTCCACTCGTCGCCAGCGTTGCAGAGAATAGACCCTCCACCTGGTCAAGCCTCTACCTAGAGATAGGTAGTGTCATCCTCCTAGCTGTCTTCGGGTTCTTCTTCGCATTCCAGCGTCTACGCGACAGCGACGTTCTGCTCATAGTCTTCGGTGTAACTGGCTTCTACTTTGCCGCCAGCCTAGTCAGGCTGACCCTGATTCTGGCTCCAGCCATGGCAACCTTGGCGGCCATAACCGTGGTAGAACTTGGTAAGCCGGCGATGGACATCATCCAGCAAGCAGTCCTATTTCCACGCCGCAAACTCAGATTCACCAGCCGGGTAAGCAGAGAATTCAGCCTCGGAATCCTTCTCATAATCCTCATCCTGGTTGTCCCGACGTTCATCAACGCCGTACAATCTGCATACACTCCCACCACCATCGCTTCAGCGAGCCTTCCAGTACGAGGAAACTTTCCCGACTGGCTACAAGCGCTCACCTGGATGAACAATAATCTGCCCTCCACCAGCGTGGTCTTTGCATGGTGGGATTACGGATATTGGATTTCCGTAAACACGGGACTACACACTCTAGCCGATAACGGAACAGGAAACTCGACGCAGATACAGATCATAGCATCAGGTCTCATGCTCAACGAATCCATGGCAGTAAACCTGCTTCATCAATACGGTGTGACACATGTTGCCGTCTTTGTAAGCTACAACTACCAATCCGGCGGGTCACCCCTCTGTCCAAGCAGCATCAACTCCCCCGCAGGATCCCCTCCTGTCTGCGGCTACGGTGACGACAGCAAGTGGTACTGGATGGTTCGAATAGGAAACGGTACCGATATCAAGACTCCGCTCGGTCCTGCCAAAGTGACCTACCAACAGCGGAGCACAACCACTTCGAACGGTCAAACTCAGACTGACTACATACGATACATCACAATGAATGGTCAGACAGACAACGGTACTCGGATAACAAGCAACTACCAAGGAGCCCTGATACCAACCAGCAACACGTTGCTGGGGCTACTATTGCGAGACAGCTACCCTGCTGGGATTGGTAACCAGCCGAGCGGCGACACGGGCAATCGAGGAGATGCAAGACCGTACTTCTTCACGAAAGTTTTCCAATCTGCGAACGACTACGTCCTGGTCTATCGAGTAAACTATCCCCAGACACCTATTCTCACAGCGATGCTTAGCAACCCATACGTTACGAAGAGTGCCAACAGCATCAACAACATTACCGGGATCCTGACTGAACCCAGCGGACAACCTGTTACAAGTAAGACCCCGGTAATCCTTCAATATGCGAAGCCTGACGATAACACTTGGACGGTCATTGGAAATAGCACCTTAACGACATCGGGGACGTACCAGTTCCTCAATTGGAAGCCTCCGGTTGGGATTAGCCCTGTGCGTGTTAGGGCCTGGTGGAACGGAGATCCAACTCTCAATTCCCCCGTCAACATTGCCTTGAGTGCTAACCAGACGCTGATTCAGCTATAGGCTCGGTCGTCGCAGCGGGTTCCGAACCTTTTGCTCGGTATTTGGCGTACTTGTCTGCTGGCGAAAACTTTGCGGGATGCGGGATTCTAGTCGAAGATCCGCAATAGGGACAAGAGCTTTTCTGAGTATACCGGGAACATTGGGTACACTTCCGAATGAGCCATTTCATCCAATCTTTCTTCCTTCTCCCCCTGCTTTCTTAATTGAGTCGAGAATTTCTTCCGTCACGAGGTTGAGCGTCTTCTCTGCAGCTTCGAAGCTTCCGGCTTCAACCTCTATCCGATATTTGGGGGATCCGATTGTATAGATCTTAATTTCGCTTCCTCTCGGCCGGCGGACCTTTTTCGCGCCGAGCAATGTCTGTCGGATAATCTCTAACCCTCCAGGTTTGTGGCAGGTGACGGCGACGGTTCCTCGAACCTTTGACCTCTCCAGTCGTATCTTGGTCTTCGAGACTTCTGCAATAGCCTGGGCCCAGTCTTCCGTGAGTCCTGCCTTGACCAGCGCCTCTGGACCCTCGTCCATTGCTTCTTCGAGTGGATCATAAAGTCCGCCGAATTTATCCAGAATAGTATTCTTGATGACCTCAGCTTCTTCCACCGGTTTGTTCATTTTCTCGGCAGCGCTCTTGAGAATAGCCTCGGCCTTCCTCTCTTTCTTCCACTCAAGCATCTTCTCCGACTTTTCTCTTCCAGTAACTCGTCGAAGGGAGAGATCTATCTGGTTGCGCTGAGGGTTTACTCTCAGAACCTTTAGGACAAGTTTCTGGCCTTCTCGCGCATGGTCTCGAATGTTCCGCACCCAAGTGGTGGCCATCTCCGAGATATGGATGAGACCTTCAATGCCCGCGAACTCGTCGAGTTTGACATAGGCCCCATAGTCCTCTACTCTCTTGACCGTAGCAACGACTAGGTCTCCCACTTCGGGGAAGATGACCTGAGAAGTCTGGGTCGACATTCGCCTGGACTCTTTCTAGCTCAACGGCTGTAATACTTCTCCGCGAATCTTGGCCTTTCCACCGGCAGGCTGGGCTAAAAGCTCGTCACAGACAGTGCACTTTACGTAACTGCTGGATCTCTCAAAAACAATCTGCTCATTGGAGCATTTCAAACACTTTACTCGAAGGAATATGCTTCGAGGTTTTGGAATTAACTCCCATCTCATCTCTATGCTCCAACCTCCAACTTTCTTAGCCTGATGCCCAATCTCATGAGTGTATAGTTACAGGTTCGACACTTCAATCTGACGAGAGACTTTTTCGTTGTTTTGGCAGTTCGCTTTAGTTCTGGGAATTTCTGGCCTCCATAGCCGTGCTTTCGTCTCTCCTGTCGACGACTTCCCCAGGCCATAGTGCGAGCCTTGCCAGCTTTGTAAACCGTAACGGAGTGAGCTGTGTGATGCCCGCATTTGGGACAGTAAGTGTTGACCTCTTTTGGAAACTTCAACTGTGGCACCAGTGAAAGACTTCGAGGGAGTCCGAGTCGCCCTTTTATTCATTATCCTGAACTGAGCTTCTTATCTCGACGGCAGCGCCCTGTCTGATTAGGCTGTCTGCGTTTTCAAATGGTAACTTGGCAATGTCCTCCTTGAGGAACGGCCCATGCGTCTTTAGATCAACACCGATTATGGACGGAACGTCCCTGACAAACCGTACTAACAGCGTTGTCTTGTCCCTGTTCATCGACCCAGACGGCTCTCGGCCTTGCAAGAGTTCTTCTTTCAACTTCTCGTAGTGTCTAGAGATTCCTGAAAGGTCTTGGTAGACTTGCTTCTCGGAAGATTCAAGGTTAGTTGATTGGTCCTTGTCTGCGTGGGTCCAGAACTTTTCCAGTCTCCGATCCACTAGCTGGGTGAGAAGTTGTTCCAGTCTTCTCGTCTCTTCGTCCATTACGATGGCTTTGAGCGATTTTGGATCCAGGTTTCTCTGGGCTTCTTTCAATCTCTTGATGTAGGATGCATAGTCCTTGAAGAATCCCTGTCTTAGTGGCTGAAGCTCCGGACTTTGCAGTTCGCGCTTCCAAGCTTGCTGTATTTCATCGTAGGTGGTTGTCAAAGATCGTCCTCTTCATCTGAATTCCTGGTTTGTCTAGTTCCACATCTATTATTCGTTGGCTGTGCCTAGCCCACTGGTTCTGCTCTACGTTTGCACAACAGGAGCATTGCCGCATAAGAGGGTAACTCAACCTCTTCGTTCAAGTAAGGTCCAAATTCTCTTTCTGCAAGCTGAAATCGGGGTGAGTCTTTGACTCGGACTCTCATTTCTCCGTGAAACGCGAGGGAGTCTCTGAACGGGTCAAACTCGTCAAGTCTCTCTCTCGGTACCCGCGTAGTCAATAGTCCTGTGTGTCCATTTAGTGTGCCGGGAAGCCGGATTAGTCTGTGAACGTCCGTCGTTACCACTGTGTCGATCTTTGCGGATCTTCTATCGACCGCCTTCACTGAAAGAGTCTTCCAGGTCGATAGTCCGAATCCTTTTACTGAACTCCAGAAGGGTCTCTTGAAAAATTCGTCTCGGTCCTGAGTCGTTATCGTCCTGACCTGGGCTGGTGACAGGCCTAACCGGTCTCCTTCCTCGCCCAAGACATCATAGATTCCCGCAACCATTCTTCCCCGCCAGCCTGGCTGACCTAGCTGAGGGCCCTCGATGACTCTTACCCCTCCCACGTTCACCTCGTCCAACTCGTGTAATTGAGGATCCAACGCTTGACCTAGCACATAGCTCGCTATCTCCCTTCTCTCTTCTTCGCCCATCACTTGAAGCTGTGTCGAGTACACGTGAACGTGGTATCCGCGGTGACCCGAGAAGAATACGCGGAGGTCCGAAGGCTCTACTCCGAGATCAGAATACAATATTTCAAGAAGCTTCGTAGTCTCTTCTTTCGCCTGTCGCAGACACTGTTCACATAGCCAAGTCTGTTCCTCCATCCGATCATTCTTGCATTTCGGACAAATCTTTGGCGCCCCGCCATTCCCCACCGTTCCGCACCCTTTGCACTTCCACCTGTCATGACTAGGTTTACAGGGCGTGTCGAGATGATCTGCGTCGATGTCGAAGACCAGATCAGCTCCTTTCCAGCCCTTTTCTTCCATGGCCGCCGTGGGTTCTTGGTAGTAGGCGGTTGAGAAGTATATGTGGGCCGGAACTAGATCGCGGATCGCTCCCAAGAGAACGCTTGGATCTCTGAAGGCTCGGTGTCGTACCATGAATTTTTCCTTGAAAAGAAGGAAGCCGTACTCTCTCTCCTCGGGATGAGGCGGTAGGTAGAATTCCTTACGAAAGGTCAGATAATATTCTTGGAATTTCCGGCGAATCAGTTGCTCAGTTGGGTTCACGTTTTGGACCCTCGTTGGTAAGGGTTCGTGATTTTGCTTTGTAGTAGCTGAGGGGGTTCCTGATTGTTTCACAGATCTCATCTGGCTTGAAGCAGACCCCGTGGGTCTTGAGTGTCGTGCACATAGGACAGGTATATTTGGTCCGGCCTCCTCTTTTCCCGCCGATGTGTTCTACCTGGTAGCGAGTCATTCTCTCCGAAAAGTCCGTTGCGGGCTTGAAGAGTTTGACAACGTCTTCTTCTCCTGTTCCTATGTTGAGAAGGAAGGAAGCCAGCGTGAACCTGCCCATGTGTTGAACGTTCTTTCCTTCGTCAAGACTGTCGATTATGTGACGGACGCAGGGAGGCATTGCTTCTGGCAGTGGTACCTTTGGGAGTTCATATTTTGTGGGTACGCCCAGCCATTTGATGACTAGGCCTTTCGCCCTCTCCACCACAGATCCCAAGAGTTTTGGTACCTCGTCAGGGGACCGGCCCGACCGTTCCAGAATCTTCGTCCTCACTTCCTCCTCCATAAGACGGGCTGCCTCGTCGCGTGTGACGTAGACAAAACCGTGGTCTAGGACCCTGTTCGGTAGATTCCAGCGTGGTTCTCGGAGGTGGACCGAGTTACGAAGGAAGTCCGGCAGGCTAAGGGCGAAGTCGTAGAATCTCCTCCCCAGCTTGACATCGAGCCGCTTAACTTTCCACGCGAAAGTTGTGGAGGCTATGTACTCTAGTTTTTCTGGGTCTTCTTGTCTGAGTAGTCCGTAGGCTCTCTTCGATTCGGCTAGAGCGAACCTTCTACGAGCTCTTTCCTCTCCGACGAGACTCAGGATGAGGTTTGATACGGGGAAAGAGAGTATCTCCGCACTCTCATTCGAAACATCTCCTGAGACTCTGCCTTTTGAGAGTGCTTCCTCGAGCCGTCTCTCGGCTCGATCTAGAACGAGGCCGAATTCCGGTGCTGATAGTTCGTCTATAGATAATCCTAGCTCTCGTACGTATTCTGCGGCTTCCGATAGGAAGGGATACTTTGCTAGGTCCGCCCGTGTTAGCATGCGGTCTTATTCTTGTTCTATTCTGGGGGCTAGATAGTAAAGAAGCCTGCCCTGCTGGGGCATCTCGAACTCTACCTTGATGGGCATATTAGTGGAGAATTCGAGCGAAGCAACCTCTGAAGCACCCGATCCCGCTCTTATGATTTCTCCGAGATAATTCAGGTTGTATGTTGCTCTACACGCTTCTTTTGCGTCGAGCTCCAATATCGCGTCGCTTCCTTTGTCCATCTCGATAATGGCGCTACTTAGCTCGCCGGTGGCTCTCACTATGAATTTCTCGGGACTTACCTCCAGCTTCACATTGTCGCTTATCGATTGTGCGTCATCGATGATGTCTCGCAGGCTAACGGCTGTTATCTTTACTCTGGCATTGAAGGGTACTTTCGGCGTGGGCACTTCTTCCGTTGACGGATCAAGGGTAGGGGTGATGAACTTCCTTACAATTTTGTCCTTTAGGGTAATGTTGAGCTTCTTGTTCGCATCATCATAGACGATTTCCACAGACTCATCGCTTCTGGTTCTCTTGAGGAGTTTGAGGAGGTTCGATACGCTCAGGCGGAGTTTTGTCGGGGTATTGCACTCGTAGGTATCGAAGGCTGCTTTGGGCCATTCGAAGTCAACCATGGCGATGTGGGAGGGGTCCATAGAGCGAAGCTTGATGCCGTCAGGGGTTGCGTTGAAATCAGCTTCTTCGATCAGGCTTGAGATGGCGCCGATGAGGTTCCGAAACAATCGGGCGTCGTTCATGGTTGCCTTGAACAAGGGGGATTTTACCGTCGCTTCGTTTTTCCCGGTTGTTTCCGCTAAAGAGCTTTCCAACATTTGGTCTAGCTATTCTCCCGCCAGGTTGCCCCGCAGTTGGTGCATCTGAAGAACTGCGTGGACGATTCGTCTGCACCCCTCGTCTGGACGAGCCAATAAAAGGCTTCGTGATTACTGCATTTTGGACAGTCAGCCTTTGTCTTGGGAAGCGTTCGGATCTTCTGCTCTTCCTTCCCTAGGACGATAATATTCTCCCGTTCGTGGGAGAGTCGGTTAATCACCTTGTCACCTCGGCTACTGGTGTATCCACATTTGACGCATGCCATGAACACTTTCTTCTCCTGCTTAGAGGGAAGAAGAGTGGTACCGCACTTGGGACAGAACTGCAAAAACTGGTCAGCCCAGAGCGGAGGCTGTCTGGCGAATTTATTCTTTATCCCGAGATCTCTGAGAAATCTAGTTTGGCCAGTAGATGGGCCACCCTGAGAGGTTCAGGAAGTCTGCCCATCGTCCAGGAAGCGGCAAGAATCTTCCTCAAAACAGTCGATTGAACCGGCGTCTTGACCCACAGTCGGCCCAGTTTTCCGTGGAAGACCTTGTAGCCTCGACCACGACGAGGTTCGTCTTTCGAGATGGTTATTGTTGGAAGACCTGTTATCTTCTCCACCGAATCGGGGTCTTGTTCGTCATTTGGGTTGTGAAGCATTACGGCTCTCAGCTCCGAAAAGTATACTGAATTGACGATCCTTCTGGCGCTCTCTCCGGAAGCGTCCTTTAGGTTTGGCGGGAATGAGATAATACCGTCCAGATAGAGCCCTCCTCTCGCTACAACACCGACAGTCAGGCCAGGATTACACGTATCGAGTCCAAGTATCCGAGTCTCCTTTTTTATCGTTCGGATCGGCCGAATCATTTCTTCAGCCTTGAAAGCGCCAACTCTGCAAGTTTCGTAAAATTGTTAGCAGGCGCAAGGCCTTCAGCTTTCAGGCACGTCGAGATCTCCTCTAGGGTCAAATGCTTCCGTAGCCATGAATAGCCCAGCAAGGCTTCAAGTCCGTTTGCAATCTCTCCGCGGCCAACGCGTCTAGGTAGATGCTTTCTGAGTCCGGCTTTTACAGCTGCTTCTGCCAGCACCTTGTCCGGAACCCTCGTACCCCTTGGCTCGCCAGTCGTCTCTGTGAGGGCGAGTGAATATGCGAAATTCAATAGAGCGTCGCCGAACTGAGCGAGATCTTTCCTAGTCAGAATTCTTGCGAGATCCTCGTCATTCCGCGGACCCAGTCCCAACATAGATCGCGTCTCAATCTTGCACGTAGTATAGCTATTCGTAAACCATGGTTTGCAGCAACTCTAGCGAGCTCAGTATGCGATCCGCCCCCGCCTTTTCCAGCTCCTGTCCGCTGAAGAAGCCTTGAGGCAGGCCAATCGTCTTGGCACCAGCTTCCTTTCCGCCTATCATATCAACAGGTTCGTCTCCTACAACGAAGCATTCGTCGGGTAGAACGTGCAGCTCCTCCATTGCCCTTAGGAATGGTCTGGGCGAGGGCTTGAAGTCCGCTACGTCGTCGGGTGTTATAACTGATGCAAAATATTCCTTGAGCTTCCAAACATCGAGTCGTCGGCGAATTCGGGGTTTTCTAACGAAGGTGACTATTCCCATTCGGAATCCACGTTGTGCGAACCCTTTCAATAGTCCGATGAGTTTTTCGTCTGGTCCAGTCTGGTCCATGCGCGCGTCGAGTCTTTCGAAGAATCTTGTTCTGACCTCCTCCTCTGGAAGATCGATTTCTCGATCTCTGGCTATGGCTGTTGCGATGCTGCTTATCCTTATGGTGGTATTCGGATTCCCTCCGTTCTCGATCATTCTTCGAGCCATTTCCAGAGCGTCATGAGGAGATGTTGTGATTTGGAAGCTGGATAGTGTTTCTTCTATTATTGATATCCAGAGCCTCCAGTCACCGTATAGTGTGCCGTCGAAGTCGAAGAGGAGCCCCGTGGCCAGGTCGGGCGGGCTCCTGCTAGTTCTCGTTTTTGACTGCTAAGCTGAATTTCTCGACGAATTCCTCTGTGTCGGCACGGATCTTCTTGGAGGCCCGTTCTAGAGCTTTCTCTGGCTGGGCCTCGCCTTTTACTCTTACCGTAATGATTGATTGTCTGAATAGTGGATGGGGCTGGTCGTAGCCGGCCCAGTCGACTGTCTTGTCTTCGAGGAGGGTTTCCTGCATGAGGTTTCCGAAGGTGTGGCCTTCTCCCTCGACCTCTACTTTCAAGAGCCCCTTTGTTTTTTTCAGAACGTTGACTTTCAATTCTTTGCACTCGCTTCTGAGGCGAAGTCTTCGGCCAGACGTCGTCTTTCAACGTTTCTGCAGACGCTGCATCGCAGTATGTGGCCTGAGAGGACTAGTTCGTTTCCGCACTTTGAGCAGTAGGCTTTGATCACCCCTAGGTCTCGTCCGACCGTGGTCAGTTTCGCGATCCTCTGGCTTGTGTCTATGACCTTAGCTCTAATGATGTCGTTGGGTTTGACGACGTCCCACATTGTTCTTTCGAAGCGCGGGCTGGAGTTGGATACGTGGAGCATCCCTGTGAAGGGGAGTACCATCTTCTTACCGTCGACGACGATCATGTTGATTATAGCCATTTTTTCCTGAACCTTTTCTACGATGCCTATGATTGTCGAGCCTTCCTCGGGGACGACTACAGGACCCGTGTTGGTCTTTACGCTGACTACCCGTCTCTTGGGGTCCACGGAGGCGACTCCGGTCTGCGATGAGTAGACAACCCCGCCTACTTCCACTGTTCCGCGTCCCGGGTCGAATTCTTCTACTACGCCGAGCTTCTCGCCGGGGACGACGAAGGCGCCATCGAGCTTATTGATCATATCTTCTGTCCGCACTCAGGACAGAACTTCGCTCCCACTGTAACTGGCTTTCCACAGTTGGGGCAGGGAGCAGTTGCGGCTTGGGGTGGCGTCATTGTGTTTCCGCAGTTCGGGCAGAATTTTGCTCCTTGCTGGACTTGGCTTCCGCACTTTGGACATGCAACGTAGGCGACCTGTGATTGTGGCTGCATAGCAGGCTGTTGCATCTGTGCATTCATTACTTGGGGGATGAGGACCATTCCTGATCCGAAGCCAGCGCCTCCTTGGGAGGCACCCAGGCTCGCGCCGATGTCCTTGGCCGTTTCCATGCGGAGAACGTCGGAGGTTGCGGCTCGCTGTTTGATCCAGAAGAGGCGGTCTCGGAACTGGTCCGAGGTGTCGATGCCTTCGAATTTGAAGTCGACAAGATCGGTTCCAAGCCGGTTCAGGGCGTCGTTGATGTTGACCTTGACATCGGTTGAGGCCTTGTCCAGCTGGGTGAATGCGGTGGTTAGATCGTACTTTGACATTACGTCGATGACTCTTTCGTTGATGAAGCCTCGGATAAAATCGTCAACCTGACCCGTATTGTAGGCGCCTTGGCCTCCTACGACTTCGTTGACGAACAGGTTGGGATCCTTGATTCTAAACCAGGCTGTTCCATGGACCATCAAGGGTGCGAGCTCTGTTGTCTGAGCTTTCGCGCCCCATTTGCCGGCGAACTGTTTCGTTGATACGTAGATGACGATGGCTGTGAACGGGTTCTTTCCCCCGAAAAATATGCCGTAGGCCTTCGAGATGAGTGGGAGATTGAGCGTTGTAAGGGTATGTCGCCCGGGAGGGAAGACGTCATAGGCCTTTCCGTCGCGGAGGAAGACGGCGGCTTCGAACTCGTGGACGACGAGCTGGGCGCCGGTTATTATCTGTTCGACGGGATATCGCCAGACGACATCGTCGGGACGGGCGTTATTCCATTCTATTACTTGCGGCATCTTTTACTGAACTCCCACGATTATCTGCTTCCGCCCATTATACGCATTCTCTAGGGCGTCAACCGCCTTCATAGCATCGCCGACTTTGCCTCTGGCTTCTGGGAGCCTGTTGTTGTCGACTGAATCCTTGAGCGCCCGTATGGTGTTGGTTACGTTGTCTGCCATCTGTAGGAGCTGCATGTCATAGTTCATCATCCGATCCAGATCGGGTTCCTTGACTTTGGTTACGTCGAAGAAGCCGGCGTAGCCGTATTCTGAGTGGTTGATTCGTTCCATTACTCTGTCGAGGCGGGCGAGTAGGTGGTCGGTGTCGTCCCAGGAGTCGTTTGCTCCTTGATTGACTAGGGAACGATAGGTGTCTTTGGCCTGGGATTCGGCGTCGGATAGTTTCTGGTAGATCTGGTTCCTGATGAGCTTGTCGGATTCTCGTCTAAGCTCCTTCTCCTTGTATCCGTGGAATCCCGGTATCGCAAGTTCGATCTTTTCTTGTAGACTCGTCTGGGATTTTGCACGGTCATAATATGGATTGGTTGTCGAACTCAAGCTTCGAGACCCTGTTTATTGCTAAAACCGAATTCTCTCCTGACTCCCTATTAAGGGTGTCAAAACCGGAGAGCCAGAAAAATCGTAACTAGATCATCTTTCTGAGATACTTGGCCTCGACTAGGCAGGAAGAAAGATACGGAGCCCTTCGCTTCCGCAAAAATACCAGCCCGACTCGACTGACTCGACCCGTGTCAGTGGAGACTCGATTGATCAGGTCAGAGCATCCTACTAGGTCTGCGTTGTCGGGAGAGCAGTTACAGAACAACTATGTTGACTGATCCTTTAGACACGTCAACGAAAGATGAAGACGATCAAGCAGGATGAGTCTATCGCGCGGAGCCGGTTCGTTGACTGCCCAGTCTGCAAGAATCATACTCTGAAGCTGAAACGAACAGTCCAGGTCGGCCGGTGCAAGACATGTAGCGAATCATACAAGATCATTGTGGTCTACGTCAAGACAGGAAGGAAGGCAAAGTCTCCAACCGTTTCCAATTCTGAAAAGGAGCCGAAGCTTCAGCTTACTCCAGAGCCAACGCTGCCGTCTTGGCAGCTGCCTTCAGACACTTCTCTCTTCAGCACGTCCGTTGACAACTCTTCAGGCTTATCAGATACGCCGTTCGAGTACAGCCAGTCTGAGCACACTGGCGAGTCTGAGTCTACAAGCGGACAGTAGACCGGCGGCTAGATCCAGGCCTAGCGGCTACAGGGTCAGCAGAGGATCCGGGGCGGTCTTGTGGCCAGTCTATTTTGAGTCTTTCTTCTTGAAATCCAGGGATAGCGAGTTTACGCAGTAGCGCACTCCTGTCGGCTGGGGTCCATCGTCGAAGACGTGGCCGAGATGGCTGCCGCAGTTCCTGCACAGAATCTCAATCCTTTCCATCCCGAGAGCGCGGTCAGGAACTTCCAGGATATTGTCTTTGGCGAGTGCGGTCCAGAAGCTGGGCCAGCCGGAGCCAGAATCGTACTTTGTATCCGATGAGAAGAGTTCCGCTCCACACGCCCCGCAGACGTATACTCCCTTCTCTTTGTTGTGGAGATATTTTCCGGTGAAAGCAGGCTCTGTAGCCTTCTTTCTCAAGACTCTGTACTGTTGAGGGTCCAACTGTTTCTTCCACTCCTCGTCTGTCTTATTCACGACCATAAGTTACTAGATGGCTCGGCCGGTATTTGAACACCTCACGTCGCGAGAATAAGATTCCTGCCCCCTTTTCTCTAGATGGCTCTCGCCGGCTGAAACCGGTCTGGGCAAGTCTTGCGATTCAGGACGCAGAATAGAACGGTCTATGGTTTTCCCAGGTGGGAATTATCGGCGTGGTCAAGCGTGAAAATCTCATAGATCAAAAATCGCCTCCCCGATTCCTGATCAGGGCTTGTTCTGTACTTGTCGAGCTTGAAACGGCACAGTCTCGTATGATTCCTATCTTCGAACAAGCGTGGCGGAGAAAAGATTACGCTTCGTTAATTCCCTCCAACTGCAAGTTTTGTGTCCCACCCCGGGGGGGTACAATTCACAATTTTCAGCAGAAAAATTTCGCCAGGCACCGTGTTTTTTGGCGGAGACCAGCATATCAGGGCGTGGAATGGGCCAGTCGGGGATTGCAGAAAAGCCCCGGTTACACGCACGAGAACGGCGCGAAACCAATCGACCTCAACAGACTCTGGATCATGGATTCTGAACGAGTCTTGCTCGGAGAAATGGCCCGTTTCTTTCTGTACTATTTTGCCTTCCAAGTGAATGCTTTGATCGGTTTGAACTCTGCCAAGACGTCTGTGACCCAGCCATACTTTTTCTTCTGGGCCTCGAACACAGCCTTTGCGGTTCCACTCTTCACGTCCAGAAATTGTGCATCCCCTTCTAGGATCGCCTGACTCTTCCACCCGTCGGCCAGCATCACGCTCACAGCAGGATTCTGTTTGATGTTCCTATAACGGGCCGTTGCCTCGTCCACTCCAAGGTAGAAGACGCCGTCAACGACTATGAGGTCAGAGGGTGAGAGGTGAGGTCTACCGTCCGGTCTTACCGTCGCGGCGATTGTCAGGACCCGGCTGTTGGCAAGTTCGATTAGTTCACTTGCTGTCAACGGGTTCTGACTGTAGACTCTTCTGGTATGGGAACTGGCGTTAGCCAGACTCTGTTTCAGGATGGAGTCAAGATCGGCCAATGATGATCAGTAAAAGGGTCAGGAGTTGGATCCTGATAAGATATCGTCTGGTTCTCTAGCGTGCAGCGACCTGTCCGACAAACGGGTTTGCTAGTTTCTCGTCGCTAATGCTGGTCTCAGGTCCGTGCCCAGGATAGACAATAGTCTCGTCTTTGAGCGTGAACAGTTTCTCCTTGATCGATCGGACGAGAGTGTCGAAGTCTCCTCCAGGAAGGTCTGTCCTTCCGATCGACTGGTTGAATAGAGCGTCGCCGGTCATTACGTAGCCGTTGCCATAGAGACTTATGCTTCCCGGCGAGTGGCCTGGAGTATGAATCACCCTAATGGTCTCACTTCCTAGGCTGAGACCCTCGCCATCTTCCAGGAAACTATCGACCTTGGGCGGCTGTGGAACTTCGATGCCGATGAACTGTCTAACTCGGTTCTGCATCGATTCAAGTATTGGAAGATCCGCCCGGTGAAGAAGAAAGGGAATCCCTAGAACTCGCCTCAGATGGTCTACACCGAGGACGTGGTCGAAGTGGGCGTGCGTTGCGACGATGGCAGAGGGCTTGGTTTTGATGTCTTTGATGAATCGGAGGATCCTTTCAGGCTCGTCGCCTGGATCAACGATGATTGCCACGCCTTCTTTCTCTAGAACATAACAATTCGTCGCCAAATGACCTACAACGAGCGAGTGTACGTGCGCCAAACTTTCTCGACTCCTGATGGTTTCCTCGGCTCGGGATAAGAATTTGGAAGAACACTGGAGTTCCCTACGCGAGCAGAACGGAAGGAGCAGAGGCCCAATCGTGTTCCAAAACAGGGACTCAGTGAGGACTGGAAAATAGAGAGAAAAAAGAGGAGGAGAAGATTGAGGTCTAGATGGGACTCGAACGTTGATGTCCGACTGCCGGAGGCGGATCGACCCGTACCCAGTAGGGAAGGTTCAACGGAACTGTACCGCCTGTGAGGTGTATGTCTCCATAGTAGTCGCCGTTGGCCAAGTTTGCCGAGAGGGTGAGCGATATCGTGACGGTAGCTGTTCCGCCGGCAATAACTGTTAGCGATGTAGTGGACGAGCTAATTGTTGGACCTGCAACGGCAGGTACGACCGAGATTGTGTATGTCATCGTAGATGTGGAGACTGAAGTGACGGTTAGGTCGAAGCTTCGAGATACTCCTGATGATGGTAGTTCGCCGAAGCTGAAGCTTGGTTGACCACTGCCGCTACCTGCTTCAAGTGTTGCTGTGACTTGGGAGGCAGCTGCTAGGTCTATTCTGCCGGAGCCTCTGACCATCGGGTTGTTGAGCCCGGCGCCTGTGGTGAAGCTCTTCACTGGTCGGTGTGCCGAGTTGACGAGTGCTGATTTGATCTGTTCCGGAGACCAAGTGGGATGCAGCTGTATCAGAAGGGCGGCTGAACCGGCAACGTGTGGCGTGGCCATGCTGGTGCCCTGGAAGAATGCGAAGCAGGGGGGACTAGCGCAGCCGAAGCTTGGAATCGAAGAGTAGACATTGACCCCTGGGGCGACGACGTCAGGCTTGACCTTGTCCTGAGGTTGTCCAAGGCCTACGCCTGGGGATTGAAGCGGAGGAGGTCCTATTGACGAGAAGGACGCGAGAATGTCAGCGCTTGGTCCATCACTGAAGAATTCTTGCGGAGAGGTTCCATCGACCGTTACCATCGCAGGGGCTGCAGCGGCCATGAGTAGACCATTCGGACGCGAGACCATTACAGCCGGAATCGTGGGAACAGGTGTCGTGCCGTCTTGAGCCATTGCGACGGGGTCTCCTTGCTGGCTGTTGTAGACGATCACACCTATGGCTCCTGCGTTCTGAGCGTTTCGTACTTTGGTGGTGAAGGTGCAGGCCCCTCTTGCAATCAGAGCGATCTCACCTGCTAGGTTCTGGCTTATCGTTGTGCACCCGTTGGCGGGCGTTGTCGTGACGAAAGTGGCTGTCACTGCAGGTGCGAAATTGGCGAATTGTCCAATTGCAGCTCCAACAGTACCAACGCTAGTCGTCGATACTGGGATTCCGATGAAGTGAGGGTTTGTTGAGGCGCCTACAGTTATGACCTTGTCCGCGATGCCTGGGGATTGTACGCTTCCAGCTCCAGGGCCACTGTTGCCAGCGGCGATTGCAACTACGACCCCCGCATCGACCGCAGCATTGACTGCGTTAACCAAGACATCACTTGGCTTGGCAGTTCCACCGAGGCTGAGATTCAGGACGTCCATTCCATCGGCGACAGCCGCATCTACGGCCTTGGCAATGTCATGGCTTGACGCGCTGAGCACGTTACCAGGGAAGACGTTGTAGTTGCCGAGATAGGCCTTGGGCGCGATGCCGCTGAGGTTACAAGCTGGTACGAAAGGAGCGCACGTGTTAGCCACACCTGCGGCTATTCCTGATACGTGCGTGCCATGCTCTTGGGCCGCGTGCCCGTCGAAGTTGGTGCGGGTCTCGAAAACCTTCGCCACTATGACCTTGTTGCTCACAAAGTTGCACTGCGTATCAGCCATGCCCACGGCAGAGTCGATCGCGTCGCACTTTGGAAATCCGGCGAGAGCGGGCAATGTATTGTCAGTCAGGAAGGGATGTGTCTGGTCGATTCCAGTGTCGATAATGCCTATTTTGACGCCGGCTCCTGCGTTGCTCTGGCCTCCCACGGCGTTCCAAAGGGTGGGTGCGCCAATGAGAGTAGGCGATCTGTTCATGTCTACTCGGTAGAGATAGTCTGGGACGAGCCAGCTGGCTCCGGGAGTGTTCAACAGGTCGTTCATGTTATGACCGTTGAGGTGTACGGCGAGCGCGTTTAGAGCGATTGAGTATTCATCTACAACTTGTACATCTGCGGCGTGGTTGTTCAACCAGCCTTTTGCAAGTCCTCGACCGTTTGCGAGGTAAGCGGCGTAGGACACGGCAGCCGCCGAACTCAAGTCGAGCTTGTGGCCGGGTGTTGGCATTGTTTTAGCGTAGCCCGGTACGTGGCCGTCGTAGCTGGCCAAAGGCTGGTCTTTGAGCAGGATTATGGCGTAGTCTGTTAGGACACCATTATCGGTCGGTGCTGCGTCCGTGCCACTGTAGATAGCTCCGGTGAAGATTGGGGCGAGAGAGAGCACTGTAATGAGAACTACTGAAAGAAGTATTGCTGTCTTCAAGGATATTTCCGAAATCGTCTATCGGCGTAGCGGTTTTAACCCTTGTGGTGATGTCTACGCTTAGACATTCGGAGCAACACCACGATACCATGAGATTTACCTAGATATTTGAAAGCTGGGCGAAGTTGGACGAGAGGTGTCCGATCCCACAGTTTTTGTTTGACTCGCTCGGCAACCCCGAGAGATTCGACGGCTTCTAACAATGCATATAATTGGGGTTTTCCCCCTGTGAACTGAAGACGACGATTCTACTAATCGGAAGGATCAGCTATTGTCGGAGGTAGAGACTTGCCCAGTTTGCGGGAGACCCGTCAGCAGGAAGAACCTGTCGAGTCACATCAGGAAGGTACACCCGAAGCGGGCTTCAACTCTTCTTCAGCCCAAGGCTGAGACCAAGCTATCAATCGGGAGACGATCTCGATGGTCCAAGCGCGTAATAATGTATGCTCTGATCGGCGTGTTGATTGTTCTAGTTTCGGCAGCAGCAGTCGAATTCGTAAGCACGAACACTCTACGCATGCACATCCATCCCCAACTCTCTATATCGATACTAGGAGCGTCTCAGATCGTCCCTGCTAACATAGGGATAGACCAGAACCTTTGGAAGAACCATTCCCTGGATCACTATGGCGTTAACGGTGGTTCTCCCGTCATAACTAGAGACACCTCCGGGATCATTCATGTAGAGTCAAATACCGTCAGAAATTTCACTCTTCACGAGTTTCTCGCAATCTGGGGAGTGTCCATCGATCAAAATCAAGTGGTAGGCAACCCCGTTAGGCCTGGCCAATCGGCATGCATTCTCGTGAACGGTATCGCGACCCAGCCAACCACCGATGTAGGATTTGCTGATAAGGAAAATATTACTCTCGCAATTACCAACGCTCCTCAATGCTCGGCAACTAGCTAACCTAAGTGTACCGACCCTCTCTGAGACAGCTGAGTCTGGGTGGAAAAAATGAGGGGAAGGCAAGTACTGAAGATGCCTCTTCTTAGCCATGCGGGGCTCTCGTCCCTCCGGGACGAATCTGGTTGGCCAGGTTTCTGATACGGCTTTGAGCCGTTTCAAGTCCTTTCATGAGAGTTTCCGGGAATCCTTAAACTCGAATCTAGAATACACCTCGGTGGCATGTTGCCAATGAGCACAACACATCGCATCGTATTTGGAAACTGTCGGAGTATGAAGGAGATTCCTGATGAATCAATCCAGCTCATGGTCACGAGCCCACCTTACTACAACGCACCCTTCGATTATCCCAATATGTTCAAGGACTATGACGAGTTTCTCGGACTAATCCGCGACTTTTCCCAAGAACTCTATCGAGTCATGGCTCCCGGCCGCATAGGCTGCATTGTGGCCGACGATATGCTTGTGAAGGGAGAGAGGTACCCTGTGATAGCTGACGTGACTAGATTGATGCTGGACTCTGGGTTTCGGTATAGGGATCGGATTGTGTGGGTCAAGCCCAAGGGCTACGTTCGAATAAGCCGTCGAAGCGGCGTCGTAATGCAACACCCATATCCCATGTACTTCTACCCTGACAATATTCAGGAGAGTATTCTCATATTTCAGAAAGGCAGGTTCGACTATTCGTATCTTCAAAAATTGACCTCGACAGTTCTGGAAGAATCCAAGATTCCTCTCCTTGACTACAACACTGAGGGATGGTACATGACTGTCTGGAATATTACGAATGTCCTTCCACTTGGGAAGAGGTTAGAAAAAGGGATAGCGGCATTCCCGGAGGAGATTCCGAGACGTCTAATCAGGCTCTTCAGTTACGCGGGAGAGACCGTACTAGATCCTTTCCTGGGATCAGGAACGACCTCCAAGGTCGCGATGGACTTGGGACGTAGCAGTTGGGGGTACGAGATTGACCCTGGCCTTAGACAAAGGATAGAGACGAAGCTTGGAGTCGACCAAGGGGCTTCACCAGAGAATGTCGAGTTTCAGACTAGAGAAGATGAGCGAACGTAGATAGCCTCACGCGTCAAAAACTCGTACGAACGCCCTCTCGTCCTAGCCCACTTGTCCTAGCTGAAGACGGGCGCGCCAAAGTCGAACGCGGCGATTGACAGATCTACAATGTCGACGATTCCATTATTGTTGAGGTCGGCGTTGGGATTCCACTTCGGTGTACCGGGTGTGGAGTCGAATGCGGAGGCCATCATCGAAACGTCGATGATGTCGATGGTTCCGTTATGGTTAAGGTCGGACTCTTCGAGAGGATGCAGCCTTTCGCGCCGGTGAGGTTTGCGGAGCAGCCGATTCCGAGCGTGTAGGAGTTTGTAGGCAGTTCCAGAACGAAGACGACTGAACCTCGCGAGCCAAACATGACCGTTAGGTTGAGGGTCTTTGTGATTATTAGAAGGCCAGATGTCGCGTTTACCACTGTCACGGTCAGAGTTGCCTTCAATGTCCGACTTGTCTGATTGAGTGAGAAGGAGCCGGTAACTGTAACGTTCACATCGTCAAAAGTTCCTTTCAGAACAATATTGCCGACCACAAGTATCCTGGATGTTGTAGGTCTACCGTCGGGTGTCACGAGTGACAATCCCACTCTATACGATCCTGGCGCAGTGTAGCTGTGTGTTACAATAACTCCCGAGCCAGAGGAGCCGTCTCCAAAGTCCCATAGATAGCCGAGTATAGGGTTTAGATTACTGAAGGAAATGCTACCGGAGCCGTCGAATTTTACCTGGACCCCGACGGCTGGAAAGGTTGGCGTGAAACTAAATGCTGGGACAGTTTGAAACATGATGAGCTGTCTTATGGTCCCCGTCTGTCCGGTTATGTCTTGAACTGTCAGTGTGACATTTACGCCCTTAGAGGGAACGCCTACAGGATAATCATGGTTGATAATCGGGTTTGCGGTCTTGACTATCGTGCCATCTCCGAAATTCCACGTATAGGAGACTATTGCGCCGGATGGGCTGAGGCTGCCGTTGGCGTTGAAAAAGAAGAGGTCTCCGACAACAACGCACGTCTCGCAGGGTGTCCAGTCGAACGTGGCAAAGGGCGATGATGAGGCATGTACGCTCAGTGGCCGGCTTCCCAAGAGAGTTGAAGCTGAGGCTAGTACTATCAGAACTGCGACCATGACAACCAGAGGTCGCCTCATGCCGGTCGGCCCGGGACGATCAGTGGCAAGCTAATATCTTTATCCAAAATCTCATTTGCCGTTCTTCGGGACCTCGTATCGCACGAGCGTCAAGGCTGAAATTGCTGAGTTCTGCCTAGTTGTTCCAGTAGGGCCTGGTCGTTATGAACTGGAGCTTTGCCTCTAGGAGGTCTTTGTAGAACTCCTCGTCATTCTCGTGCATCTTCGAGAGAACTCTGCTGGCCGTTTGCGGTCCGATACCGTAGACTGACTGAGCGATCACGGCCTTCTTCCCATATGCGATAACAAGGTCCGCAGAGCGGCGTGCTTTCATCAACGCCTTCTGATCGTTCTCATCCAACTTTTGCTTCTCGCGCCTTTTCCGGAGAATACTCGACGTATACGCGCTCGACCAGAAAACAGGTGCTAGAAGCCTTGACCCGCAACTCTCACATGCCGGGTGATCAGGAAGACCACCGATGCTTACCTCTGTAGTGAGAATCCCGCATTCGAAGCATAGCAAGTCAATGGATCGTCCTTCGATCGAAATGCGCAATCGTGCCATGTTGTCCGCAGCTACGTTTTCGGGCGCAATGAGTTCGGGAATGTCCACGTGCCGATAGAGAATATGGTAGGCTAATGGTGTGGGCTTATCTCTTGATCGAAAGAACTTGATCTCCAGATTCCTCTCTTTGATCTGCCGGAAGATCTTCTTGACCCCTTCAAAGTCGGCGCGTTCGACTTGAGCCTCACGTATTGTCTCGTCGTAGATTGGAGTTAGTCGGAATCTTACCTGTAGCTCTTTCATTGCACCGCCGTACATGAGCCGGCCGCGGCTCAATGCTCCAAACCTTTCAGCGATCTGTTTCATCTGTAGTTCCCAAGGAAAGTGTCGGTGCAGCACTCCATGACACGCGCCTCCCAGGACTGGCTCGTCAACTCCGAAGACTTGTTTGAGGAAGAGATCTTCGAGGTCGAGGTCGGCTGTGTCCGCTGTCATCTCGTAGAGTATCCGGTATGAGTCCCACCACCACATTCGTACAAGACCCTGGCGTCGAAAGAGCTCTTCGATCACCTCACCCAAGGTGAAGTTGAGGACGTCTCCGAAGTGGGTGTGAATGATGATGTACCGATCAAACCCTTCGATTAGAACTCGGTCGTTAGTCGGGACGGGGGCACCAGTCTCCCTGTGGGTCTCTATTTCTTCGACGACCCTTCGCACTCCGTAGGGGTCCGCGGGCCATACTCGCGAGAACTTCTCGACAACGGGGGCGCGAGTCTTCTGCTCATCCAATGACCTGTCGATCTGTTTCCGGTACTCTCCGACTCGGACTGCCAGCGCACGTGGTACGGGAAGTATCTGTCCGTCCCACCCCGGAATAGCAGCGGTTGGATCGTTGACCGGGAGAACGTACACTTTTCCGTCATCGGCGATCTGTTTCATCTGCCAGACCCTTCCCTTCACGATAAAGTTCAAGCCTACATGGGCCATTGTGAGCATGAACTCTTCGCCGAGTATTCCAACTGATTGCTGGTTGGTTAGATCAATCACGGGATAGCGTCGCTCATCCGGAATCATGCTCAGATTCTCGTAGTAGTAGATCCTTGTCCGGGAGGTCCGGTAGAGTGTTTGATCGTCTCGTCTAAGATACCCCATCTTCCCCATGAAATCGACGACCTTCTCCAGCTCAGCAGCCTCCAGCTGAGAGTAGGGAAAGGCGCGTCTGAGAACTTGCGTGAGATGGGCAAGGGAGACGCTGCCTTCCGAGTCCATCAACAAGCCAGCGATCTGGTGAGCTAGAACATCGAGTGCCTTGTGGTGGATGACTGTTGGTTCGAGCCGGCGTTCCTTTGCTAGTTCGATGACTCCTATCGACTCCAACAGGTCCTCCGTTGAAACAGATACTAGAACTCCCTGCGACGTTCTAGTGAGACTGTGCCCGGACCTTCCCACGCGTTGGACGAGACTGTTTACCTGGCGAGGGGACATGTATTGGACGACAAGATCCACAGAGCCTATGTCAATCCCCAGCTCTAGTGTACTGGTGCAGACGAGTCCCTTGATCTGGCGGGCCTTGAACGCCTCTTCGGAACGGACCCGCTCTTCTTTGGGAAGTGAGCCGTGGTGGACCATTATCTTCTGGTCCATCATGTTGAACTTCGAACCAAGCATCTCCGCGTTGACCCGGCTGTTGACAAAGATCAGAGTCGAATCATGCGCATCGACAAGATCAGATACAAGGGCAAGTCTTGCAGCCGCCTCTGGAGCAGTGTACAGGCGTCGAGCGAGTTCTTGATCCTCCTCGCCGGGTGGAGGATATTCGATCTTGTACCTCGTATCCTTGCTCAAAGGAATCTGCACAATCCTGACCGGTTCAGAGCCGCCGAGGAATCGAGAGATCTCCTCAGGGTTTCCAACAGTCGCTGAGAGCCCCACCCGCTGGAATCCCTCCTTGAGGATCTCTCTCAGTCGCTCTAGCCCGACTGTCAGCTGCACCCCCCGGCGATCTCCAGCCAGTTCGTGAACCTCATCGACGACTACAGCCTTGACGTGTCGAAGGTGCTGTCTCATCCTCCTTCCTGGAAGAACGGCCTGCAACGTTTCTGGAGTGGTTATCAGAAGATCCGGGGGTCTTGCAGCCATTCTCCGGCGATCAGCTTGTGGCGTGTCGCCGTGTCTGACCTCAACCGTGAAGCCTAGTTTGACTGACCAGACTTGCAATCGTTTGAGCAGATCTCTGTTTAATGCTCTTAGAGGAGTGATGTAGAGGAGGGAGATTCCTTGTCGATTCTTGTCTTGGACCATCTTGTCTATGAGTGGTAGGAGAGCGGCCTCCGTCTTGCCTGACCCTGTGGGGGCAATGACCAACACGTTCTCCCCCTGCATGATGAAAGGAATCGCCTCTGCCTGAGGAGGAGTAGGGGCGCGGATCCCCGTCTCCTCGAGGAGACCCTTCAAGGACGGTGAGAGCAGGGTGAAGGCTTCTTGCACAGCTCGATTCCTGATGATAGAAGTTGAATTACACTCTGAGAAATAAACTTCGTAGGTGAGCAAAAGTGCGTTCAGATTGCGTGAAGGTTTAGAGCTGTAGGAGCTGCGGAGGATTGTAGCGAAGAGTCTATTTTTTCGAGGTGATCTTCATGACGAAGTCTCGATAGGCTTCAGGTTTCATGAGTGAGTGGAGATCCTTCTCCATATCGTCAGGGCGGATTATTGTAATCCATCCCTTCTCGTAGGGACTCTTGTTGACAAGCTCAGGAGCATCAGAAAGTTCGCTATTAATTTCAAGCACGACACCGGAAACGGGAGAGTATACATCGGCAACTGCTTTCACAGATTCCACCGTTCCAAGACTCTGCATCTGGGCCACCCTGGTTCCAACTTTGGGAAGGTCGACATAGACGACCTCGTGAAGAGAGTCTTGTGCATAGTCCGTCACGCCGACCCGACACTTGTCCCCTTCTATCTTGATCCATTCGTGATCCTTGGTGTAGTGAAGGTCCGAGGGGAATCGAAACTCTTTCAACGCCTGAGGCACCAGATACTACGTTCGTATAAAGATTCGAGGAAGAGTCTGTACTATGGTGCGATCGTAAATGAACCGGTTTTCACGGAGGAGCTTATGAATGGAATTGATCGTGACGATTCGCCCCAAGCTATCCCCGCCGAGAACAATAATCTAGACCCCACATCAGAACTCGTGAAGGCTGTCGTTAGTGTAATGTTCGACAGAGTCTGGCCAGCGCGGAGAAGAATGGGATGGGAACTAGTAAAGAAACCGCTCCCAGAAGGAGGTTCGGAACGCCCTCCAATTTCTACTATTATCCAGAGGTCTATTGACGGATTGGGATTTGTAACTTTTACGGTCCATGTCTGGAACGAGGTCTGAGAGAACGAGAGGTGATGACTGTACGAAAGCTTGTTTGCCGCGAAACTCGGCTGCTGAGCGGGCTGGACCAATTCGAAATAAGCTACCGTAACATCGTTGGACGTGACATTCTCGATTGACTGGCCGACGCTATTCCTTATCGGATCGACTCTAGCCTCGATCTGGTACGACCCAACACTCAGCCCAAATGTGTCCCACGTCACCGATAGGCTTGCTTGACCATTTACCGCTAGGTTGAGGTATTCCTTCTTTGCTAAGAGGGTGGTGTTGTCCACCGTTATGTTTACCGTAGCGTTTTCCGGTTGGGAACTGAGGTTCGAAACTCCGGCTGTAATGTTCACTTGGTCCCCAGAGAAAGCTGCAGTGTAAGGATGGAAATCGAGGGAGATGATTGCAAGGTCGAAGAAGACTCGTGTTACTTTTATTATTTCAGAAGCAAATCCTTCTACGCCGTCACTGTCCGTAACTCTCAGTACCACTAGGAAATTGCCGGTAAATTGGTAATCGTGAGAGGTTCTACTGTTACCAGTCGTTAGGGTCAACCCATCTCCCCAAATCCAGTCATAAGAGGCTATTGCAGCGGCTAGGTTGGGTGTTGTGCTGTTCGAGGCGTCGAAGGTTAAGGGTACATTCTCAACAGCCGTACCGTTTGTTGACGTCGTGAAGATTGCTCTGGCAGGCTTACAGAATACTCCAGACGAACAATCCTTGTTCGCAAATGAGCCGTCAGCCCTGGGCACTGCGAGCGATGTGTTGATACCTAGGCCGAGAAGTGTCTGAAGGATGTGGATCTGAGACGCACCGGTTCCTGTTACATTAAATGTCACCCGGAAAAGAGTGCCACTGGCTCCGTCGCTAGTCGCAGCCCCCAAAAGGGCTTCACCGAACGTGACTACGCCCGCTCTGTCAACGGACAAGGCGCAACCTAGGCCGGCACCATTTACGCAGTCTCTGGAGATTAGAGTGACTCCGAGGTTGTCAAATATGCCTCCAGATGTGGCGGACAAAGGATTCAGAATGGTATTGTCACTCATGATTGACACTACGAAGGAATTGAACGAGGGCGAGTCGGTCAGATTGACCGAAAAAGTCACTTTCTGTCCTGGCAGATAGTTTAGACCAGTGATGATCGCGGGATTTACCGCCATCTTGGCTGACGTCTGAGCGTGTATTGGCATCGTAATGATGGGAACTGCGAGGATAGACGTTAAAACGAGCAATATGATTTCTGACGAATGGTCTGGTCCCAATTCTTGAGTGACCTCGCAGAAACCTCTTAGATCGACTCAGTTGATTGAGAGCCCATATTATAAGGCTGGGTATTTCGATTGTGTAAGAATCTTTGGGATCTCAAATCCATTATCGGTCTAACTCTTTCCCGCCTGAATCTTCTTCAAGAGTGCGGGGACCTGCCGCCAACTCTTTGCCTTCAGAACTTTCCGCATGTCTCCTACGCTCCGGTTCCAAGGCCTCTCGTAGAGCAAGCCCCATGCGGTTGGGCTACGTGAGATTAGAGGCATAAGGTCAGGGGCGTCATCGATGTAGACATCATAATCTAGGAGAATTTTGTCTCTCCAGCCTAACACCCTGACGAAACGGCGATATCGAACCTTCTGACTGTCGACCCAGCTTCTTGCGGGCTCTACACTTCTCCTGCTACGACCAGTTACAATGTCCAAGTCGCCAAACTTCTCGATCCGCGCAACCTTCTCGGCGATATCAGGCTCTGTTGGAGGAATCTTTTGCCAATCGTCCCATGATTCGTCTAGTATCCGGTAGAAGTCGTCTTTCGAGATTGGAGACCTCTTCCACCACGACCAACTGTCAAGATCTTCCATCCTGAAACGTGTTCCGAACTCTTTGTTCGCTCGCTCACACCAGACAAGCATCGATTCAGCTAAGACCCCGTCCAAATCCACCGCAATCTTCAGCCTGTCAAGAGAGACTTTCGACAACGGCTTTGAACTCCCAGAATGGAAACGAGGCTTTAACCTTGAGAGCATCGACCTCGCGGAGCCGCCATGCGGAAAAGCGAAGAAACGCTAAAGACATACACTTTCGATTGGAACACGCAACACCCCAAAACAACACGGTACGAAACAAGAATGACTGATCCAACGGTCGTAATAATTGGATCCTTCCTGCTCGCTTTCAAGGCAATCTTGATCGAAGGAAGCGAAGTTGCCATTCTCTCCCTTGCCACGATAAAACAACTCGGGAGGAATAACATCCTCTTCGGAGTCATCGCCGGAGGACTAGGCTCCATCCTCACCTTCCTAGTTGTCTGGAGGATTTTCCTCTTGCTTCCTGCCATCATTATCGATCTTGCAACCGCAATCGTTCTCTTCTACTTCTCAAGCCGGTTCCTCCGAGGCTTCATCAAGTATGCAATCAAACACAAGTCATTCCGAGAAAAAATGGCTCGAATGGAAA
>Ga0209761_1000293_pt1 | contig 29081 bp, 32 predicted proteins | sample GraSoi013_1_40cm_4_FD_185818 | JGI IMG/M metagenome (GOLD analysis project Ga0209761, IMG submission 185818) | Grasslands soil microbial communities from the Angelo Coastal Reserve, California, USA - Sample 09_25_2013_1_40cm (SPAdes) (version 2) | ecosystem: Environmental > Terrestrial > Soil >... | reverse complement strand
CCCCGGCCCCCCCGGCCCCACCGGCCCCGCCCGCCCCGCCGCGCGGCTGCGAGGCGTGAGCAGCGCCACCGGGAGGATCACCTCTTCGGGGGTCACGCCGCCGTGCAGAAACGAGCCGCGGTAGCGGGCCTGGTATTCGCGCAGCTTCGTCGGATACACGAAGAACCGATCGCCGGCGGCGAGCAGCAACCGTACGCCGAGACCCATCCCCGGGAGGCCGAAGGACTTCAAGTCCTCGACGGCGATCGCGGCCTCCGGGTCCTCGCTCCGCAGGTCCTCGCCGAACTTGTAGCGCAGGTTCGCGGTGGCGTCCCGCTTGGCGTACACGGTGGCTGGCGTCTCGCAGTGGATCGAGCCGTGATCGGTGGTGAGCAGCACGGTGACGCCGCGCCGCTCCGCCTCGAGCAGCGCGGCGCGCACCGGCGAGCGCTCGAACCAGGTGCGGGTGAGGCTGCGCAGCGCGGCGTCATCGCGCGCCACCTCGTAGAGAATCGCGCTCTCGGAGCGTCCGTGCGTCAGCTGGTCGATAAAGTTGAAGACGAGTGCGGTCACGCCGTCCTGGGCCAAGTGCGCCGGCAGCCGGCGGAGCAGCTCGCCGCCGTCGGCCGATCCGAAGAGTTTCTCGTAGCGCACCGGCACGGGCGTTCCCACGAGCTCCCGCAGCTGCTCGGTCAGGAGCTCGGCTTCGTGGGCGTTGAGGCTTTCCTCGTCCGAAGCTTGGCCCCACCAGTCAGGATGCCGCGCGGCGATCTCCATCGGGAACAGGCCGGAGAAGATAGCGTTGCGCGCGAAGGGCGTCGCGGTCGGCAGGATGCTGTAGTAGTGGGACTCCTCGACGTCGAACAGCGGCGTGACGAGGTCGCGCAGCGCGTGCCACTGGTCGAGCCGCAGGCAGTCGACGACGATGAACAGCACCCGCCCCTGGTTCTTGAGGACCGGCACGAGGAACTCGGCGCCCACGTCCACCGAGAGGGGCGGGCGGTCGCCCTCGGGACTTGCCAGCCAGCGGGGATACTGGCGGGCGATGTACCCCGCGAAATCCTTGCGCAGGCTCGTCTGCAGCGCGTGGAGCGCCTCCGAGAGGCCGGGCTCATTCGCGGCGGCGAGACGGACTTCCCAGCGCGACAGCTCGACCACGAACTCGATCCACTCGCGCCACGCGAGCGCCGAGCCGCGCCGCCCTTCGAGCTCGCGGAAGCGCGCCACAAAGTCGCGAGCGAGGCGCTGTTGCCGGATGCGATCGCCCTCGAGCAGTCGCGTCACGACAGAGAGGATTTGGCGCGGGTGCACGGGCTTGACGAGGTAATCGTCGACCTCGACCCCGATCGCGTCGCGCAGCGTCCCGTCGTCCTCGCTCTGGGTCACCATCACGACCGGCACGCCCGCATCGATGGCGCGGATCTCGGGGAGGAGCTCCAAGCCGCGCCGCCCGGGCATCTGCTCGTCAAGCAGCACCACGCTGTACGGCTGGCGCCGCAACATCGCCAGGGCGTCGTCGCCGTGGGCCGCCGATGCCACCGTGAATCCCTGGGTCTCGAGGAAGCGGCGGTGTGGGGCGAGCGCCTCGATCTCGTCGTCCACCCACAGGATGCTCTTCGGTCGCGGCATGGGCGAAAGCTAATGGCGACTGGCGAACGACGGCAACGCGATCGTAGCTTTCGGCCCCGTGCTGTGCGTCCTGCTGGTGCGCTTCAGCTCCATCGGCGACATCGTGCTGACGACGCCGCTCGTGCGCGCGCTCGCCCGGCGCCACCCGGAGGCGAAGCTTGTCTACGTGACGAAGCGGGCCATGGCCCCGCTCGTCGCCGACAACCCCCACCTCGCCGAGGTGGTGGCCCTCGAGCCCGATGAGCCGATCCGCCACCTTGCCCGCCGGCTCTCCGCCCTCGCCCCGACCCACGGCCTCGACCTGCACGGCAGCGTACGCAGCGCCGCGCTGCGCCTCCTGGTCCGCTGCCGCTGGTCGGGGTACCGCAAGCGCAAGCTGGCCCGGACGCTGCTCATCGCCACGAAGCTCGATGCGTACCGCGTGCGCGTCCCGGTGGCGGAACGCTACTTCGAGGCCGCCGCCCGACTCGACACCCACCCCGACGGCGCCCCACCGGAATTTTGCCTGGGCCGCGGGGCGACCGAGCGCGTGGCGCAGTGGCTCCGCGAGCGCGGGCTCGCCGACGCACGACTCGCGGCGCTCGCCCCCGGCGCGGCCCACGCGACCAAGCGCTGGCCCATCGCCCACTGGAGCGCGCTCATCGAGCAGCTGCGAGCGGGACGCTACCGGCCGGTGGTCATCGGCGGCCCGGAGGACCGCGGACTCGCCCAGCAGCTCGTCGCGGGCGACGCGGCGGCGAGCGCTGCGGGAGAGTTCTCCCTGCAGGAGACCGGCGCCCTGCTCGCGCGCGCCGCGGTGGCGGTCTCGGGCGACACGGGCGTGATGCATATGGCGACCGGCGTCGGGACGCCCGTGGTCGCGCTGTTCGGGCCGACGGTCGAACAGTTCGGGTTCTTCCCCTACCGCGCGCGCACCGCCGTGCTGCAGCGGGATCTGGCCTGCCGCCCCTGCTCCGCGACCGGCACCGCGACGTGTCCGCTCGGCCATCACCGCTGTCTCGGCGAGCTCACTCCGGCCGACGTGGCGGCCGCCGTCGCGCGGCTCGTGGCGTGATCCAGGCCACGACCCCGGCGGAAGGGCGGCTCCTCGCGCTCGTCGGCGCGGCGGTGCGCGGCCCGAAGCGCGACGGGCTGTTCGCGCTCTGGCTGGTGCTGCGCGCCGCGGAGTCGCTGCTGCCACCGCGCGCCGTGTCGGCCAAGAACCACCGGCGCCGGCTGCAGGCGCTCGAGTCCCGGCTCGCGAGCCTCGCCCTCCCGACGCCCCTCAAGCGGGCGCTCGCCGCCGCGCGGCACCACCTCGAGCCGGCCACCCCCGCAGCGGCCGCCTTGGTCCTGTCGCAGCTCGTCGCCCCCGCCCGGGAAGTGCTGGGGTCGGACGCCGGCGACGCCGTCGCGGTTGCCGCCCGGTCGGCCCGCATACATCTATAGGGCTAGACGGATAGACGGATAGACGGGTCGACGAACAGGAGAGCCATGCCGCCACGCCGCCTCGAACGCCGTCCTTCACTCGAGTCGCTCGTCGAGCGGGTCGATCAACAGCGCCCGGGGGAGATCTCCGGGGATACAGTTCCCACCGGCTTTCCCTCGCTCGACCGGATCCTGGGCGGGGGGGTTCGCCGCCGCGACCTGGTGGTGCTGGGCGGGGACGTCGGCTCGGGCAAGTCCGCGCTTGCCCTCGGCATCGCGCTGCGCGTCGCGCAGCAGGAGGGCGGGGTCGGCGTCGCGTTCTTCTCGGGAGAGATGGATGAGGAGCGGCTGATGGAGCGGGCGCTCGCCGTCGAAGGCCGCGTCGCGGTGGACGAGCTGCGCGCCGCCAAGCTGAGCGACCAGACGCGCGCCGGGGTGGGCGGGGCCGCCGTGCGGCTGCGCGGGCTGCCGCTCGCGATTCTCCCGCTCGCCGCCGCGGACTTCGAGACGCTCACGGCGCGCCTCGACCCCCTGCGCCAGCTCGGCCTCATCGTCGTGGACTACCTCCAGCTGGTCCCGACGCCCGCGGGCACCACGCGCACTACCCAGGACGAGGACCTCGCCCTCGTGCTGCAGCGGCTTAAGGCGCTGGCGCTGGAGCGACAGGTGGCGCTGCTCGTCGTGTCGCAGCTGTCGCGCTTCGCCGCGGCGCGCGAGAACGCGCGGCCCAACCTCGACGACTTCGGGCACCTCGGCGCGATCAAGCAGCACGCCGATGTGGCGCTCGGCATCTACCGGGAAGAGATGTACCATCCGGGCTACGGCGTGGAGGGCGCGACCGAGCTGCTGGTCCTGAAGAACCGCAACGGGCCGACCGGGTTCGTCGATCTCTACTTCTACCGTCGCTGGATGCGGTTCGAGGACATGCTCGACCCGGATCGCTGAGCCCCGGTGCTGTCGGCGCCGGGGAGCGTGCCCACGAGCGTGTACGTGGTCCCCGGACCGCCGCTGTTCCGCCGTAATGTGATCCACAGCGGTTTTCCCCGGCGCTCCGCGTAGATCGCGAGCGAACCGTCGGGCATCGCCTGATCGCCCTGCACCACCCAGTCGTTCAGCTTGAGGTTGACGCGGTACCACTCGGCCACAGTCTCGAGGGGCGCGGGCGTGGTGAACGCCGCTTGCGCCGCGTCCGCGCCGGCCGACACGCTCACGACCGCGGATGAGGGGAAGGCGAGGACGTCCTTCAGCGCCTGGGCGGCAAGCGCGCGGTCCGCCGTCCCCTCACCGGGACGCTCGCACGACGCGAGGAGGATCAGCCCAACCAGGAGCGACCAGGGACGGTGCATGGCGCGGTATCCTACCTGTGGCGGAGCGGTGTGGTCAAGCTATAAGTTTGAGCGGCGTTACCCGCTCCACGTCACACGCTGCATCCGGGCGCCCCGTCGGGGAACGTGGAACGGGTAACCGGCACCGGGTGCTCCCATGGCCGGCCACAGCAAATGGAAGCAGATCAAGCGCAAGAAGGCCGTCACCGACGCGCGGCGCGGGGCCCTGTTCACCAAGCTGATCCGGGAAATCACCATCGCGGCGAAGCAGGGCGGCGGGGATCCAGCGGGCAACGCCCGGCTCCGGACCGCGATCGACGCGGCGAAAGCGGAAAACATGCCGCTCGACAACATCGAGCGCGCCGTCAAGAAGGGCACGGGCGAGCTGGAAGGCGTCCAGTACGAAGAGGTGTCCTACGAGGGCTACGGGCCGGGCGGGGCGGCGATTTTCATCGAGGCCACCACCGACAACGCGAACCGGACGGTGGCGGAGATCCGCCACCTCTTCCAGCGCTACGGCGGCAATCTCGGGGCCGCGAAGTCGGTGGCGTGGATGTTCGACCGCAAGGCGCATGTCACCCTGGATGCCACCAAGGTGGACGAGGACACCGCGATGGAAGCCGCGCTCGATGCCGGCGCGGAGGATCTGGTGCGCGACGGCGACGTGTTCCTCCTCACCGGCCCGGTGCACCAGCTGCACGAGATCACCGAGCAATTGAAGCAGCGGAAGATCCCCGTGCAGTCGGCCGAGATCGGCATGGTCCCCAAGAGCACGGTGAAGGTCGACGGCAAGGACGCGAAGAAGCTGCTCGAGCTGATCGAGGAGCTGGAAGCGCTGGACGACGTCGCGAAGGTGTCCTCGAACTTCGACATCGACGCCGAGGCGATGGCGGCGGCAACGGCGTGAGGTGAGAGTCCTGGGCGTCGACCCGGGGACGCGGGCCACCGGCTACGGCGTGATCGAAACCGGGAACGGGGCGCCGGGCATGGGCCGGTTGATCGAATGCGGCGTCATCACCTTCGCGCGCCAGAGCTCCCTCCCCCGCCGACTCCACCAGTTGCACGTCCAGATCGCCGATTTGATCGCGCGTCACCGGCCGAGCGCCCTGGCGCTCGAGAACGCCTTCTACCACAAGAACGTGCAGACGACGCTCGTCCTGGGGCACGCCCGGGGCGTGATCCTGCTGGCCGCAGAAGAAGCAGGGCTCGCGATCGCGCAGTACCCGCCGGCGACCGTGAAGAAGACGGTCGTCGGGGCGGGCGGCGCGCCCAAGGCCCAGGTCGGCGCGGTGGTGGCCCGGCTCCTCAAGCTGAAGCAGGCCCCGGCGCCCGCGGACGCGGCGGACGGCGTGGCGGTCGCGCTCACGCACATCCTCCGCGGGTGAGCCCCGGATGATCGCCCAGGTCAGCGGGCGCCTCGCCGCCAAACAGGCCGACCGCGTCGTGGTCCAGACGGCGGGCGGAGTGGGGTACGAGATCGCCGTCCCGCTCGGCGTGATGGAGCGGCTGCCGCCCGTGGGCGAGAGCGTCAGCCTCGCGACCGAGCTCGTGGTGCGCGAAGACGGCTGGGCGCTGTACGGCTTCCGGGACGAGTCAGAGCGGCGGTTTTTCCAGCGGCTCATCGGCGTCACCGGCATCGGGCCAAAGCTCGCGATCGCGCTGATGTCCGCGCTGGGGGTGGAGCGGGGCGCGCGGGCGCTGCAAGAGCGCAACATCGCACTGCTGTCGTCGGTGAGCGGCATCGGCAAGAAGACCGCGGAGCGCCTCGCGCTTGAACTGGCCGACAAGCTGGGCGAGTTTGAGGCGAGCGCGGGGGCGGCGGCGGCGCCCGCCGACGGCACCGCGGACGCGGCTCGCAAGGCGCTCGAGCGGCTGGGGTACGGCACCGCCGAAGCGGACCGCGCGCTGCGGGACGTGCTCGCGGCGGACGGCGGCGGCAGCACCGAGACGCTGGTGCGGCGTGCGCTGCAACTGCTCACCCATGGGTGACGATGGCGACGACCGCTGAATGGATCTGCACACGCTGCGGCTCGACCAACCGGCGACTCGTCCCCGACGGCGCGACCCACGCGGTGGACGAGTGCGTCACCTGCCACGTGCGTCACGAGATCGCGGCAGACGCGCGCCCGGTGCGCTGGCGCGCTCGGCCGGCGAACAGCAAGAGAGTGGCGTGAGCACCCCAGAGTCATGACCACGCCTTCGCGCACCCAGATCACCACCCCCGAGGCGCTCCCCGACGAGCGCGTCACCGACGCGGCGTTGCGCCCCTCACGGCTCGACGAGTTCGTCGGCCAGGCCAAGGTCAAGGAATCGCTCCAGATCGCGATCGACGCGGCGAAGCAGCGCAAGGAGCCCCTCGACCACACGCTGTTCTTCGGGCCCCCGGGCCTCGGGAAAACCACGCTCGCGCTGCTCATGGCGCGCGAGCTCGGCGTGAACGTCCGCACCACGTCGGGGCCGGTGCTCGAGCGCCCGGGGGACCTGGTCGGCCTCCTCACGTCCCTCACGCCGGGGGACATCCTGTTCATCGACGAGATCCACCGCCTCCGGCCCGCGCTCGAGGAGTTCCTGTATCCCGCGATGGAGGAGTTTCACGTCGACGTGCGCATCGCGGACGGGCCCCACGCGCAGACCATCCCCATGGCGCTCGAGCGCTTCACGCTGATCGGCGCCACCACGCGGTTCGGCCTACTCACCCCGCCGATGCGCGCGCGCTTCGGCCTGGTCGAGCGATTGTCGTACTATCCCCCGGACGACCTGGCCCAGATCCTGGTCCGCTCGGCGGGGATCCTGGCCGTGCCCGCCGACGCGGCGGGCATCGCCGAGATCGCCCGGCGCAGCCGCGGCACGCCGCGCGTCGCGAACCGGCTGCTCAAGCGGGTGCGCGACTACGCCCAGGTCCGTGCCGGCGGCAAGATCACTGCCCTGGTCGCCGGCGAGGCGCTCAAGCGGCTCGATGTGGACGAGTTCGGGCTCGACGACATGGACGGCCGCATCCTCAAGACGATCATCGAGCAGTTCGAGGGCGGGCCCGTCGGGCTCACCACCATCGCGGCGGCTGTGGGCGAGGATCCCGGCACGCTGGAGGAAGTGTACGAGCCGTTTCTCATGCAGCGCGGCTTCCTGGCGCGCACGCCGCGCGGCCGCTGCGCCACGGGAGCCGCGTACAAGCATTTTGGCTTCACTCCGCCACGGAGCGCCGAACAACCGACCATGTTTGACGGCTAGACTGAGAATGCGGAATTCGGAACGCGGAATGCGGAATTGAAGCACGTCCGTCGCGCGGACGCTCGTGCATCGATTCCGCATTCCCCATTCCGCATTCCGCATTCGGATCCCATGCACCGCACGTCAGATTTCGACTACGAGCTTCCGCCCTCGCTCATCGCCCAGCACCCCCTCCCCGACCGCGCCGCGAGCCGCCTGCTCGTGCTCCAGCGCGTGGGCGGCGCGATCCGGCACGCGCAGTTCCGCGACCTCGTCGACCTCGTCGCGCCGGAGGACGTGCTCGTCCTCAACGGTTCACGCGTGATCCCGGCCAGACTGCGCGGTACCCGGGTCCCGGGACGCGGGGCCCGGGGCCCGGGTGGCGCAGCAGAGGTCCTCCTAGTCCGCGCGCTGCCCGATGGCACCTGGCTCGGGATGGGGCACCCCGGTGGAAAGCTCAAGCCCGGGCGGCGGGTCGCCTTCGGGGACGACAGCGCGGTGGAGATCGTCGCAATGCTGGGCGGCGGGCTGCGGCGGGTGAAGTTCGTGGGCGCGCTCGACGCCGGCGCGACGCTCGCCAAGTACGGCGAGATGCCGCTGCCGCCCTACATCCGCCGGCCGCCGCGCCCCGACGACCGCGAGCGCTACCAGACCGTTTACGCGGTGCACGACGGCAGCGTGGCGGCGCCCACCGCGGGGCTGCACTTCACCCGGCACCTGCTGGAGCACGTGCGGGCGCGAGGCACTGCGGTGGCGATGCTCGACCTGCACATCGGCCCCGGGACCTTCAAGCCGGTCGAGGTGGAGAACCTCGCGGATCATCCGCTGCACGCCGAGGCGTACGCGGTGAGCGAGGAGGCCGCGGCGACCATCAATCAGAGGCGGGAGGCGGGAGGCCGAACCTGGGCGGTCGGGACCACGGTGGTCCGCGCGCTCGAGGCGTGCGCCGACGAGCGGGGCGCGATTCGCGCCGCAACGGGCGAGACCTCGCTCTTCATTCATCCTCCGTACCCGTTTCGCACCGTTGACCGCCTGCTCACGAACTTTCACCTGCCACGCTCGACCCTGCTCATGTTGGTGTGCGCCTTCGGGGGCTACGAGCACGTCATGCGGGCGTACCGGGATGCGATCGCCCAGGGATACCGGTTCTATTCATATGGTGACGCGATGGCGATCATGTGAATGCGGAATGCGGAATGTGGAATGCGGAATCGAAGCTCGCCCGTCCATTCCGCATTCCGAATTCCGCATTCCGCATTAGGAGTCGCGTGTTCGAATTCACGATCGACGCCACCTGCGGCGCCGCCCGCACCGGCACCCTCGTCCTGCCCCACGGCCCCGTCGAGACGCCGGTCTTCATGCCCGTGGGGACCCAGGGGACGGTCCGCGCACTCTCGCCCGGCGACCTCAAGGCCGTCGGGTCGCAGCTCGTGCTGGCGAATACCTACCACCTCCATGTCCGCCCCGGCGAAGGCGTGGTGGAACGGCTCGGCGGCTTGCACCGCTTCATGGCGTGGGACCGGCCGCTCCTCACCGACTCCGGCGGCTTCCAGGTGTTTTCGCTCGAAGGGTTCCGGCGCGTAGACGACGACGGCGTCGAGTTTCAGAGCCACGTAGACGGGGGCCGGCGGCACCTGACCCCGGAGCGCGCGACCGAGATCCAGTGGACGCTGGGCGCGGACATCGCGATGGCGTTCGATCACGTGGTGCCGGGCGGAGCGGACGAGACCACCGCCCGGGACGCCCTGGAGCGGACGCTGGGATGGCTCGCAAGGTGCGCCAGGAAGCACGCGGAGCTGGCGGAACGATGGAAAGATGGAACGATGGAACGATCGTTCCCACGTTCCAACGTTCCATCGGTCCCCCAGACGCTCTGGCCCATCCTGCAAGGCGGTACCCACCTCGGGCTACGCCAGGAAGGTCTGCGGCGGATCCAGGAGCTCGGTGAGTGGACCGGCCTCGCCATCGGCGGGCTGTCGGTGGGCGAGCCGAAGCCAGTGATGTACGAGATGCTCGAAGGCCTCGAGCCCCGGCTGCCTCCCTCCTGGCCGCGTTATCTTATGGGCGTGGGGTTCCCCGAGGACCTCGTCACGGCGGTGGCGCGCGGCATCGACCTGTTCGACTGCGTCGCGCCCACGCGCAACGGGCGCAACGGTTCGGCGTTCACGCCCGACGGCCCGGTGAACATCCGCAACGCCGAGCATCGCGCAGACGCGCGGCCGCTCGACGCGACGTGCGATTGCGAGACGTGCGCCACGTTCTCGCGCGGCTATTTGCGGCACCTGTTCGTGGCCGAGGAGCTGTTGGGGCTCCGGCTGCTGTCGTTGCACAACGTCCGGTTCCTGATCCGGCTCACCCGCGCGATGGGCGCCGCGATCCGCGCCGGGACTTTCCCGCGGTGGGCCGCTGATTGGCGCCGCCGCTACACCCGATCGGACTGACCATGCACGCATCCTACGCGCTGCTCTTCACGCCCTCCGGCCAGCAGGGGCCCGCCGCGGGCTGGTTCGTGTTCCAGCTGGCGGCGGTCTTCGCCATCATCTATTTCATGATTCTCCGCCCGCAGAAGAAGCAGCGGCAGCGCCACGACCAGCTGCTCGCCTCCCTGCAGAAGGGAGACAAGGTGCTCACGTCCGGCGGGATCCTCGGCGAGGTCGTGCACCTGAAGGACGACGAGGTCACGGTGAAGAGCGGCGAGGCCCGCCTCGTCATCGTCCGCTCGAACATCGCCAACATCCTCAACCGATCCATCGAGGCGAAGCCGCAGTGACGATCCGGAGGCTCCACCTGCTGGGCTCGCCGGTGCTGCGGCAGCCGGCGACGCCGGTCGCCGCCGTGGACGACGAGGTCCGGCGGCTGGTGGACGACCTCTTCGACACCATGCGCGCGGCCAAAGGCGTGGGGCTCGCCGCGAACCAGGTGGGCGTCGCGCGGCGAGTTGCCGTCGTCGACGTGGGCGAGGAGTTCCCGCCGCCGCTCGTGCTGGTCAACCCCCGGATCGTCAAGCTGAGCGACGCCAGCGAGACGGCCGAAGAGGGTTGCCTCTCGATCCCCGACATCTACGGCGATGTGGAGCGCCCGCTCGCCGTCACCGTCGCAGCGCTCGACCGCGACGGCCGGCCGTACTCGGTCGAGCTCTCCGGCTTCAAGGCGCGCGCCACGCAACACGAGATCGATCACCTCGATGGCATTCTGTTCCTCGATCACTTGAGCGCCGTGAAGCGTCATCTGCTGGTCGCGAAGTGGAAGAAGGCCCGCAAGGGGCAGGCGGGGTATCTCAAGGACGTGACGCCGGAGCCGGCGGGCGAGCTCTAGGTGCGCGTCGTTTTCTTCGGCACGCCGGAATTCGCGGTCCCGTCGCTGCGAGCGCTGCTCGGGGAGGGGTTCGACGTGCTCGCCGCCGTCACCCAGCCCGACCGGCCGCAGGGCCGCTCCCGCTCGCAGGTCGTACCGCCGCCCGTGAAAGTGGAAGCCGAGGCGGAGGCGATCCCGGTGCTCCAACCTGAGCGCCCGACCGACCGCGGCTTCCTCGACCGGCTCCGGGAGCTCGCGCCGGATGTCGGCGTCGTGGTCGCGTACGGGCATATCCTGAAGCCGGAGCTGCTCCGGCTCCCTCCCCGTGGCATGGTCAACGTGCATCCGTCCCTCCTCCCGGAGCTGCGCGGAGCCGCGCCGGTCGAGTGGGCGATCCTGAACGGCGTGGCCAAGACGGGCGTCAGTATCATGCAGCTCGACGAGGGCCTCGACTCCGGGCCCGTCCTGCTCCAGATCCCGCACACGATCGAGCCGGACGAAACCGGCGGGGAGCTCTCCGCACATCTCGCCGAGATCGGCGCGCAGGCCCTCGTCGAGGCGCTCGCGCTGTGGGAGCGGGATGCGCTGCGCCCCGTCCCGCAGGATCATGCCCGCGCCACCTACGCGCCCAAGCTCACGCGCGACACCGCGCGGATCCGTTGGGACGATCCCGCCGAGCGCGTCGCGCGCCTCATCCGCGGCCTCGACCCGAAGCCCGGCGCCTGGACGGAGCTCGCCGGGCGCGAGCTGAAGTTGTTCGATGTGCAGGTGTCCGACAGGCGGGGCCCGCCCGGGGAAGTGCTGGCGGCGGACGGCCGGCTGCTGATCGCGACCGGGAGCGGCGCCGTGGAGGTGGCAGAGGTCCAGCCCGCGGGCAAGGCCCGTATGCCCGTCGCGGACTGGGTCCGCGGCCGCGGCGTCACGGCCGGCCAGCGCTTCGCGTGACGCACGCGGCGCCGCTCCCCCGGCTGCACGCGATCACCGACGAGCGGGTCGCGCGCCGCCAGGACGTAGACACGGTCGCGGCAGCGCTCGCCTCCGGGGGCCGCGAGCACCTGGCTTTCCACGCGCGCGGCCACGCGCTCACCGGACTCGAGCACTACGATCTGGCTATCCGTCTATCCGTCTACCCGTCTACCCGTCTGTTCGTTAACGACCGCCTCGACGTCGCGCTCGCCGCGGGCGCCGGCGGCGTCCAGCTCGCCGGTGGGAGTCTCGACCCCGAGCACGCGCGCCCTCTCAACCCCACCTGGTGGATCGGCAAGTCCGTCCACGATTTGCCGGAGGCGTGCGCCGCACAGGCGGCTGGGGCCGACTATCTTCTAGTCGGACCCGTTTTCTGCACGGCTACCCACCCCGCGCACGATCCATTGGGGCCGGGCCCGCTGGCCGCAATCGTCGGGCTCGGGCTTCCGGTGATCGCGATCGGCGGCGTGACGCCGCAGCGGGTGCCCGAGCTGCGGGCCGCCGGTGTGTACGGCGTGGCGGCGATCCGCGCCTTGTGGGATGCCGCCGATCCGGCGACGACGGCCCGGAGGATGGCGCAGGAGCTGACGCGATGACCGACACGATCGACATCACGCTGAACGGGGAGCGCCGCGCGGTGACGCGGGGCGTGACGCTGCTCCAGCTGCTCGCCTCGCTCGAGCTCGACCCGCGCGCCGTCGTGGTGGAGCACAACCGCACCATCGTCCGCCGGCCCGCGCTGGGCGACGTCCGAGTGGCTCCGGGGGACGCGGTCGAGCTGGTGCATTTCGTGGGAGGGGGGTGAGCCGATGGCAACCGCCGTGGAGACGCTCCGCGACACGCCGTTCACCATCGGCGGGCGCACGTTCCACTCGCGCCTCATGGTGGGGACGGGCAAGTATCAGGACAACGAAACGATGGTCCGCGCCGTCGCGGCGTCGGGGGCAGAGATCGTCACCGTCGCCGTGCGGCGCGTCGACCTGGACCGCACCAAGCGGGCGGGCGTCCTGTACCACCTGGACCCCAAGCGGTACTTCCTGCTCGCCAACACTGCGGGCTGCGCGACGGCGGAAGACGCCGTGCGCTACGCCCGGCTCGCCCGTGAGGCAGGGTTCAACGAGTTCGTCAAGCTCGAGGTGATCGGGGACCAGGAGACGCTGCTCCCCGATGTCCAAGGGCTGCTCGCGGCCGCGACCATCCTGATCCGCGAAGGCTTCAAAGTCCTCGCCTACACGAACGAGGACCTGGTGGCGGCGCTGCGGCTCGAGGACGCGGGCTGCGCCGCCGTGATGCCGCTGGCGTCGCCGATCGGGAGCGGGCTCGGGCTCCTCAACCCGTACAGCGTGCGCACCATCAAGCGGCGGCTGCAGGTGCCCGTGGTCGTCGACGCCGGCGTCGGGACGGCCTCGGACGCCTGCCTCACGATGGAGCAGGGCGTGGACGGCATCCTGATGAACACCGCCCTCGCCGCCGCACGGGATCCGGTGGCGATGGCGCACGCGATGCGCCTGGCGGTCGAGGCGGGCCGAACCGCGTACCTCGCGGGACGCATGCCGCGGCGCGAGGTGGCAGTGCCCTCCTCGCCGCTCGAAGGGATGCTGGATTAAGGACGCCACCGCCGCCCGGCGCGCGGCGCTGCGGATGCTTCAGGCGGTGCGCTCCGGCGCCACCTTCGCGGCGACGCGCGACCGACATCTCCCCGGGCTCGCCGAACGGGACCGGCGCCTCGCCTACCAACTCGCCGCGGGCGTGCTGCGTAGCCAGGCCGATCTCGACCAGGTGCTCGCACTCGCGACCGCCGATCCTCGGGTCCACGACGTCCTGCGACTCGGCGCCTATCAGCTGCGCGCGCTCGCTCGCGTGCCCGCGTATGCGGCGGTGTCGACGAGCGTGGAGCTGGCGCGGGAGATCGCCGGCGAGCGCGCCGCCCGTTACGTGAACCACCTGCTACGGAGCCTGAGTCGGGAAGCGGGACGCGGGATGCGAGATGTGGTCGAGACGCACCCTGCCTGGTTGGTCGCGCGGTGGCGGAAGCGATTCGGGGAATCGGAGACGCAGCGACTGGTCTCCTGGAACGATACGAAGCCGCTCCTCACGCTTCAGCCCGCCGGCTGGGCGAATGAGACCCTGCGCATCCGGCTCCGGGACGCTGGTTTCGGGGTACAAGATGCGCCGTTCGGCGCTGGGCTGCAGGTGATTCCGGGAAGCGACGCATCCCGCATTCCGCATCCCGCGCAGTTCCCTGGCTACCCTGACGGTGGCTTCATCGTGCAGGACCCGGCCCACGCGCTCGTGTGCGGCTACGCCGCGATTCCGCCCGGAGGGCTCGTCTACGACGCCTGCGCAGCGCCAGGCGGGAAGGCCGTCATGCTCGAGCGGCTCGGGGCGCGGGTCGTCGCGGGCGACGCGCGGCGCGACCGGATGGGGCGTCTGGCTCAGACGGCGCGGCGCGCCGGAGTGGCAATTCGGCTCACCGTCGCCGATCTTCTGTCGGCGCCGTTCGCGGCGGGGGCGCTGGCCGCCGTGCTCGTCGACGCCCCGTGCACGGCCACGGGAACCATGGCGCGCCATCCCGACGCCCGCTGGCGGATCGCCGAGCGCGCGATTGCGCGCGCCACGACGCGCCAGCGGGCACTGCTCGAGGCGGCCGCGCGCCTGGTGCAGCCGGGCGGACTGCTGGTGTACGCGACCTGCTCGCTCGAGCCGGAGGAGAACAGCGACGTCGTGAGCGCTTTCCTGGAGCGACACCCCGAGTTCCGGCGCGACGCGGTGGCGGGCACCGTGCCCGCCGAGCTGCTGACGGTGGAGGGCGACTTCCAGTCGCTGCCACAGCGGCACGGGATGGACGGTGCCTACGCGGCGCGCCTGCGGCGGGTACGCTGATGCGCTTCCGTCGCCATCTCCCCCCGATCCGCGAGTGGCATTTGCCCGGGTTCGACGCCCGCGGCGCCAAGCTGTGGGGCAGCGCCCTCGTCTCGGCGCTCGTCGCCGGGTACCTGACGGCGTACTTGGTCATCTTTCCGGCGCCTATTCTGCACGGGCACCAGGTCGTTCCGCGGGTGCTCGGTCTGTCGCTCCAGGAGGCGTCGGCCGAGCTGCGCAAGGCGGGGCTGCAGGTCCAGGACGGCGGATCGGAGCCGCACCCAACCGCGCCGCAGGGGACGGTCATCTGGCAGGATCCACCGCCCGGGATCTCGGCACCGGCGGGGCTGCGCGTGACCCTGGTGGCGAGCGACGGGCCCCCCAAAATTCCGGTACCGGACGTGGCGGGACTCGACGGCGCCCTGGCCCAGCGCCTCGTGGCGGCCGCCGGCTTGACCGTGGCCCAGGTCGAGTCGGTGCAAGCCGCGACCCCCCGCGGGGTCGCGATGCTGACCCGCCCGCCGGCGACGACCGTGCTGGCGCCGGGCGCGCCCGTGACCGTCGTGGTGAGCCGCGGGGCCCCGACGATTCCCGTGCCGGACCTGCTCGGCATGTCGCAGGCGGACGCGCGCACCCGGCTCGAGCTCGAGGGCCTGACGCTCGGCACGGTGACGCGGCGCCGCACCGCCGACGCGAACCCCGGCACCGTCGTGGCGCAGCGGCCGGCGGCGGGGACGCTCGCCGCTGCCGGCACGGTGGTGGACATCGTCGTGGCCCGGAGTCCGCAATGACCAACGGCATTCGCATCGCGCCGAGCGTGCTCGCGGCCGACTTGACCAGGCTCGCCGACCAGGTGGGGCAGGTCTTGGAAGGCGGCGCCGACTGGCTGCATGTGGACGTGATGGACGGCCGGTTCGTGCCCAACCTGACCTTTGGCGCCAACATGATCGAGGCGCTGCGTAAGCTCACCGACCGGCCGATCGACGTGCATCTCATGGTGGTCGAGCCGGAGCGGTACATCGAAGCGTTCGCCGCGGCCGGCGCGTCGGTGTTTACGCTCCATCCCGAGGCGACGATTCACGTGCAGCGTCAGCTCGCCCACGTGCGGAACCGCGGGATGCTCGCCGGGTTGGCGCTCAATCCGGGCACGCCGCTGGCGCTCGCGGACGAAGTCGTCGCGGATCTGGACCTGCTGCTCGTCATGACGGTGAACCCCGGGTTCGGCGGTCAGGGATACCTGCCCTCCTCGAATGAAAAGATCCGGCGGGCGCGCGAGCTGCTCACGGCGCGCGGCTCGCGGGCGTTTCTCGAGGTGGACGGCGGGATCACTCCGCAGACGATCGCGGCGGCGCATGCAGCCGGGGCCGATACCTTCGTGGCGGGCAACTCGGTCTTCACCGGCGCCGACCCCGGCCGCGAGGTCCAAGAGCTGCGGCGCCGCTGTCTGGTGACCGTATGACGCAGCTGCGGCAGTGGACGATCGGGATCGGGGCCGGAACGGCGCTGGTCTTCGGGGTGGCGCTGGCGGCGAAGATCTGGCCCCAGGTCGACCTCGTCGGCGTCGGGTCGCGGGCGCCCGAGTTCCGTGCCGTGAACCTGCGCACCGCTCAGCCGGCGTCGCTCGCCGCCTACCGCGGGAGGGTCATCCTGCTCAACGTCTGGGCCACGTGGTGCCCGCCGTGCCGCGTCGAGATGCCGTCGTTGGAGCGGCTCCACCAGAAGCTTGCGGGTCAGGATTTCGCGGTCGTCGCCGTGAGCATCGACGACGGCGACTCGAGCATGGTGATGCGGTTCGCACGCGAGCTGGGGCTCGGCTTCGACATCCTCCAGGACAAGGCGGGCGCCATCCAGCGGATCTATCAGACCACCGGCGTCCCCGAGAGCTTCGTCATCGACCGGGATGGCATCATCATCAAGAAGGTGATCGGCGCGGCAGAATGGGACGGGCCGGTGAACGAGGTCCTCATCCGAAAGCTCATCGATGCGCGTTAACATCGGGCAGCTCTTCGCCCGCAACTGGCCGATCAAGCTCGCGGCGATTTTCTTCGCGGTCATGCTGTACGTTGCCGTGGCCGCGCAGCAGCCGCTGTCCCAACGCTTTGCCCTCCGGCTCGCCGTCACCGTGCCGCCGGGGCGCTCGGTGCGGGAGCAGCCGGTCGGTGTGACGGTCACCGTCAGCGGGAAGGGCAGCGAGATCCTGAAGCTGCGCTCGTTCCCGCGCATGATTCGTAAGACGATCCCCGATACGTTCTCGGGGTCGGTGTGGAGCATCCACCTGCAGCCGTCCGACGTGAACCTCCCGAAGGGGACGGACGTGCAGGTGGCGGACATCGCGCCGCGCGACCTCGACGTGCTGCTCGACTCGGTCGGGAAGAAGGACGTGAAGATCGTGCCCCTGGTGCGCGTCGAAGCGGAATCGGGGTACGTGCTGCGGGGCCTCTCCATCGTGCCGAGCGTGGCGCGCGTCGTGGGGCCGGAGAAGAGCCTCGCCGCCATCGACTCGATCACTACTCTGCCCACCGTCATTTCCAGTGTCAACGGTCCGTTCTTCCGGACGGTCCCGCTCGACACGTCGCCGCTCGGCGTCGTGCGCGTCGCGCCGAAGGAGGTGCGCGTCGCGGGCGAAGTGGCGGCGATCATCGAGCGCTCGATCGCCGCGGTGCCCATCACGACCGCCGCGTCTGGGTTCGCGGGATTCCTGCTCTCTCCCGAGCGGGTGAGCGTGACCGTGCACGGCCCGGAGTCGAAGGTCAACACCCTCACCAAGGACAGCGTGCGCGTGACGGCGCACCTGGTCGGCAAGGCGGGGCCCGGCGGCTACGCTCGCCTCACCGTGACGGCGCCGCCCGGGATCCGGGCGCGTGCGGTGCCCGACTCGGTCGCCCTCAAGCGCAAGACGGGCCGTGGCTGACGTCGTGCTGGGGATCGAGACCTCCTGCGACGAGACGTCGGCAGCGGTACTCGTGGGAGGGGGGCGCGCGCCGGAGCTCGCGAGCCTCGTCATCCTGTCGCAGGACGTGCACCAAGTGTTCGGCGGCGTCGTCCCCGAGCTCGCGAGCCGGGCGCACCTCGCGGCCCTCCCCGCGGTCGTAGAGCGCGCCCTCGTCGAGGCGGGCGTGGGCTGGGGCGCCGTGGACGCGGTGGCGGTCACCCAGGGACCGGGACTCGTGGGCGCGCTGCTCGTGGGCGTGGTGTACGCCAAGGCACTCGCCTACGCCGGCGATCGCGCCCTGGTCGGGGTGCATCACATGGAGGGGCACCTGTTCGCGCCGGCCGTCGAAGATCCCGAGCTCGCGCCTCCGTTCGTCGCGCTGCTGGTCTCGGGCGGCCACACCCTGCTGCTCGACGTGCCCGCCTGGGGGACGTATCGCCTGCTCGGGGCGACCCGCGACGACGCTGCCGGCGAAGCCTTCGACAAGGTCGCCACGCTCCTCGGGCTCGGCTATCCCGGCGGGCCGGCCATCGAGCGCCTCGCCCAGAGCGGCGACGCGGCGCGCTTCACCTTTCCCCGCCCGATGCTGGACGAGGGGTTCGAGTTCTCGTTCTCAGGACTCAAGACGGCCGTACTCCACGCCGTGCGCGCGAGCGACGATCCCGAGCGCGACCGGCCGCACCTGGCGCGCGGGTTCCAGGACGCCGTGCTCGACGTGCTGGTCACCAAGCTGGAGCGCGCGGTGCGCGCCACCGGCCGCCGCACCGCGGTACTGGGCGGCGGCGTCGCCTGCAGCCGCGCCCTCGCAAGCCGCGCCGCCGAGCGACTGGCGGGACTCGCCCGCGTCGCCGTGGCGAGCCCACGCCTCAACGCCGACAACGCCGCGATGATCGCGCGCGCCGGCTGGCACCGGCTCGGCCGGGGCGAGCGCAGCGACTGGACCCTCGACGCCCGTGCCGACCTGCCCCTGCCCGGCCTGGAGCCGGTCGCGCCGACGATCGCCGCACCCTCCCCCCACGCCCCACACCCATGACGATCTACCCGTTCAAGTTCCTGCTCGGCCCCCTCACCATCACGGGGTACGGGCTCATGATGATGGTCGCGTTCCTGATGGCGGGCTGGGCGATCCAGCTCGACTTGCGGCAGCGGCGGATGAACGAGGACTACGCCGCGGACATCGTGTTCGCGGCCGTCGTCGGCGGCATCATCGGCGCCAAGGTCTGGTACGTGCTGCTCACGGGCGAGTGGGACGCGCTGTTCCGCCGCGGGGGGTTCGTGTGGTACGGCGGATTCTTGGGCGGCGTGGCCGGCGTGCTGCTCAACGGCTGGCGCAAGGGCATCCCCGCCCGCTGGACCATGGAGCTCACCGCCGCCCCGCTGGCGCTGGGGTACGCGCTCGGGCGGGTGGGGTGCTTCCTGGTGAACGACGACTACGGCGTTCCGTCGACCCTTCCCTGGGCGATGAAGTTCCCGGATGGGCTGCCGCCCACGCGGGTCGCAGACCTGCAGCAACAGCTGCACGTAACCTTTCCGCCCGGGACGAACCCAACCGACCTCGTCGCCGTGCAACCCACGCAGCTGTACGAGACCGCGCTCATGATGCTCGCCTTCTGGCTGTTGTGGCGGCTGCGGGACCACGGGCACGCCACCGGCTGGCGCTTCGGCGTTTACCTCGTGCTCGCGGGCACGGAGCGGTTCTTAGTCGAGTTCGTGCGCGCGAAAGACGACCGCCTGCTCGGCCCCTTCACCCTGGCCCAGGCCACCAGCGTGCTGCTGGTGGTGGTTGGCATCTACGTGATGCAGCGGCTGCGCCAGCCCGACGCCGCCGTCCTGGCGACCCCGCCGGCTCTCAAGCTGCAGCCCACCTGATGCGCCGGCTGCCGGCGGTCGCTCTCACGGCGCTGGCGCTCGCCGGCTGCGCGCGGGGGAGAGCGGGACCGCCGGACCTGATACTCACCGGCGGCCGGATCTTCACGGCGGACGCGGGGCGACCCTGGGCCGAGGCGCTCGCCATCCGGGGCTCGCGCATCGTCGCCGTCGGCACGACGGACTCGCTGCGCCGCCTCGCGGGCCCGCGCACCCGGATGTGGAATGTCGGCGGCCGCACTGTCATCCCCGGTCTCAACGACGCTCACGCCCATCCCGGCCCGGAGCTGCGGGGCACCATGCTGGCGGCGGCGACGGGGGACGGCAGCCTGCTCGAGGTCGCGCGTTCGCTCGCCGCAGCCGCCCGCCTCCGCCCGCGCGGCACCTGGCTCTTCGCGACGGTCGGCGACCGCGTGCTCGACGACCCGCGCGCCAACCGCTTTCTGCTGGACAGCATCGTGCCCGACGACCCCGTGGTGCTCGAGAGCTGGTCGGGTCATGCGGCGATCCTCAATAGCGCGACGCTCGGCGCCCTGGGGATCGGCCATGACACACCCGATCCGCTGGGCGGCCACTACGGGCGGGTGCCGGGGTCAGGAGGCGGCGTGCTGGACGGCCGGATGACCGAGTACGCGTGGTGGAGCGCGCGGCGCCGACTCGCGAGCAGCGTCCCTGACAGTGCCAGCCGCGCCGACTTCCGGCGGTACGCGGAGGCGGCGGCGCGCTTCGGCATCACGACGGTGCAGGACATGAACACCGCGCTCACCACGGCGCGGGCCGTGGCGCTGCTGCGCGCGGCCGACGTGCCGATCCGCTGGCGCGTGATCCGCTTCCCGATGACGCGGCCCGAGGGCCGCGACCTCGCCGACACGCGGACCGCCGCCGCAGACCACGGCGGGAGGCTCGACGTCTCGGGAACCAAGTACATCCTCGATGGGACGCCGGTCGAGCGGGGCGCGGCGATGCGCCGGCCATACGCCGATCGGCAGGGGTGGCGCGGCGAGCTCGACTTCCCGCCGGAGACGCTGCAGGCGATCATCCGCGAGGCGCTCGTATCGCGCGACCAGTTGATGGTCCACGCCGTGGGCGACAGGGCGATCACCGTGCTGCTCCGCACCCTGGCCGCCGCCGCACCCGAATCGACGTGGCGCGCCCTGCGCCCGCGGATCGAGCACGGCGACTTCCTCGCCCCCGAGCTACTCCCCCTCGCGCGCCGGCTCGGGGTTGTCGTGGTGCAGAACCCCGCGCACTTCTCCATCCCCGAGCTCATGCATCGACGCTTCACGCCCGACGTGGCGGGCGCGGCGCAGCCGCTGCGCTCGCTCCTCGCCGCCGGACTCCCCATCGCGCTCGGATCCGACGGTCCCATGAATCCCTACCTCAACATCATGTTCGCCGTGACGCACCCTATGAACCCTGCGGAGGCGCTCAGCCGCGAGCAAGCGGTGCTCGCCTACACGCGCGGCTCGGCCTACGCGGAGCTCGCCGAGCGCGAAACGGGCACCCTCGCGCCGGGGATGCTGGCCGATCTCGCCATCTTGTCGCAGGACATCTTCACGGTGCCGTTGGGAGAGCTGCCGAAGACCGAGAGTGTGCTGACCCTGGTGGGAGGGAAGGCGGTATACGACGCGGGCGTGGTGCAATGAGCCGTCAGGGGAACGACGGCCTTCTGCGCTCCTCGTCGCCCACGAGCCGGTGTCGCTGCAGCCACACGATCGCGACCAGCAGCAGCACGATGAGCAGGAACTGCAGCGACAGCGACTGCAGCGTGGGATAGATCCCGAAGACCGGAATCCGCGGAGCCCATTCGAGGACCGTCGTCTTCACGATCCCCGCCTCCTGCAAATCGGCGATTCCCTTCCCCGCGAACACGAACGCCATATAGTAGAGCATCGCGCTGGTGATCGCGAAGAACGGCCTGAGGGGGACCTTGAGCCCGAAGCGATTGACGCCGACGTAGACGAGCACGAGCGCCGCGCAACCGAGCAGCAGCCCGCCCACCACCGCGGTCGCCCCACCCCCCCCACCTCCCCCCGAGCCAGCCGACGTGAGCAACGCTTTGTAGAACAGGATGGTCTCGAAGCCCTCACGGTAGACCGCCAGAAACGCCACGGACGCGAGCGCCCACCCCGAGCCCGCCGAAAGCGCTCCCTCCATGCGGCTCTTCACGAACGCGTTCCACTTGGCCGCTTCGATCTTCGAGACTAGCCAGTAGCTCACGTAGAACAGCACCGCCGTCGCGAGAAGCATGGTGACGCCCTCGAGCACCTCCCGTTGACCGGGGGTGACCTGGAAGAGGACCTCGATCACCACGGCCGTGGCCGCGCTGGCCCCGACGGCCGCCCAAGCGCCTTGCGCGACGTGACGGCGCCGCTCCACCGCTCCCGCCTTCGCGAGGAACGTCATCAGGGCCGCGACGATGAGGATCGCCTCGAACCCCTCCCGCAGCAGCAGCACGAACGACTCCATGAACAGGTTGGCGGCGGAGCCCCGGTCCGCGACCAGCCGCTCCGCGCGCTCGAGCCCGGAGAGCAGGCGCGCGTGGATCGCATCCAGCTCCTCGGGCCCTGCCCGGGCGGCGGCACGGGCGCGCAGGGCGGCGAACGCGTCCTCGAGCTCGCCGGCGAGGGCGGGATTCCGGGCGCGCACCTCCGTCTCCACCTGCTCGAAGGTGAGGTAGGCGTCGAACGCCAGCTGGCTCGACCTGAGCGCCACCGCGGAATCGACCTGGCGCCGCACCGTCGAGAAGGTCGCCGCGGCGGGTGACGCCACGTACCGTTGCCGCTCGGCCGTCGGGAGCACCCGCAGGAAGGCCACGAGCTTCGCCGCGCTCTGCCGGTCGAGCATCCGTGCGAACCCCGGCATCGGCGTACCAGGACGACCGCGCAGCATGAGATCCGCGAGGTCGTCGTCGGTGAAGCGCCCCTGGATCGCGAGGTCGCGCAGCGCTGGCGGTTGCACCGAGAGCGACGCGGCGAGCGGCCCGTCCCCGCCGCCAACGGCACCGTGGCACGCGGCGCAGGACACGGCATACAGGCCCTCTCCCTCGCGCTCGTCGCCGTGCGCCGTGCGGAGCGTCGCGATGTAGGTCGCCACAGCCCAGCGGTCCTCGGGCGACAGCGTCTCCTCGAACTGCGGCATGGCGGTGCCCGCGACCCCGATCGTGACCTTGCGGTAGACGTCGACCGGCGACGCGTTGCGCATCAGCTGCGGGTCCGCGAGACTCGCGGGCGCCGGCCCCTCGAGCTGCTTCGCCTTGGGGCCGTCGCCGCGGCCGGTGGGGCCGTGACATTGGAGGCACTGCTCACCGTAGATGGCCGCCCCACGGGCGAGCGACGGCGGTCGGGTCGGGAAGGGGTCGAGCGCGCCGCCCGCGGCGGCCGCGATGCGCGCCACCAGCGCGTTCGCCCGGGCGGCGACCGAATCGGGCGGCGCGGCACGCTCCACCATCGCGCGCAGGAGAGCGAGTTCCGTGTCGGCGACGGCGCGGACGCGCGCGGGCAGCGCGGGAGCGTCGAGGCGCGCCTGCTCGAGGAACTGGCGCGCCTCGTCCACCTCGGCGGCGGCCGTGACGCGGCCCCCCCGGGGCACCACGCCGGCGGCGTATTCTTTGGCGGCCAGCGCCGTGGCGGCGACGATGCGACGCGCCACGGCGAGCGAGTCGCCCGCCTGCCCTGCGGCTCGGGTCACGGCGCACGCACTCAACAGCAAGCTGACAAACAGCTTACGGAAGATGGGAATGATTCTCAATGAGGGCCCCAAATACTAGAGTGCGTCTGTCGGGAATTCAAGGATGCGCACCTAGTCGCGCTCCAGCACCGCGATCGCGATGGCCGCTAAGTGCGTGTGGGAGAGCGAGAGCAGCACCCGCGTCACGCCCAACGCTTGGGCCCGTTGGGTCGCGCCACCGCTGAGACGCACGTCCGGCCGCCCATCGGGCGCCCGAGTGACTTCGATCTCCCGCCACCCGATGCCGCGCGCCGCCGCGCTCCCCTGGAGCGCCTTGTAGACGGCCTCTTTCGCCGCAAGCCGCACCGCGACGTGGGTGGCGATATCGGGGCGGCTCTCGCAGTACGCCCGCTCGGCGGGCGTGAGGAGCCGCTCGAGCACGCGGGTCCCCTTATCCTTCAGAATCGCGCTCACCCGCGCGACCTCCACGAGATCCACGCCCACGCCGATCGCGCTCACGGCCAGAGCCGCATCATTCGGCGGAGCTCACTCGTCGCTTCGCAACCCCTAGAACCCCAGCCGCGTGGCCAACCATAGCGGAGCGGGAACGTAGCCACCGAGCACGAGCCCCAGCCACACCAGCGCCGCGGCGAGTGGCGTCCAGAGGAGGAGCACCGGCCAGAGCGACGGCCGCCAGCGCTCGAGCGTCTCGAGTTCCGGGCTCCAGCGCTGCTCCTCCTCGGCTGCCACCGCCTCGAGGGCGAGCCATGCCGCCTCGAGCCGGCGCGCGGCGCTGCGCAGCGCTTCCTGCCATTCGCCGTGCGCTCCTTTGTCCAGCACGGTCGCATCCCGCACCCGGGCGACGACGGCGTCGAGCGCGTCGAGTGCAGCGACGAAGGGCTCCCCGCCCGTCGTGAGGCGCGCCGCGATCGCACGCTTCTCGGATGTGGAGAGCAGCCGGCGACGCCAGCGGCGGCGGGGCATCCGCACCCGACGCGCGGCCCGCTCGATCCGGCCGTCCAGCGCGTGAGTCACTCGGTCCGCCACGCGCCGCACCGCTTGCTCCCACGCGGCGAGCCACGCCCGGCGGCTCACCGTCTCCAGCACCCGCTCGCGGTCCTCGCGCTCCGCCGCCGCCCGCGCCTCCCCCCCGAGCTCGAGCACTCGCGTCGCGAGCGCTTCCCGGATGTCGTCGATCGGTACCCATGGCTCCGTCACGCGCCGTGGCACGAGCACGCGCCCGAGCGAGGGGGCGAGCTCGGGCACGCGCAGCGGCATCGGGATCTTGACGGTGCTCACGCGCGGCGCTCGGTGAGGCGGGCGCTGCGCCCCGTCCGGGCCTCGTACCGCCGCACGAAGTCCGGCAGCGACTCCGGGAGGAAGCCCTCCCGCGGCAACCCCGTCGCCGGAATTGCGCCCTCGATCGCAGCGGGTTCGCCTTCCACCTCCATCAGCACGTCCATCGCGGGATACCACTCGAGCCGCAGCACCGCTTCACCCAATCGATAGACTTCCACCGTGCGATCGATCCGCAGCGTGACCTCAAACCCCGCGCGCTCGAGGATCGCGACGGCGGCATGCGGGTCGGTGACGCGGGTTTCGGCTTCGGCGCGGTGGCGGTACGCCCCGCGCCGCGAGTGCGGCCCCTTCCAGCCCAACATGCCGAAGGCGGCCGCGCCGTCGGCCGCCTGAAAGATCCGCAGCCGCAGCACCTCGTCTCGGGCGGCGAGCTCACCGTCCCGATCGAAGCGCCGGTCCAGCATGGCCCCGCGGAACTCGAGCCGGGCGCCCGCGCGCTCCAGGGCGCGACGCACGGAGTCGGGGTCCTCGACCCGCGCCTTGACTTCGAGTTCGTCCAATGGAGCGGAATCGCTCGAGCCCATCAGGCGAAAATGGCGTCGAGCACCGCGTCCGTGTCCACGAGCGTCGCGAACACGCGTGCGGCGCCGGCGGCACGGAGGGCCGCGACATCGTAGAAGCCGGTCGCCACCGCCAGTGCGCGCGCCCCGATTGGGCGGCCGCAGGCGACGTCCTCCGGCGTGTCGCCCACGATGACCACGTCCTCACCGGCGAACGTCCGCCCGGTGAGCGCCGCCGCGCGCTGGGCCGCTACCGCGGGAAGATCGGCGCGGCGGTGCGAGTCCGATCCGAAGGCTCCGACTCGGAAGCGGGCGGGGTCGAGCCCCGCCGACTGGAGCTTGAGCGCGGCGCCGGGCGCGAGATTCCCGGTCAACAGGCCCAGGCAGGCGCGCCCCGCCCGCTCGTGCGGCTCGAGGGCCGCGAGCAGCTCCGCGATCCCGATCATGAGGCGCGTGGCCCGGGCGGGCTTCGCCAGCTCGGCCGAGAGCAGCTCGACGTAGCGGCGACACACGGCCGCGATGCGCGCGTCGTCCGCGGCGCCCGGATGGCCGGCGAGCGCCAGCAGCTCGCGCACGATCTGCGGATCAGTCTTGCCGTCGAAGCGGTAGGTCTCGATCGGGCCCGCCGTCCCCGTCTCTTCGAGCAGGGCGCGATGGATCGCCCGCCGCCCCGCGCCGTCGGTCCAGAGAAGCGTGCCATCGATGTCGAAGAGAACGAGCTTCATGACACCAAAATAGGCGGTCCGACGGTCCGGCGGACAGGCGGCCGATGTAGGGGCGCAGCATGCTGCGCCTCTCCGAGGCCCACGCTCAATGTCTGGAGCCCTCTACGCGCCGCACCGCCACCAGGAAATCCCGCAACCGCTTCGCCGTCGGTGTATCGGCCAACAGGTCGTCGGACGTGACGCCCCCGCGCGACAGTGCCGAGTGCACGACGTGCCCGGCTCCGGACCACAGCGCGACGTGCGAGATGCGGTGGCCGTCGGCGAAGCACAGCACGTCGCCCGCCTCGTATCCGCCGCCGGTCGTCGAGAGCGGGACTTCCTGGCCCGCCGTCGACTGCATGTCGCTGTCCCGCGGCAACCCCACGCCGCGCGCCGCGTACGTCGCCTGCACCAGGCCCGAGCAGTCGACACCCCACGCGGTGCGCCCGCCCCACAGATACGGTGCGCCGGAGAACCAGCGAAGCGCCCACTCCGGCGCCGCGACGAGCCGGGCCTCGACCCGTAGCTCCACCTCCGGCCGCACCGCGCCGGCCGCAATGTCCCACCACCGCCCGTCCGCCGTCTCCACCTGACCGCTCGGGAGCGGCGCGGCGCGCGCGCCGAGCGCGAGCCGGAAGCGGGCGCCCTCGCATCGCAGCTCGGCGCCAAGCGAACGCAGGGTCGCGCGCCCGGCCCAGTCATCGGCCCACGCTGCGGTGCCGAGGGCGACGTAGCCCGAGTGGATCCAGGCGTGGTAGCCGTCTGCAGCCCACACGCGCAGCCACGCATCGTCGCGCCGCTCGAGCACGGCGAGGATCTCGCCGTGCAGCGCCTCGCTCACGCGGTCGGCGCTCACGTGTGGCTCGCGCACCAGAGGCGCGACGGCCGCCGTCACCGCCGCCGCGGGCTCGTCGCCCACCGAGGAGTCGGGGAGCAAACGAACGTCGGCGGCGAGCCCCGCGGCGGCGGCGATCCGGCGCAGCGCGGCGAGCGCGTCGCGGCTCGTAGTGCAGCCCGCGAGCGCGCCCGGCCGCACCGCGACGTCGAACACCCCGAGCCGCGTGTCGGGGACCCACTTGTGGGCGACATCGGAGACGTCGCGTTCGAGATGATCGGTCATGCCTCCACCCATACCGCAATGTACGCGTCGAGTATTCCCGCGCTGCAGCGTGGGCTCCGCGAGGCGCAACGCTGAAGCGCGGTGTGCTTCACGCGCTCACATCCGCGAGTCCCGGGATGTCGCGCATCCCGCGCGCAAGGCGCACCGCCCGCTCCACGGCCTCCGGTACTGCGAGCGCTGCCAGCGCTTCCACCTGCAGCGGTGTCGCGGCTGCCACCGCGGCCGTGCTCACCGCGAAAACGACGTCACCGTCGAACGGTGTGCCGTAGGGCACGATGCGGCGGGCGAGCGCGTCGCCCGCGGCATGCGCCAGGCTCTGCAGCGCGACCCGGTCGAGCTGCGCATTAGTCGCCACCACCGCCAGCGTCGTGTTGCGGCCGGCTGCCGCCCCTCCGGTGGACCGGCTCAGGGCTCCGAACGGCGCCCCGCCCTGGGCCAGGTAGCCGAGGGCGTCCACGAGCTTGCCGTCCGCCCCGCGGGCGCCGGCGAGGATCCGCCCGCTCCCGTCCAGCACGTTCCCCACGGCATTCACCACGACCAGCGCGCCCACCACCACGTCGCCGGCGCGCGTCGCCCACGTCCCGACGCCGCCCTTCATCGCGCCGCCGGGGCCCAGCGCCTTGCCAACCGTGGCGCCGGTGCCGGCGCCCACCGACCCTGCCGGGATCTCGGTCGAGGCCGTGCTGCAGGCGCGGTAAGCGTCCTCGGCGGTCGGCCAGCGGTCCGCCTTCGATCCCGGCGCCAAGTCGAAGTCGAAGATGACCGCCGTCGGGACGATCGGCACCACGCCCGCCGGCCCGACGGGGAACCCGCGGCCGCGCTCCTTCAGCCAGCGCATCACCCCGTCCGCGGCGCCCAGGCCGTATGCCGAGCCGCCGGTGAGCAGCACGGCATCGATGTGTCCCACGAGGTGGCGGGGGTCGAGGGCGTCGATCTCGCGCGTGCCGGTGGCGCGACCGCGCACGGCGCAGGCGGCGCGCATTCCGCCCGCTGGCGCGAGCACCACGGTGCACCCGGTCGCGGTCCGGAGGTCGGTCCAGTGCCCGACGGTGATGCCCGGCACGGCGGCGAGATTCGACGGGACGGCTTCGCTCATCGGAGCGCGAAGATAGCTTGGCTTGCTCGGGTTGTGGAGGGCACATACGTTAGCGCCATGACCAAGACCGACGCGCAGGCCGCTCCGACCACCGTCCTGGTGGTGGACGACGAGGACGGGATCCGCCAGGCGCTGGACCGGTTCCTGACGCGCCTGGGCTACCGCGTGCTGCAGGCCGCGAGCGGAGTCGAGGCGCTCGATCGCCAGGCCAAGGAGCAGCCGGAGGTGATGCTGTCGGACATCCGGATGCCGAACATGACGGGCGTGGAGCTCGTCCCCAAGGCGCTCGCCCAGGACTCCGATCTCGCGATCATCATGCTCACCGCGATCGACGAGCCCCGCACGGCGATCGAGTGCATGAAGCTCGGTGCCTACGATTACCTCATCAAGCCAGTCGATTTGGACGAGCTCGAGATGTCGCTGCAAGGCGCCCTGCGGCTGCGGCAGCTCGAGATCGACCGCCGTGAGCTCGAGCAGTGGCTGGCGCGCGAGGTCGCCGTGCGCACGCGCGACCTCGAGGAACGCACCACGGTCGCCGAAGAGGTCGCGCTCAGCGCCCTGGCGGCAGCGCAGGGGTGGGCGGGTGCGAGCGACGCGATCCAGAAGCTCGCGCAGGAGCTGGGCACCTCGCCCGAGGATGTGGCGCGGGAGGTCGAGAAGCGGCGGGGTTAGGGGTTAGGGGCTAGGGGTTCGGGGTTCGGGATCAGCGAAAGATCAGCTGTGGCAGGACAGCGACATCCGTAGCGCAGCTTCCGCTCGGGATCGCGCGCCTGCTGGCACGGCGGCGTGGCGTCTCCGAACGTCTGGAGACCGTCCGTGCCGAGTCCTTGACGCCCAGCGTTGCCGGGCGTCGGTACGATCTCGTGATCTTGATGGACGTGATCGAACACCTGCCAGACGACGGCGCTGTGCTCCAAGCAGTTGCTCGCTGTCAGGATCCCGGCGACCGACTGTTCATCAGTACTCAGAACAGCCTGTCGCTCAACTATTTGCTGGAGGGCACCTATCACAGGAAGTGGCTGCGCGAGGAAACCTGGTGCGGTTGGGATCCCACCCACGTGCGGTTCTACCGACCCGGCTCGCTCCGACGTCGACTGGCCCAGGCGGGCTCCCGACCAACGCGCTGGTGGGGAACGTTCCTCGCAGAACGGGCACGGGCTTAGGCC
>Ga0209761_1000292_pt1 | contig 29091 bp, 31 predicted proteins | sample GraSoi013_1_40cm_4_FD_185818 | JGI IMG/M metagenome (GOLD analysis project Ga0209761, IMG submission 185818) | Grasslands soil microbial communities from the Angelo Coastal Reserve, California, USA - Sample 09_25_2013_1_40cm (SPAdes) (version 2) | ecosystem: Environmental > Terrestrial > Soil >... | reverse complement strand
GCCGCAACCGACTCTGCCCGCACGGTGCGCGTCCAGGTCATCACGCCTCCCGCGGCGTTGACCCGCGAGGGGCAGAGGCGGCTCGTCAAAGAGGTCACGGAGATTGTGACCAAGGTCTCCGGCGACCCGACGCAGGCGAGTCGTACCTGGGTGATCCTCACCGAGGCGGCAGAAGGCGGTTGGGGGCTCTCAGGCACGGCGTTCGGCCGCGAGGAGTTCGCGGCGCTCGCCGCCAAAGCCGCTGCGGCGCGCGCGAAGTAAGGCGTCCCGCCCCGGAGGGGAGTCCTGCATGTTGGGGCCCCTTCGAAGTGGCTCACGGATCCGTGGTTGCGCGCTTTGCTCCTCGAGTTGAGCTCGCGATTCTCCGGTCGAGTGGACCGGGGGAACGGGAGCCGCTTAGCGGGCGGTCGATCCGCCGTCCACGGAGACGGCGGCGCCCGTCATGAAGGACGATTCGTCGCTCGCGAGGAACAGGATGGACCGCGCGATCTCGTCAGGATTGGCGGCGCGTCCCATCGGGATTCGAGCGGACAGTCGCCGATAGTACTCGGTGAAGCGGAGACCCAACCGGCGGGCGTCCGCCTCCATCATCCGGGTTCGGACCTCCCCCGGACAGATCGCGTTGACCCGGATTCCATCGCGCGCATGTTCGAGGGCCATGCACTTCGTCATCAACAGGAGCCCGGCTTTCGACGCGCCGTAGACGGCGGAACCCGGGGCACCCCGGAACGCCGAATCCGACGCGACGTTCACGATGACCCCACGCCGTCGCTTCACCATGCCCGGGAGTGCGTACTTCGAACAGAGGAAGGCGCCCTTCAGGTTGATGTCCATCACCCGGTCGTATTCCGCCTCCGTGAAGGCCTCGAGGTCCTTCTCAATCCAGATGCCCGCGTTGTTCACGAGCACATCGATCGGCCCGAGCCTTCGTTCCGTTTCAAGGACGAACCGTTGGGCGTCCGTCGCCTTCGACACATCGCCGCGAATCGGCAGCACATCGCCGAATGTTCGCAGGCTCCGGGTCGCCGCCCGGAGACGAGGAAGGTTCCGGGCCGATATCGCCACCTTCGCACCTTCGCTGAGGAAGGCTTCTGCGGTCGCTAGTCCAATGCCCGATGACCCGCCCGTGACGAGGACGACCTGCTTCCCGAACCGCATGGGCGCGGGAATCGTTGGCGGGAATATAGGCTTCCGCAGACGCCTCGCGACTCCGTGACTCCCCGCCTGCTAGGGCGGGTGCGGGCCTGTGCGCAGCACCCGAGGTTTCGAGACCGCCAAAATCTGCCGAAGAAGTCTACACGGTAGTCGTAACGTTCGCGACGAACGTAGCTCCTGCGCGCACTGTCAGGCGTCTCTTCCCCGGTGCCGGGAACCGGCCGCAAGTCCGGGTTCAAAGCCCAGCCGTAGAAACTTTCCACTGGCATATCTCTTGATGGGTTCGCCGGTTTCGCCTGCCAATAGACCGACTTCCCGCCGGGAGCACTCCGGACCGACGGCGCGGGAGACTGCAGGTAGCGGGCGATGAAAGAGCACGTTCTCTGAAAGACTCGTTGGGATTAGCCTTGTGTCATCGTGCCCTGATAGACATCGACGCTTCGGTCAGCTTCTTTTCCACCGGCTCATTGAAAGATTCATACACTTCAATCCGATCTTGCACCAACTCTATGAAAGCTTTGCCGACTCCGGGTTGCTCGTTGACCCAGGCCAAGATCTCCTTGGCCTTAGAGATGTTCCCAATTAGGAGATTGAAGAAGCCGTGCTCGATATCACTTAGCCTAGTCGATATGATAAACTCATCAAATTGAGACACGATTCTGGTATCGAGATCGGTTTTTGATCTGGGATCGGCATAGAAGACGACGAGATCGGCTATTATCGCGCCTTCCAGCGCCTTTGGATTCAAGCGTGGGATCACAAACAAAGCCCTATCGTCAATCATTCTCTGGAGTCTTCGTCTTACGGTTTTTTGGGACATTCCGACTGCCCTAGAAATGACAGAATAGGATTGGCGTGGGTCCGTCTGAATAGCCTTGATGATTTTCCAGTCCGCATGCGCCAATTCAAAAGCGCACCCCGGAAAGGGGATGTTGACACGCACCAAGCTCTGTGCGTTCGACAGCCTCGCAATCAGCTCAAACTCTTTTTTCGCAGAGATCTCACCCTCGTACATGAGGACGAGCGTCAACGAGGATCCATACGAATCCGATATTACCAATACGCCGTGCATCAAGCTGAGTTTTCGAATTAACTCATCCTTCGCAGAAAGGGGCCGGACATCAAACCATAATTGAGCTAGTCTGACGCCTAGGAGGCCTGGATTTACGATGAGCCGCCACCCCTTCAAGAAGCCACTCCGCTGAAATCTCTTGATCCGGTTCCTGACCGTGACTTCGTCAACTCGGAGCCTCCTTGCCATGCTGCGGAAGGATTTCCGGAAATCAGATTGAAGAACGGGACCTGTTCTGTCACGAAAAAGTTCTCTACAGACTCTGACATCCAAGCTGTCCACTTTGCGAAGACCGGGCATACGGAAGGAGAAACATCGCTATTAATTGTGTCCCTTTTGACTCGAGCAACTCAAGGCGCAGTTAACAACGAACGAACCTAAGAGTCCTGAGAGGAGGTTCACACATTGAACGTCGAAGCTAAAGACGCGACGGCCGATGCAACCGGTTGGGCCGACCCAGCCGGGGATCGAGGGTTGCGCGAGGCCCGGGAACGCTTGTTGTCCCGATTTGTTCCGGGGGCTCGTACCCGCCGGATCGAGTGGTCCATGGGACGGACCGAGATGATCGAAGTCGGCGAAGGCCCACCGCTGATCTTACTCCACGGCGGGCTTGGCGAAGCGGGCGGCTGGGCGCCCATTCTGCCTCTTCTGGCGGGTCGGTTCCATCTGTACATTCCGGACCGGCCCGGGCACGGTCTTTCCGATCCGTTCGACTACCGGGGCGTCGACCTCTCGGAACTCAGCGCAACGTTCCTCGGGGACGTGTTGGACTACTGGGGTCTGCGAACCGTCCCTCTGGTGGGATGTTCGATGGGCGGCTTCACTGCGATCGCCTTCTACTTGCGACATCCCGACCGCGTGAGCCAGCTCATCCTGCCCGGTATGCCCGCGGGGCTGCAACGGGCCGTACCGGAGGGGATCTATGAGGCCCAGAAGCTGATGCGTCAGCTTTCGACCAACTCGCCGGGAGCGCTCATTCGTTCGGAGCTGGCCCAGCCCGCGGCCCGCGGACGGATGCGTGAAGTGCAATCGGCCCTCGTTGCGCACCCCGAACGCGTGGCCGAGGAATTCCTCGACTGCGACAGGTTCAATCTTCTCCGCAATCACCGCTCATTCCGATGGTACCTGGATAACGTAGTGACGCCGGAAGGTGTCAGCCCTCCTCTACTGCTTGACCAGCGGTGGGCCGAAATCCACGTCCCGACGACGTTCATTTGGGGCGAGAAGGATGTCTTTGCGACGGTGGACCAGGGTAGAGCCGCCGCGGCCCGCGTGCCCATAAGCCGATTCGAGCTGATCCCGGATGCGGGGCACGGCGTCTGGGTCGACGAACCGGACCGTGTTGCGGCCAAGATCCTCGATTCGTTTGACGCGATGAGCATCGCGCTCTAACATCTCTGCGAAGCGTAGGGCGCATGACCGGGCGCAGACCGCTTGGGGTCGAGACTCGGCGGGCATCATTGGGTCTTCCCGCATGTTCCTTCCGATGGTGGCCGTCGAACGAATCCGCGCGCTGGACATCCAAGCCTATCGCTGGGTCTAACGATCGCGTCCGCGGCTGTCGATGCGTTATGCCTACTGTTCGGGCCGCGTTTGCGGGGCCAGCCCGAGCTGGGCCATGAGACCCATCTGATCGAAATAGAGGTTGATTTCCGCGAACTTGCCGCCCTCGAGTCTCGCTACAAAGGCGCTCGGCATTCGGACGGACTTGTTCGTCGCGGGGATCGTCGGGCCCCCCGGCACTTCCAACGGTCCTGTGTGGGTTCCTCTCATGTGGCTCAGTTGCGTAATCCAGTCCCCGGCGCCGAACTGGCGTTCCACCACCAGCCGGATGTCCGGGAACGCCTTGAGGAACGGCTCGAGCCCCGCCCGAATCGCCTTCGGCCCCTTGATCCCCTCGGGATGTTGTGGATCCCGCTGGATGACCGAATTCAGATGCAGGCTTTCGAACCGGTCCAAGTCGTGGTCGTTCAAGGCCTTCATCGCTGCCTCGACCACCTTGAGATTCTCTTCTACGCTCATCGATTCACCTCCTCCTTCTCCAAAGGCCGTGGGTATTCTAAACGCGCCCCTCCTCGGCTCCCATCCCGATTCCCCATCGCGCTTTGGCCGTATATCCCTTGGCTCATGGCTTTCCCCGAAAGCGTACGTCGAGGGGGGAAGGTTCCTCGCTCTCAGGGTGCATCCCGTTCGCAAATCAATGCCGCCGTGCGCCAACTTTCTGCCATGCGGCGGACCAGGCGCCGTCCCATCAACCGGGCGACCAACCTTCCAAGCGGTCGGGCCGGCGTAAGGACGCTTCGGATGTGCAAGCGAGCGCCCTCGCCGAGAGACACCACCTCGAACTCGTCGTGAACCGAAATCCCCATCGCCCGCGAATCGAACGTCCAACTCCCGTCCTCGCGCAACCGCAGCGTCTCTTTCAGGAGCATTTCTCTCCCGAGCGGCCCTCGCCAGGTGCCCACGACCTCGACCCGATCCCCTTGCCTCGCCAGGACCCGAATCCGGTGAGGCTGTTCGCGCGGGTCTTTCGCCACGTACTCGTCCGGCAAATCGGTCCACCACGCCCGAACGGAGTCCGGCGACCGATGAATGTCCAAATCCAGATCGAGGGTAATGGATTTCCGCGTCCGGTCGCCCATTTCCGTTGCACTCGGGGTCGCGTTCGCCCGAGCATTCCCTGTCGTCACGCTGATCCGATCGCCTCCAATGAAGTGATTGACGGGAGTACACCACAGGACTTCTAGGTTTGTCGGGGGACGTCCGCAGAACATGAACCGGGACGTACTCGCTTGTCGCGGTCCGTGGTCGAAGCCACGACGGACCGGCAAGAACAAGCCGATCAAATCCCCTCGCGACATTCGATGGAAACCCTCGACGATCTCGATTTCCACATCCTGCGCGAGTTGATCGTCGGGAGCGGGGCGTATCTTCGGAACGACCGGGTGAGCCTCGAGGCCGTGGCCCGAGCCGTCGGCGTCCACCGCTCCACCGTGGCCGATCGGATCGCGAAATGGAGCCGGATCGGATTCCTGACGGAATGGACCATCGACGTCGACCCCGGAGCGCTCGGCCTGGTGGGTGCTCATGTCCATTTCGATTCGAAGGCGCAAGACCGCGAGCGGGCCTTGCAACTCGTCGCCCTCGTCGAGGGCGTGACCGGGGTCCTCGAGTTTGATCGGGGTTGGGTCGGAGTCATCTTCATGGCGGATTCACCGGACGCGCTGACACGAACCGAGAAGCTGCTGTCAGAAATCCTCGAGTCAGATCGCATCGAGCGCATGGTGGATACCGCGGTGGACTACCCGGATTCGCGCCCCGTCTCGCTTTCGCCTCTCGACGCCAAACTTCTGACCGCTCTCATTCGCGATTCACGCCAGACGCCCACCGTTCTTGCCCGGAAAATGCATGTCACGGTTCGCACGGTGGAGCGGCGCCTCGGACGTCTCCGCAGGGTAGGGGTCCATTACATTCGACCGCTGTTTCGTTTCGCCGGCGTCTCCGGGGTGACATTCGCCCTCCTCAGCTTCAGCTATCCCGCCGAAAAGCGAGAGGCCGCTTTGCAACAAATCCTCGGACGTGTCACGAATCTGGTTCTTCGTCAGGTCGAAGCCCCGACGCGAGGGATGTTGGGGATCTACGGCTCGGCGCGGGAACTCGATGCCTCCGCGAAAGCCGTGGCCTCCGTCGCGGGCGTGACCGACGTCCGCCTCCGGATTCTCCTCGGGGAAATGGCTACGCCGGGGTTCGCCGCCTGGATGGCGGAACGTATCGTTCGCGAGTCAGCGGCCCCGTAGGTGAATGGACCGCGGGCTCGCGCGCGGAAGTCTCGGACAATCGGTCTTGCCCAAACGCTGCGAGACCCGCCGGGAGTATTTCTTGCTGATTTCCCTCTCTCGTCTCGGCAGTGTTTCCACGAGATGAAGCGCCGGTGTCGCACTAGGCGAGCCGACGGCCTGGGTCCTTCGGTGGCGAAAGTGTCCACGCGAACAGGTAGAGGCTGTAGGCCAGACCGACGAACGCGAGGAGCGCGAGGAACCAATAGTACGGATTTCCCGTGGACATTGCAGCATACCCAGTGAACACGAGAAGAAACCCCATGACCAGGGTCATCAGGACGTTCGTTGCAATCCAGCGGCCCATGGATACACTTGTCGTAACGCCCGCCCACAGAAAGTGTCCCTGAAGTTCGACGGCTCCGTTTCGCACGGTTACCGTCCGCCACAGGAACCGTCTCCGTTTCATCGGTCCGTGTCGGATTCGCCATGAGTTGACAGCTCCGCATGCGGGACAAGTGAGGTCGCGCGCCGGCAACGGCTGATGGCAGGCGATGCAGACGTCAGTCGGCGACGATGTTATCTCCAGTCCAACCCCCTCCTCATGGTCTCGCGCCTCCACTCGTTGAGACTCGCGTAACTCGATTGTGTCTCTTGTGAGGTGACCGAAGCGGAATAAATCTTCGGCGGGTAGTCCCAGGTGCCTCAGCCGTCGCGATGGGTTCGCACGGTAAATCTGGAGTGACATTCGACCGGCTTGCTGCTCGACAAGGAGAGGGCCGGGGTTGGCGAATCTCGGCCTTCGTGATCAATGCAGTCGACGCGCCGCATGTTTATCTGCAAGGTCCCAGTGGCAGTCCCATGGCCTCCAACCCAGCGTCGCCGTTCGACCCGATGGAGCCCTTTGCGCGAGACGAACTCCTCCGAGAAGTGCTCGGTGGATTCGAGACGTTCGATTACAAACTCTACGGACCTATTCCGTTGCGGCTTCACCGAGGCCAGCCGACGAAATATGAGTTCGACCTGAATCTCGGAGTCGTGCATTTCACCGAGCAGGACTTCGAGGGGCTGAGCGCCATCGTGCGGAGGATCAACGAGAAGTGGGGGACTCAGATGACATTCTGTGTGTATCCCTCGAAGGAGAAAGCGAGGGACATGATTCTCAATGTTCGCGGCTCGCCGATGGCGCCCGCGGAGATCGATTAGTCCGCGTTCGCCGTTCAGGGGAGTTCGACGACGACCTTCCCGTCCTCGATTTCAACGGGATAGGCTCGAACGGGCTTCCGGGCGGGCGGTCCGACGACGTTCCCGGACGCCACGTCGAACCTCGAGCCGTGCCATGGGCATTGGATGACGGAGCCCTGCAGCCGGCCCTGGCACAGCGGGCCACCCAAGTGGGTGCACGTATTGTCGAGACAGTATACCCTCCCGGCGACCTTGAACAACGCGTATGGCCTCTGGTTGGCGGACACGCACTTCGCACCGCCTTCCGGTACCTCGCTCTCCATCCCCAGGATGGCGCGCATGGACCATCGAGAGGCGGGACCTGCTAAAGTCGTTGTCGTCGGTCGAACCGCTCTAGGAGCGGGCGGACAGAGGGAGGCCGGGTGTCGGGTCGGCGATCTGCTCTCGTTCGGTCGACCCCTTCATCGCGAGGGTCGATGAGGTCCCGCCGGAGATCACCTGGCTGACGGCATCGAAGAATTCGGTCCCGACGAAGGCCTGGTGTTCCGTCGCCCGATACCCGCGCTCCCGTGCCGCGAACTCGTCGTCCTGGAGTTCCGCATAGGCGGTCATCCCGCGGTCCGCATATCGAGAGGCGAGTTCGAACATTGACAGGTTGAGGGTGTGGAACCCGGCGAGGGTGACGAACTGGAACCGATACCCCATCCGACCCAGGTCCTGCTGGAACTTTGCGAGGGCCAACGGGTCCAGCTTCTTCCTCCAGTTGAAGGAGGCCGAACAGTTGTAGGCGAGGAGTTTTCCTGGATAGCGCGCGTGGATCGCGTCCGCAAACTCGCGGGCCTCCTCGACGTCCGGAGAAGACGTCTCGCACCACAGGAGGTCCGCATACGGCGCATACGCGAGGCCTCGGGCGATGGCCGCCCGCAGACCGCCGTCGAACTGGAAGAAGCCTTCTGGAGTGCGCTCGCCCCCGATGAACGGGCGGTCGGACGGATCGGCATCGCTCGTGATGAGGCGGGCGCTGTTCGCATCGGTCCGGGCGACGATCAACGTCCGGACGCCCATCACGTCGGCCGCGAGCCGGGCCGCGACGAGCTTCTGGACGAACTCCGAGGTCGGGACGACGACCTTGCCCCCGAGGTGGCCGCACTTCTTGGCGGCGGCGAGCTGATCCTCGAAGTGGACCCCGGCGGCTCCGGCCTCGATCATGGCCTTCATGAGTTCGAACGCGTGAAGGGGCCCGCCGAATCCGGCTTCCGCGTCCGCGACGATCGGGACGAACCAGTCGACGTCGTGGTTCCCGGCCATGTGCTGCTTTTCGTCTTCCCGCCGGAGGGCGTTGTTGATCCTCCGGACGACATTGGGGACGCTGTCCGCCGGGTAGAGGCTCAAATCGGGATACATCTGGCCCGCGCCGTTTCCATCGGCGGCGACTTGCCAACCGCTCAGGTAGATCGCCCGGAGCCCGGCCCGGACCTGTTGGATCGCCTGGTTTCCCGTGAGGGCCCCCAGGGCGGGGACGTAGACCTCTGACTTCAGCAAGCTCCAGAGGCGACCGGCCCCGCGTTCCGCGAGGGTATGTCGAATCCGAATCGTTCCCCGAAGCCGGACGACGTCCTCCGGCCCGTACGGGCGGATGATTCCGGCCCACCGCTCGTCCATCTTCCAGTCCGGTTCCAGGTTCCAGGTCTCATCGATCATTCGGCCCACGGACTCCTCCGCTTCGCGTGGTATGCGACGACGGTCTTCGGAACGGACGGAGAAGGTCCCGTGCGAGGGGGCGCGATCTCCGTCCCAGTCGGGAGAGGCCGGGATGCGCGGAGCGGGAGAGGGATCGATGCCCGGACCTCGCGATGTTGCCCGCCATCACCCGATGGGCTCCTCGGACCGTCGTCACGAGACGCCATTCGAGGTTCGCGGTATAAGGGGCAGGAGTTACGTGGACGACGAAGCCGCCAGTCGAACTCTTTCCAAACACGACCGATGCGGGTTTATTCTTCTATTCTGTTTCGTGAGAGTATCGCAGCCGGATTCGGAGGACGGTCGATGCAAACTCCTCCAGGCCATGCGGCGGGCTCGGTGCGCCCAGGTCCGCATGCTTTATGGCGACGGGAGTCGCATCCCTCGCGCGTGCTGGCATTCGACTCGATTGGCCATGGAAAAGATTCGGTCGTCGTCCTCATTCACGGCTGGCCTCTCAACCGGTCGATCTGGTCCGGCGTCGCGGCTCGGATCGCGGCGGCGGGCTCGCGAGTATTGGCCCCTGACCTTCCTGGATTCGGCGACAGCCCCTCGATCGAACTCGGCCGGGCGACGGTCGAGGCGTACGCAGACGAGGTGGCGAAGTTCATCGGGCCGTTCAAAGCAAGGCGGGTTGCGGTCGCGGGACACAGTTTCGGCGGATATGTCGCCCTGGCCCTCGTCGAACGTCTCCGAGACCAAGTCGCGGGCCTGGGCCTGATCGCCTCCAGGACGACCGCGGATAGCCAGATTGCGCGTCAGGGGAGGCACGACACGATCGAGAAGGTCCGCCAGGGCGGGACGAAGGTCCTGCTCCCAGGTCTCGCGGAGAAACTCGTCGGTCCTCGCGGAGGGGCCACCTGGCGGCATCAGGCCGAGCTCCTGATTGAACGCGCTCGACCGGAAGGCGTGATCGCGGCACTCGCCGCGATGGCCACCCGGCCGGATCGCACGGCCGTCTTCGATTCGTTCGCCGGACCGCGGCTCGTCATCCACGGAACGGAGGACGGCCTGATTCCCATCTCAGAGGCGGCGCGGGTCAAGCGAACTACCGATGTCCGCGTAATCTTGGAGGGGGCAGCGCACATGCCGATGTGGGACGCGTCGGAGGCAACCGCCGAGGCAATCATTGCCTGGACCAAGGCGCTTCGATCATGAGCGTTTACTATCGACGTGGTAATTCCTCTGGATCGCCTTTGGATCGAGCGATCCGTTGATTCCCTCTTGACAATTGAACCCTCGCGAAAAGACTAAACCCTCGGAGCATCCCTCCTTCGAACCGATGCGGGTCGCCATCCTCGGCGTGGGGGGACTGGGCCGGACTCTCGCCTCGGAACTCCGGGGGGACCCGCGCGTGACGTCGCTGTTGCTCATCGACCTATTCGGCGAACGGGCGCGCGTGCTCACCGGCATTCGCGGCCGGGTCGCGATCGAGGCGAAGCAGCTGAACGTCGAGAACCGGATCGCCCTCACGAAGGCGATCGCGGGCTCGGACCTCGTGATCAACACGACCCTCCCGAGATACAATCTCGGGATTATGCAGGCGGCCCTCGAGGTCCGCGCGAATTACCTCGACCCCTCGGCCGCAGGCCCTCGGGAAATCGGCGGGCTGGCGGGGATCTTCGAACAGCTCGCGATGGGGGAGGCCTTCAAGGCCGCCGGCCTGACGGCCCTCGTCTCGATGGGCCTGGACCCCGGCATCTCGAACGTCATGGCGCGGACTGCCGCCGAGCGGCTCGACACGGTCGACGCGATCCGCATTCGCTCCGGCAGCGTCGCGGCGTTGCCCGGGTACACCTCGTTCCCGCTCTACTCCCGCGAGGTCTTCCTATCGGATGTCTTGACGCCGCCGACCGTCTGGCTCGACGGGGCGCTCCAGGACCGCGCACCGCTCAGCGAGCCGGAGGAATACCCGTTCCCCCCGCCGGTCGGGTCGCAGCGCACCTACCTGATTTCCCACGAGGAGGTGAAGACGTTGCCGAAGTACCTCGGCAGGCCGATCGGCCGGGTGGACTTCAAGTACGTCCTGGAGCCGCACCTTGTGCAGGCGATCCTCTCCCTCGACAAGCTCGGCCTCCTGGCGGATGCCCACCTGATCCGGATCGGGAATCAGATGGTCTCGTTCCGCCGGGCGTTCCTCGCGGCGTTCCCGGAGCCGTCCGCCCTCGTGCTTCCGCTCGAAGGGGCCGAGTCCCTCAGCGTCGAGGTCGAGGGCCAGAAGGGCGGAAAGCGAGTCGTGCACCGAGGCGACGTCACGCTCACGCACCAAGAGGCGAACCGGAGGCGCTCGACGACCGCGGCCTCGTACCTGGGCGCCGTCGGCGTCGCGATCGGGACCGCGCTCATCGCAGACAAAGCGACGCCCGGGCCGGGCGTCCATCCCGCCGAGACCTTGGACCCGGCGCGCGTGTTCAAGGAATGGGCCGCGCGGAATCTCCCGATGGCTTGGTCCGAACGCGTGCTCGCGAGTTGAATGGCGCTTACGTCGGGTCGCCGAACGTCAGGTAGTGCCACGGCTTCCGGACCTGGTCCGTGAGGTCGATGAACACGTGCTTGACCTGCGTGTAGTCCTCGAGGGAGTAGACGCTGAGGTCTTTCCCGAAGCCGCTCTGCTTGTACCCGCCGTGCGGCATCTCGCTCACGAGGGGTAGGTGGTCATTGATCTCGACGGCCCCGAAGCGGAGCGCGTTCGCGGTGCGGTGCGCGCGCTGCACGTCCTTCGTCCAGACGGACGAGTAAAGACCATAGACCGTATCGTTCGCCGCCTCGATCGCTTCGTCCTCGTTGGAGAACTTCTGGACATTGACCACGGGTCCGAAGACCTCCTCGCGGGCGATTCGCATGGATGGATCCGTATCGACGAACGCGGTGGGCTCGTAGTACCAGCCCTTGGCGAACGCCTTGTCTTTCGGCCGCTTCCCGCCGAGCGCGAGCTTCGCCCCCTCGTCCTCGCCGATCTCCACGTACTTCTCGACCTTCTCCCGCTGCTTCTGCGAGACGAGCGGCCCGAGGTCCGTCGCCCGCATGAGCGGGTCGCCCATCCGGACGGTCTTGAGTCGCTCGAGGAACTTGTCTTCGAACTTCTTGTACGCCTTCTCGTGGACGATGAACCGCGCGGCCTGCGTGCAGTCCTGGCCGCCGTTCACCATTGACGCGGCAACGGCGCCTTCCGCCGCAGCGGCGATGTTCGCGTCGTCGAAGACGATGAACGGAGCCTTGCCGCCGAGCTCGAGGTGGAGCTTCTTCACGTTCGACTTCGCGGCCTCCATGATGTCCTTCCCCGTCGCCGTGTCACCGGTCAGGGAGACCATGTCGACCTTCTCGCTCGACGCGAGCTCGTTGCCGACGACGGTGCCGGGACCCGTGATCAGGTTCACGACGCCGGCGGGAATCCCGGACTGTTCGACGAGCTTCCCCAGTTCGAGGGTCGTGAGCGGGGTGAGGGACGCCGGCTTGAGGACCGCGGTGTTCCCCGCCGCAAGCGCCGGGGAGAGCTTCCAGATCGCCATCATGAACGGATAGTTCCAGGGCGTGATCTGCCCGATGACGCCGATGGGCTCCCGCCGGATGACGCTCGTCGCGCCGTACGCATATTCCGTCGACGCTATGCCCGTGAGTGTCCGCGCGGCGCCCGCCATGAACCGCAGGTTGTCGACGGAGAACGGGATGTCCGCGTCCCGCGCCTGCTTGATCGTCTTCCCCTGGTTCTGGACCTCGATCGGGGCCAGGTGGTCCATGTCCGCTTCAATCAGGTTCGCGAGCTTGAGCAGGGCCGCGGAGCGGTCGCCCGGGGTCATTCGGGGCCACCTCCCCTTGTCGAAGGCGGCTCTCGCCGCGTCGATCGCGGCCCGCGTGTCTTCCACGTCCGCCTGCGGCACCGCGGCGATCTTCCCGCCTGTCGCCGGATTGATCACGGTGTACGTTGCTTCCGTGTGGGACGGCACCCACGCGCCGTTCACGTAGTTGAGATACTCCGATTTGCCCACTCGATTGCCCCCGGTGGAAGCGGTTAGAGTCACCGCCGGCTAAGTAGCTTTCGCGCCTCGAGCGAGGGAGGCGAAGCGACGTTCATCCTCGAGCTCGCTTACGCTTCGAAGCTCGGCCTTTCTCTCCAAAACGCGATACTCACTCGGAATACTATAAGTGCGGGAGGCATGAATCGGAAGCCTCGGGATGACATGAAAGCGCACAGCATCTATGTCGAGGAACGAACGATTTACAAATGTTCATGCAACCGTGAGTTCGACGACATCCAGAAGGCAGAGTTACATCTTCGGAATCCGCCGAACGAGAAGGTCAAGACCCTCCGACCCAAGAAACATGCGCCTCGGCCAAGGGAGGCAAAAACCGTGATGGCCACGGCGGCGGCCATGCCAGAGCCCACAGGAAGGCGCGCTTGGCTCTCTCCCAACCCCGAAGGGGACGAATCACAAGACGGATCGTAGGCGCAACGGAAGGAATGCGGCGCGCCGACCGATTGTAGGCGTCCGTATCAAGAGGTCTACTTGCGGCTCGGGCCTTTGCGGCTTTCCGTGTTCTCGCCGCTCCGTTTCTTCGCGGCCTTTTGCGCGTACCCGATTTCGCGCTCCATGAACACTAGGGCACTGGAGACCGTGGCTCCTGCCGTCCGAACGAACGCGTCGGCGAACTTGCCGCCGGCCGCGGCCACTTCCTCTACGCGGCCTGCGAGCTCCTGCAGAAATCCCATGTTCCCCCCAGATGCGTCGGCCGCTATGAGCCTGTCGGAGACTACCTAGCGAGCTTGTCCATGACCGCGGGGAACGAGTCCGCGAAGCGCTTGCAATCGGCCTCCGACACCGTGAACGACACGCGGAGGAACTCGCCCCCGTGTTTCTTCGAGAGATACGACCCGGCGCGAGTGTGGACGAGGTGGTCGAACAGCAGGCGTTCCTCGACGATTTCCGGCTTTGCGCCGGTCGAAGCGAGGTCGATCACGAACATGTTCGCCCTGGAGGGATAGACCGGAAGGGAGGCGCCGTCGACCTTCCCGACCGCGTGCCGGATCGTCTCCTGATTCTTCCCGCAGATTCGCCGGATCCCCGGGAGCCATTCCTTCTTGGTCTTGAGCGCGGCGAGCGCGGCTCGCTGCGCGAGCACGTTCACTCCGAGGACGTTCGTGTCGAATCGCCGCAGCGTCTGAATCGCATCCGCCGGTCCAATGATCGCTCCGATCCGAAGACCCGCGAGGCCCGGTGCCTTGCTGAAAGAATAGGACAGGAGGGTCCTCTCCGGGTAGAAGTCCGTGGCGAGGACGTGATCCGCGTTGAAGTCTCGATAGGTGATGTCGTCGATCAACCAAGCGCCGTGGTCTCTTGCGATCTCGGCGAGCCCTTTGACCTGAGACGGCGAATAGCCGGACCCGAGAGGATTGTTCGGGTCGATCGCGAGGAGCATCTTCGTCGCGGGTGTGATCGATTCGAGCGCGAGGTCCGGCGTGAGGACGTACGGCTTGCGGTAGATGTCGACCTCGATCGCGTGAGCTCCCGTCATGGCGACTTGGTCGTGAATCGGGAGGAACGAGGGGTCCGTCGAGAGCGCCTCGTCACCCGCCTTCAGGAGGGCACGGGTCGCGATGTACTCTCCTTCGATTCCGCCGTTCGTCAGGATCATGTCGGCGTCGTCGAGGCCCAGGTCATCCTTGATCGCCCCCGAGAGCCCAGAGACCCCCGCCTTCCGCGGGTAGAGGTTGAACTCACGCTCGTCGGCGCTCGTGCGGATGGCGTCGAGGATCGATGGATGGACGGGGAGCGTGTTCGTGTTCTGCGACATCCACGCGACGTCCCTGCGGTGCTCGTGTGCGAACTCGAAGTTGTCCTTCGACGTCATCGAGTACCTCCCTCGACGCGGACCGAGGCCGTCACCCCTCATATCGATTTTGGTCAAATCCCGCGGCCGCGAGTCATGCGCAAGGAATTTGACCGCGGTCCGTAATGGCCCACACATGACGCTGGGAGGAAGAAAAGTCGTCGTGCTCGCGGAAGATGGATACGAGGATCTCGAGCTCTGGGTGCCATACTACCGGCTCCTGGAGGAAGGGGCCGAGGTGGTCCTCGCAGGTCACGAGAAGCGGACCTACACATCGAAGCACTCGTACCCGTGCGAGGTCGACGTGACGGCCGCAAACCTGAAGGCGAAGGATTTCGACGCCGTCGTGATTCCCGGAGGCGTTGCGGGCCCGGATCGGATGCGCCAGCACAAGGAGATCCTGTCGTTCGTCCACTCGATGGACGAAGGTCGCAAAGTCGTTGCAGCGATCTGCCACGCGGCATGGGTGCCGATCAGCGCGGGGATCGTCAAAGGCCGCCGGATGACCTCGTACGCAAGCGTACGAGACGACTGTCTGAACGCGGGCGCGGACTGGGTCGACAAGGAATGTGTGGTCGACGGGAACCTCATCACGTCGCGTTTCCCCGACGATCTTCCCGCGTTCTGCCGGGCCATCGTCTCCGCCTTGACGAAGTGAGCGCCGTCGATGGTCCGCGCTCCGGCGGATTGGCGGAGCGTTCTTCGTCGCGCGGAGGTCCTCGTCCGACGCCATGACATGCGGAGCCTCGAGCTGCTCTTTCCCGCGCTCCGTTGGCGCGACCCGATGGCGCGCAACCGGGCCGTCGCCCTTCTGGTCCGCATGGGTCCTCTTGCGGTGCCGCCTCTCCTCGCGAGGCTGGAAGGCGCGGAGACCGCGGCGGAGCGGTGGGCCGCCGCTGATGCGCTCGGCCGGATTGGGGATTCACGGGCCGTGGCCCGACTCCTCCGGGCGCTCGAGGATCCCGCGATGACCGTGCGGCGGGCTTCAATCGTCGCGCTGCTGCGGCTCGAAGCGATGAACGCCGTGCCAAGAATCGCGCGCCGGTTGGAGGAGGACCAGTCCGGGGGTGTGCGCGTGATCGCCGCGGGCGTGCTCGGCAAGTTCGAAGACCCTCGCGCGGTCCCGGCCCTCGTGCGCGGGCTCAGCGATCCGCAGTGGTATGTACGCCAGGCGTCTGCCACGGCGCTGGGACAGATCGGTGACCGACGGGCCATCGCGGCCCTTGAAAAGGCGACTCGGGATCCTCGGAAATCCGTCGCGCGGGCCGCGGCTGCAGCACTCCGCGCGCTGCGAGCGTGACGCCCGGAGAAAGTCTTAAGCGAGCCGCGGGGTTAGGCCGCGGCGCGGGCTCGTGGTCTAGTGGCTATGACATCGCCTTGACATGGCGAAGGTCACCGGTTCGAATCCGGTCGAGCCCACTGCCATTTCGAGTCGAAACCCGCAAATGATATCTGCTCGCGCGGAATTCGGGGTGACGATGAAGCGTCCGAACTGGAAAGCGATTGGGTTCCTCGCGTTCATCGCGGTGGGCGCCGTGTCCGCGGCGCTGGGATGCCCGTTCTTCCGAAACCCGGAGAACTACATGTCCGCTGGAGGCCTCGTTGGATACGTTCAGCACCTGGTCTCCGTGCACCGCAAGACCTGACGTGTCGGAGCCGGCGCTGACTTTCGGAACTACGCAGAGAGTCCGATCGATGGGCCGGGCACAAGATCCTCGTGGCCCCGGTCGAGGCCGTCGCTCAACCGGTCACGTCAAACCGTTCTGTTCCGCCGAAGTTATCATTATGATGTGAATCGTCTGCGCACACGTTCTTATAGGCTCGTCGGGTCGGACCTGTCGCGAGGCCAATGAGTCGCGAGGCGCTTTCATCTCCGGGTCCTTCTGATGGGGTCACACCCCCGGTCGCGCGACACCTCCTCGTAATCGGCACAAACCATCGCACCTCGAGCCTCGACGTGCGCGAGCGGCTACTCGGCAAAGCCTCCTATGCGTCGCTTCGGAAGGCCGGCGGACGCACCAGTCCCTGGTCCGACCTCGTCCTGCTGACGACGTGCAACCGAGTCGAAGTATACACGCTCACGGAGGCCCCTCGACGGGCTTGCGAAGCCGTTCTGAGAGCCCTCGGCGTCTCCGAGGACGAGCATCTACTGTACGTCCTCGAAGACCGCGATGCCGCGGCGCATCTTCTGCGCGTCGCCAGCGGTCTGGACTCGCTTGCCGAAGGCGAAGAGCAGGTGGCCGCGCAGGTCCGGAACGCCCCACGACAGCGACCGGCCCGGGCCTCGGCACGCGGGCCCCTGGCCGATTTATTCCTTCACGCCGCCCGGAGCGCTTCCCGGATCCGGAGACTCGCGGGCGTATCTGTCGCCGACGCGTCCGCGAGTCACGCCGCCGTTCGATTCCTCGAGGCCGTCGTTCCGGTCGAGAATCGAATCGTCGCACTGATTGGGACAGGGAAGATGGCACGCATCGCGGCGAAGAGTCTCCGGCCGCGCGCCGAGATCCGCATCCTGAATCGGAATTTCGCGCGGGCCCGCGAGCTGGCAGAAGCCCTTGGCGGAAAGGCCGTCCCGCTGGCGGATCTTCGGAAGGTTCTCACCGAAGCCGATATCGTCCTCGCCGCGACCGCGGTCCGACACCCGCTCATCACCCCGCAGATGCTCCGCGCCGCAATCCGTCGACGCGAGGGTCGGCCGATCTGGCTCATCGACCTTGGGTTTCCCCGGAACGTCGATCCGAGCTGTCGCACCCTCGCGGGCGTTCACGTGGTGGATTTGGATGGACTCGCGCCCTGGGGTCAGCGGCCTCCGTCACCGAGCGCCCACGCCCGGGTCGAGCACAGGATCCGGGGGGAGGCGGAACGCATGATCGAATCGTTGCGCCCGGCCGCGTCGGTGGACATTGCGGTCCTCAGACGCAAGGCGGAAGCGGTCCGGCGGCACGAGGTGGAGGCGACGTTGGCCCGACTCCCGGATCTCTCCGAGGGAGATCGCGCCGTCGTGGACAAGCTCGCGACTCGTTTGGTGAACCGGTTCCTCCACGGTCCCACCGAACGCCTACGCTCCCTCCCCGAGGGGACACGCACGGAAATCGTCCGGCAGATTGTCGAGAGCCTCCAACGAGGTCCTGGATGACTCCGTCCTTACGGGCCGGCACTCGGGGGAGCCCGCTCGCGCTCGCCCAGGCGGACGAAGTGGTGGTACGACTCCGGACGATCCGGCCCGCCCTCCGGACGGAGACCGTCGTGATCCGGACCCATGGGGACGAAGGATATCGAGAGGACCTGGGAACGGCCCTCGACGGCAAGCGGGCCTTCACGAAACGCATCGAGGACGCTCTCCTGGAGGAGCGCATCGACTTCGCGGTCCACAGCCTGAAGGACTTGCCGACCGAAACCGCGACCGGACTCGTCATCGCGGCGATTCCGCCGAGGGAGGATCCGAGAGATGCCCTCGTCGGCCGACGCCTGATGACTCTCGACGACTTGGGTCCGGGCGTCCGCGTCGGCACGAGCAGCCTCCGTCGGCGCGCGCAGCTCTTGTCGAAACGGCCCGGCCTCGAGGTCATCGACCTCCACGGGAACGTGAATACCCGTCTTCGCCGACTCGACTCGAACGACTTCGACGCCGTGGTCGTCGCGGCCGCGGGCATGCGCAGACTCCACATCGATGACCGGTTCGCTCACCTGCTGTCGCCCGACGTGATGACCCCCGCCCCCGGTCAGGGCGCGCTCGCCCTGGAGGCTCGAAAGGGCGACCGTCCGGTTCTCGACCTGTTGTCCGCGATTGACGACCCGAGTGCCCGCCGCACGACCGAGGCGGAGCGGGCCCTCGGCGCCCGCGTTGGCGGCGGATGCAACATCCCCTTCGGAGCGCTCGCCACGGTTGAGGGCGGCATGCGTCTTCGCGCGGTGCTTGCGGACCCGGAGGGTCGCCGCGTCATCCGATCCGAGGATCGAGGCGACGCGTCTCATTGGAAGGAAATCGTTGACTCCGTGTGGGCAAAACTCGTTCAACAAGGAGCGGCCGACCTGGTCGCCGAGGCGGCGTAGATGGACGACCTCCCGTTTCGCGGCCAGACGTTCCTCGTCGCAACGTCGGAAGACCTCGCCGACAAAGTCGCTCGAGCGGTGCGGGAGAGAGGAGGCCGCGCAATTCCATTCCCAACGATTCGCCTGGTTCCACCGGCGGACTACGAGAACCTGGACCGCGGGCTTCGCCTCTGGCGGACGTTGGATTGGGTGGTCTTCACCAGTGCCCACGGCGTCGAGGCGGTCGTCGACCGGTCGAGGGCCCTCGGCGTGGACTTGGCCGGCTTCCAGGGAAAGGTCGCGGCCGTAGGCCCCGCGACAAAAGCGGCCGCGGAGGCAGCGGGCCTGGCCGTGTCCTTGGTCCCGAACGAATTCCTGACCGATGCCATCGCGGGTGCGCTCGGCGACGTGTGCGGGCGAACGATCTTCCTGCCCCGCTCCCGGATCGCGCGGAAAAGCCTCGCGGACGAGCTGCGGGATCGAGGCGCCCAGGTCATCGAGGCGGATGCATACGACGCGATCCCGACCGCGCCCGACATCGACGTTCTTCGGGAGACGGACCGGATCGATGTCGTCCTGCTCACGAGCGCGTCCGCGGCGACTCATCTAATGGACCTGCTTCCGAAAGACGTGCGGGACCGGTTGATCCACGAGGCCGAGGCCGCGTGCATTGGGCCGGTCACCGCGGAGGCCGCACGTTCTCTCGGGTTCCGAGTTTGCGCGGTCGCGCGGAACCACACGGTCGACGGGCTCGTCGAAAGCGTAGAGGAGGTTCGTGCCCATGGCTGAGCTCCCGCGTCCCCGCTATCGGCCCCGACGGTTGCGGAGGACCGCCGCCATCCGTGCGCTCGTCCGAGAGACGTCCGTCGACACCGATCGTCTCGTGCAACCACTCTTCATTCGGGAGGATCCCCGCATGGAGTCGGCGATTCCCTCCATGCCGGGCATCTTTCGACTGACGATGGACGAGGCCGCGTCCGAGGCGGAGCAGCTGGCGGAACTTGGCGTCCCCGCCGTGATCCTCTTCGGCCTCCCGGCGGAGAAGGATTCGCTCGGCCAGGGAGCGTACGACGAAAACGGCGTCGTGCAGGAAGCCGTCCGCGCGGTGAAGCGGGCCGCACCGGATCTCATCGCGATGACGGATGTCTGCCTCTGCGAATACACCGACCATGGGCACTGCGGCGTGGTCCGGGACGGTCGAATCGACAACGACGCGTCCCTCGAACTGCTCGCCAAGACGGCCGTGAGCCAGGCACGCGCGGGCGCCGACCTCGTGGCTCCAAGCGCGATGATGGACGGCCAGGTCGGCGCCATCCGCGCGGCCTTGGACCGCGACGGATTCGAGGAGACGGCGATCCTCGCGTACGCAGCGAAGCACGCCTCCGCGTTCTATGGCCCGTTCCGAGACGCCGCCGATTCCGTCCCTCGGTTCGGCGACCGCCGCACCTACCAGAAGGATCCTGCGAACCTGCGCGAGTCCCTCCGCGAGATCGCTCTCGACCTGGAGGAAGGTGCGGACATCGTGATGGTCAAGCCCGCCCTCGCATACCTGGACGTGATCCGCGCGGCGCGCGAACGGTTTGACGCGCCGCTCGCCGCGTATTCCGTGAGCGGAGAGTACAGCCTGATCAAGGCGGCCGCGGAACGGGGATGGGTCGACGAACGCTCCGTCGTCGAGGAGACGATCACCGCGATCCGCCGCGCGGGCGCGGACCTCATCCTGACCTATTACGCGAAGGACTTCGCACGATGGCGGCGGGAGAGACGCGCATGACGGAGCCGACTCAGGGGCAAGGATCCGACGAAACCGGGGAGGCGGGAGAATCCCGCGAGTTCCTCAAGTACACGTTCTACCGGGTCCGACCCGAATGGCGGCTGCTCGACTCGGAACGGAAGAAGAAACAGAAAGCGGAGTTCGCCTCGCTCCTCCATGATCTCGAGGAAGACGTCACCCTCCGGGGCTACTCCCTTCAAGGGATCCGGGCCGACGTGGATTTCATGGTCTGGGCGATCGACCCGCACCTCGAGACGTTCCGGGAAATGGCCCGTCGAGTCTCATCGACGGAACTCGGCCATTACCTCGAGACGACGTATGCATATCTCGCCGCGAGCAAGCGGTCCCAATACGTGGGCGGCCACACCCACAAAGGTCAGGGCGGTCTCGCCCTGAAATCGGAGCCGCACGGCAGCCGCTACCTCTTCGTCTATCCGTTCGTGAAGAAGCGGGAGTGGTACTCGATTCCCTTTGAACGTCGGCAGGAGATCATGCGGGATCACTTCCGCATCGGCCACAAGTATCCCGACGTCAAGATTCACACGGCCTATTCGTTCGGGCTCGATGATCATGAGTTCGTTTTGTCCTTCGAGGCTGACAATCCACTCGACTTCCTCGACCTCGTGATGGACCTCCGCTCGAGCGAGGCGAGCAAGTACACGGAGCGGGAGACGCCGATCTTCACGTGCATCCTATCCACGCCGGAGCAGATGCTCGACGCCCTGGGGATTTGACATGGGATTCACAGCCTCCGGGGCGCTGAGCGCGCCGGAGTCGGCGAGGCTTTTCGGGCGGGCCCAAGAGAGCCTCGTTGGCGGAGTCGACAGTCCGGTCCGTTCGTTTCGATCCGTCGGCGGAACCCCGCGGTTCGTTGTTCGCGGAAACGGCGCAACCCTATGGGACGCAGACGGACGACGGTATCTTGATTTCTGCATGTCCTGGGGCGCTCTCGTGCTCGGTCACGCGAATCCCTCCGTCGTCCGCGCCGTCCGCAGTGCCGCGGGCCGCGGGATGAGCTTCGGGGCCGCGACGGAGTCGGAGGTCCGCCTGGCCGAAGAAGTGAAGCGACGGTTCCCGAGCATCGACCTGCTCCGCTTCGTCAATTCGGGAACGGAGGCTACGATGTCCGCCGTCCGCGTGGCTCGCGGCTTCACGGGTCGCGACAAGATTGTCATGTTCGAGGGGGCATACCACGGACATGCGGACGCCTTGCTCGTGAAAGCCGGTTCCGGGCTGGCCGCCGCGAGCTTGCCGGGTTCCGCGGGCGTCCCCGACAACGCGGTGCGGGACACGCTGTTGGCGCAGTACAACGACCTCGCTTCCGTGGAGGGTCTCTTCCGCAGCTACGGGGATCAGATTGCGGCCGTCTTGGTCGAGCCCATCGCCGGGAACATGGGCGTTGTCCCGCCGGACCCCGATTTCCTCGAAGGCCTCCGCCGGATGACTCGGGAGTTCGGCAGCCTGCTCGTCTTCGATGAGGTCATCACAGGCTTTCGGGTTGCGCCGGGCGGTGCCCAAGAAAAGTACGGCGTCGCGGCGGACGTCACCTGTCTGGGAAAGATCCTCGGCCACGGCATGCCCCTCGGGGCCTACGGAGGGCGGCGGGACATCCTCGGGTTGGTCGCCCCACTCGGCCCGGTGTACCAAGCGGGGACCCTCGCCGGGAACCCGATGGCGATGGCGGCCGGCCAAGCGACCATGAGTCAGCTGCGCCCCAGCCTGTACGCGAGTTTGGAGAAGCGCAGCGCTCAACTCGAGACGGGGCTCCGTGATGCAGCCGACGACGCGGACATGGAAGTGCAGGTGCCGCGCGTCGGATCGATGATGGGCATCTTTTTCCGGCCCGAGCCCGTCCGCAACTACCGCGACGCGCAGGCGATGAACAAGACCACGTATGGGCGCTTCTTCTGGGCTCTGCTGAAGGGCGGTGTGTACTTTCCGCCCGCTCCGTTTGAGAGCTTCTTCCTATCCTCGTCGCACCGTGGGCCGGAGGTCGAGCGGACGATCGAAGCGGCCGCGGCCGCGCTCCGGGAGGTCCGGAATTCTTGAACGATCGTTTCTTGCGTGCGTGCTGGCGCGAGCCCGTGGACTGCACCCCGGTCTGGTTCATGCGTCAAGCCGGTCGGTCCTCCCCGGCCTACCGGGCGATCCGCGCGGAGCACGGTATCTTGCAAATCGCAAAGTCGCCGGACCTGGCCGCCGAGGTGACCCTCCAGCCCCTCCGGGAGCTCGGGGTGGACGCCGCGATCGTGTTCGCGGATCTCCTGTTGCCGCTCGAGGCGATGGGCATCCGGGTCCGGATCGACGCCGGCGAGGGTCCGATCCTCGAGCCCCGTATTCGCACCTCCGAAGACGTCGACCGATTGAAGCGGCTCGATCCCGTGAGAGACCTGCCGTTTGTCTTCGAGACGATTCGCCGCGTACGAGCCATGGCGGCGGTCCCTTGCATCGGATTCGCCGGCGCGCCGTTTACCCTGGCGAGCTACCTGATCGAAGGCGGGTCCTCCCGGGATTTCCTCGCGACGAAGTCGTTCATGCATGCGCATCCTGCCGACTGGCGGCGGTTGATGAACTTCCTCGTCGATGGGATGGCCACGTACCTTCGGGCCCAGGTCGATGCCGGCGCCCAAGCCCTCCAACTGTTCGACAGCTGGGCCGGCGCGCTGAGCCCCCGCGAATATGATGAGAGTGTGTCTCCGTTCACGCGCCGCCTCTTTCACGAAATCCGCGAGACGGGAGTCCCGTGCATCCATTTCGGCACGGGCACATCCGGATTTCTCGAATCCTTTGCCGCGGCGGGAGGGGACGTCGTTGGCGTGGACTGGCGGATTCCGATCGATGCCGCTTGGCGGCGGATTGGCGAGGACCGGGGCATTCAAGGCAATCTGGATCCGGCCGCCCTCCTCGGCCCGGCGGACGTTTGGCGGCCGGCGGCCCAGGACGTGTTAGACCGGATCGGGAACCGTACCGGCCATGTGTTCAACCTGGGCCACGGAGTCTTGCCGGAGACGCATCAGGACGAGTTGCGAGCGCTCGTGGGGCTCGTCCACGAGTCGACTCGGCGGGGATGAGGAAGCCGTTATGTCGAGGATTTCCGAGGACGAACGGACGGCCGTCCTGCTAACGGCCGTAGGGGGACCCAACTCGCTCGATGAGGTCGGTCCGTTCCTTCTGGACGTGCGCGGGGGGCGGCCTACAAGCGATGATCTCGTTAACGAGTTTCGGGAGCGATACCGCCGAATCGGCGGGAAATCACCGCTCCTGGACATTTCGCGGGCCCAGGCCAACGCCCTTGAAGGCCGCCTGAACGGCGACGACCGGGCAACTTACCGGTGCTACGTCGGCATGAGGAACTGGCGACCATACATCCGGGATGTGATCTCGGAAGTCGTCGCGGACGGCGTGGACCGGCTTGTCGTCCTGCCGCTGACGCCGTACTACTCCCGTAGGAGCGTGGGGGCCTATTTCGCCGCCGCCGACGCGGCGCTTTCGACGGTCGCCCGCCTGCCTGATGTGGCGTATGTCGAGAGTTGGAACACGGAGCCTGCGCTAATCGGCATGTTCGCGGCGAAGGTCCGGGAGGGTCTCGAGCTCCTCGCACAGAGGAGTTTCCACGACCCGGTCGTCGTGTTCACCGCCCACAGCCTCCCGAAGAAACTCATCGACGGAGGGGACCCGTATGAACGGGAACTGTCCGAGACGATGGCCCTCGTGCTCCGTCGACTGCCGCCTCTCCGAGCTCGGATGGCGTGGCAGAGTGCGGGCCGAACTGACGAGGCATGGCTCGGACCTCCGCTTGAGGAAGTCCTGGAAGAGATCGGAACGACCGGTGAGAAGGCCGTGCTCGTGGTTCCGTTCGGATTCGTCTCGGACCATTTAGAAATTCTGTACGATGTGGACATCGAGGCTCGGGCATTCGCTTCGGAGAGAGGTCTTCAACTCGAACGCACGGACTCGCCGAACACGGACCCGGGTTTCATCGACGCGATGGCTGCCGCGGTGCGGTCCGCCGGCCATCCTTCCTCGAGGTCGCGTTCTGGCGAATCGCCTACGCCGGTGATTTAAAGCCCGGCTCCATGTGGCTGGGTCGGGGGAGAGACGGGCGGACGTACCCAAGCCGAGGGCACATGGGCTCCCGAAGAATCGTCTCGAGACGCTCATTGACGGAGTCTTCGCCATCGCGATGACGATCCTCGTCTTGGAGCTCCGCGCTCCCGCGGCGCTCGGACCGGAGGGCTTGGCGGGAGCCCTGGTCGGGCTGTGGTCTCGGTTCGCGACATTCTTCATCAGTTTCATCGTCCTCGGGGTCTACTGGTTCGCCAACCACCAAGTGTTCCACTTCGTCTTACGCGTGAACCGCACCCTGGTGTGGCTGAACGTTCTCTTCCTCATGGGCATCGCCCTCATCCCGTTCGCCGCCTCTCTCATGGGCACATATCCCCAGGACCCAATCGCCCTCAGCCTCTATGGCGCGGTCCTCGGTCTGCTGGCCGCCCTCGGTTACGTGATTTGGTGGTACCTGACCGGAGATCGGGGCCTGATTGAACCAGGCCTCGACCCGGAGTTGGTCCACAAAGTGCGGGTCTGGCTCGCGATCGGGCCCGTGATCACCCCCGTGGCCATCGCGGTCTCCTTTGTGAACACGACGGTTGCCTTGCTGATCTACCTGGTCCTCCCGGTGGTATTCATCTTCTTCAATCCGGTGAGTCGGTTCCTGGAACGCCTTCGCGAGTCGGAGCCGTGACGCGTCGACCGTCCAACCGAATCCGGACAAGTCGACGTGGGCTCGGAACGGACTATCCTGTCCTCGACAGCGGGTCAGAGGGTGACTGACTGGCCGATTCCTCGATCTCGTGCTCGCTCGAATACAAGCGCAGCGACCGCGATATCTTCGATCGCAATTCCATGGGACTTGAACAACGTGATGTCCGCGGCTGTCGTACGTCCGTTAACTTTGCCCGCGACGACATCACCGATCTCGTGGACGCGGTCCCACGTGATCAGGCCCCGTTTTATCGGTTCGACGAGGTCGCCACTTTCCGCTTTCGCCTGCTCGATTGAGTCGGTCGATACGAACGCGCATTTCTGGACCGCGGAGTCATCGAGCTCGCGGGTTTCGAGCCGATTTGCTCCCATGGCGTTAATGTGGCACCCCGTGCGTAACCAATCTCCGTGGATGACTGGTTCAGACGAGTTCGTCGCCGCGATGGCAACGTCCGCGTCGCGGATCGCCTCTTCGGCCGACCTCGCAGCTTCGACCTTCACCCCGAGGACGGACGTCATCTTCTTCGCGAAGGCGTCTCGACGGGCCTTGTCCCGTCCGGAACAGCGGATCCTCCGGATCGAGCGGACGGCACAGACGGCCTCCAGCTGGCTCGCCGCCTGCCAGCCGGTGCCGACGATGCCGATCGTTGACGCGTCGGCTCGCGCCAGGTACTTGGTCGCGACTCCGGAGGCGGCTCCCGTCCGCTGCTGTCCCAGCCGGTCGGCCTGGATCACGGCGATCAGATCGCCCGTCGCCATGTCGAACAGGTGGACCCAAAAGCGAATTCCCGCGCGAGACGCCGTATAATACTTGAACCCGGCATAACCGCGCGCCGGCCAAGACGCGAGCATCACGTTAACGGCGGTCTCTCTCGTTCCGACTCGCTGCCGTGGGCGGTTGGTTGCCTCGCCTCGCCCCATGGCCCGCAGTCCTTCCTCGACGGCCACCAACGCATCGTCCATCCGGAGGAGACCCTCGACCTCCTTTTCCGTTAAGAGCAACGCGGGCATCGATCGACTCGTATCCAGAAGGGCCCTATTTGATGACTTGGGGCTCATGAACAGAAAGCCGAAGATTGCGCAATGAACCGGCCGGCCGCCGTCTCAAGAGATTGTTACCTTCGCAAAACGTAGTAAGTCGGCCACCGAGAACTCGCCATCCTTCGGCGCGCCGAATTCTCCGGCCTTCGGTTGCCACATGGGTTGGACGCTCAAGAACGACGCCGGATCTCCTCGGATGAGGCCGATGAGAACCTCAGCGACGATGCGGCCCCCGACCGGGCCCAGCTTCCGGCCATGACTGAATGCCTCGGCCTCTTTGAGGACATAGAAGAAGAGAGGGGTGTCCCTTCCGAACGCTTTGATCAAGTCCGGAGGGAGCGGCTTCAAGTCGTCCCGTTGCAAAATGAGGTCTTCCGGGATTCCCATCGCCCGCGCGACCGCTTGGCCCGACGGCAAGCCGAGTGCTTTGCCGCGCTTCAGATCCCGCTCCGCGAGCGCGGCGATGCCTTTTGCCACGCTATCCGGGAGGAGGCTGAGGCCGAACGCGAGTTTTGTATCGATCCTCCGCGAGGGTTGCGTGACGAGGTTGGCTCCCGTGAACTGAAAGAACCGCGCCCACTGGATCACGTGTCCCTCCGGCAGCTCGCGAAATCCGCGGAGGTCAGGCTCGGGAGGTTTCGCGAAGATCGGGATGTCCTGAACCGCGTCGTTCAGCTCGTACTCGCCCCGGACCATGCTGTGCCCGAACCGATACGCGCCGACGGAGAACTCGACCGGCATGAACACGCGGTTGTGCCAATGGAAGAACCTCAGATCGACCCGCAGTGTTTTCGCGGTCTTCGTCCCTTGCTCCGTGGGAATCGCGAACGTGTCGGGCCGGAGGATATCTCGAATCACCTCGCGGCCAACGAGGCGCACCAGAAAGTCGTGGATGACTGTCCACTGGAAGTGCCAGCGGACAATCCGTCGTGCCTCATCGAACCGCATGTCTTCTGGGACGTGGGCGACCGCGTCGACGACTCGGTTGTGATACTTCAGGAACCCGAGCGTGAGTTGCGAGACGATCAGGTTCTCGTCGTTGCGGCTGTCCCCGAGGAACGCCCGGCCGTTCGCGTTCCGCGGGAGGTCGTCTTCGTTGGCCGCGTTATGCCCGATGAGGAAGTGGAGGCTGTCCGGCTCGTAGAGGAACGGTTGATCGTCGGGTCCACGGCCGTAGATCGAATCGAGGTCGAACCGCGGGGTGCGGAAGTCGACCAGGGCATCCGGGTCATTGTCGCGCTGGAGTTTCGACGTCGGATCGAACGTGAGGTCGTGGTCGACGAATTGTCCGAAGTAGGTGAACCCCGCCGGGATGTCGGGATTGTCGCCACCCGTGTCCTGGTCACCCGGTTTCGGCTCGGGCTCCACCATCTGCTGGGCGAGTGCGGCGAGGGCCGAGCCCGGGGGAAGGAACGGCGGCAGATTTCGAAACATGCGCCCGAACCGGCCCTCGAAAAGAGGCGACCGGAGGACGGCTTCTTGACCTCGGATTGCATGCCCATGGAACGGTTTGGCTGTCAAGGCATCCACCTCGTCCTGGCCGTGGCGGCTAGCTTGGGCGCACGGCGGAAACGCTCGCCCCGCCCGGGAGGACTGTCGAGTCGAAGCGCGTCCGGAGACCAAACGCGTGCTCGCTTGCCGGCGCCACGGCCGCCGTATCCCGGCGACCCCTATTTGATGGCTTCTGGCCAACTTGCCGCGATCGCAAAGATCATTCGGCCGCGGCCTTTCCGCGAGCGTGTCCCTGAGGGCGGAGTTCCTCGGTGGCGAGCCACGTCACGATCGCGGCGGGCGTTCGCCCGTTCGGATGTCGTCGCGTCACGCCTGCGATTACGAACGCCGCACCGCCGAATTCCGCCTCATCGAGGATCTTGATCCGGGTCGGGACGAACCGGTAGAACGCGTACGATCGCAAGAGGTCGGCGCCGCGCCGACCCGAACGGTCGGTTCTCCGGAGCCACGTCGCGTACCCGGGAAAGCGAGAACCGTACCGCCGCTCCGCCTCTTTCGCGGCCCGCCCGCGGACTCGATGGCAGGCCCCGAACAGCTGGATCCCTCGGTCTGTGCCACCCCACGTCTGCGACGAGTTCATGACCATCATCGCCATCGATGGATTCCGCTCGACGTTCTTGCAGTGCAACGAATCGGGGTCGGAGAGGAAGTAGAAGTTCAGGTCCGGCGAATAGCAGAAGTACGCGCTGTTGATGTGGGCTCGGTTTCCCGGAGCGACGGTCGACATCGAACACAGGGCACTGTCCCGCAGGATGCGGAAGACGCTCCTCTGAATCCTCTTGCCGGGGAATCGTCTCTTGACGACCGCGATGGTCATCTCGATCCGAAGAGGTCCTTCCGCTTAAGTCGGTTCCGCCATTAGACCCGAGATGGGTCACGCATCCCGATGTCGCAACACGATTCCGGCGCGGGCTCCGGTCGCCTCGCCGTCCTCCACGGCAAGTCGTCCGTTCACCAGGACCCAGTCGATTCCCTCCGGGTAATCGTGCGGATAGTTCTCAAATGGATATGCGTGGGGCCACGGGTTCGTCGCGCGATCTCGGATGCGAGCCAAGTCGAAGACCACGAGGTCCGCGGCAAGGCCCGGACGGATCTGCCCTCGATCAGAAAGGCCGAGGCGTGCCGCGGGCATTCCGGTCATCTTGTGGATTGCGTCTTCGAGGCTCAGCACCTTCTCGTTCACGACAAACCTCTCCAGGATGCCAGGGAACTCG
>Ga0209761_1000290_pt1 | contig 29126 bp, 24 predicted proteins | sample GraSoi013_1_40cm_4_FD_185818 | JGI IMG/M metagenome (GOLD analysis project Ga0209761, IMG submission 185818) | Grasslands soil microbial communities from the Angelo Coastal Reserve, California, USA - Sample 09_25_2013_1_40cm (SPAdes) (version 2) | ecosystem: Environmental > Terrestrial > Soil >... | reverse complement strand
GACGAGCGTCGTGTCCTTTGTGGTCCCCAGCACCGCCTCAACCTCTGCGGGCGTACGGAGCTCCTGGAAGCCGATGCGGGTGAGCTCCTCGCGCATCGGCTGGACGAGCCGGGGGTCGTACAGGGGGACGTTCAGGCCTGCCATGGTCACCTCGAGTAGAAATGTGCCGCTGATTGAATCATAATAACGACAACAGACCTTCTCCATGCGCGTGCTGATCGTCGAAGACGACCCCAACCTGGCCGGCCTGCTCCGCGACGGTCTGCGCGCGCAGCGCATCGATCCGACCCTGGCCGCGACGTACGCCGAAGGCCGCGACCGTGCACAGGGGGGCTCGTTCGACGTGATCATTCTGGACGTGCGGCTCCCGGGGGGGACCGGCCTGGAGCTCTGCGGGGAGCTCAGGCGCGGGGGGAGCTCGACGCCGGTCCTGATGCTGACGGCGCTCGATGCCCTCGACGACCGGGTGCGGGGGCTCGAGGTCGGGGCGGACGACTATCTCACGAAGCCGTTCGCGTTCCGGGAGCTCGTGGCGCGCCTCAAGGCGCTCGCGCGCCGCCGGCCCGCCCTGTCGCCGGCCCGGTACCGGATCGCCGACCTCGAGGTCGACCTCGGCACCCGCCAGGTGCTTCGCCGCGGCCAGCCGATCACCCTGAGCGCGAAGGAGTTCGCGTTGCTGGAGCTGTTCGTGCTGAACCAGGGGCGGGTGCTGGATCGCTCGACCATTACCACGCACGTGTGGGACGACAATCACGACCCGTTCGCCAACGTGCTCGAGGTGCTCGTCGGGCGCTTGCGGCGCAAGATCGACGACGGCTTCGAGCCGAAGTTGATCACGACGCTGCGCGGCGCGGGGTACCGGTTCGGCACGTGAAGCGCCACGCCATGAACCCGCTCGCGCGCCTGCGGCTGCAGTTGACCGCGTGGTACGCCGGGGTGTTCACGCTGGTGCTCGCGCTGCTGGGCACCGGCCTGTTCCTCACGATCCGCCACCAGATGTCCCGGCACATCGACAAGTCGCTCAGCGCCGCTGCGGCGGCGCTCGAGCAGGCGGCGCGCATCCGCGAGACGGAGCGCGACAGCGCTCGTGGCGTCGTGGTCGATGCCGTGGGTGAGCTGCACATCCCCGATCGGTCGCTCTACCTGTTCGATGAGAACGAGCGACCGATCAAGCCGGCGGAGGCGCCCGGCTGGGTGCTGGAGGCGACTCACAAGGCGGTGCGGTCAAAACACGGGTACCGCAACCTCGATGCTCCGGACGGCCGGGAGCTCCGGATCTATGCGGGGCGATTCACGGGGACGACCGGCACACCCTACATCGCCGCGGTGGTCGCCGATCGCATGGAGCTCGAGGACGAGTACACCTCCCTGATCGAGACGTTCGCCGCTGCGGCGCTCGCCGCCCTCCTCCTGGTCGCGGGAGGAGGCTACTTGCTGATCCGCAAGTCCTCGGCTCCCGTGGAGCGTTCGATGGATCAGATGCGCCGTTTCATGGCCGACGCCGCCCATGAGCTGCGCACGCCCATCACCATTCTCCGCACGCGCGCCGAAGTGGCCCTCGCCCAGGAGCGGGAAACGGCGCAGGACGCGGCGACGTTCCAGGCGATCGAGCGGGAGGCGGCCCGCGTGGGCGGCATTGTGGGCGATCTCCTGACCCTCGCCCGCGCGGACAGCGGCGAGCGGCCCGTCGCGCGCGAGCCGCTCTATCTCGACGACCTCGCCGCCGGTGCGGTGGACGCCGTCCGGGCGCTGGCCACGAGCAAAGGACTCACCCTGGAGGTCGGGGCGTTCGAGGAGGCCAGGATCACGGGAGACGGGGCGCTCGTCCGCCAACTGCTGCTGATCGTCCTCGACAATGCCATCAAATTCACCCCCGCGGGCGGGCACGTCCGTCTCAACGTGTCCGTCGAGGACGGCCGGGCGGCCGTGGTCGTGAGCGACACCGGCATCGGTATCCCAGCCGACCAGCTTCCCCACGTCTTCGAGCGCTTCTATCGCGGCGATCCGGCGCGGCGGGAGGCGGACGGAACCGGGCTCGGCCTCGCGATCGCCCGCTGGATCGCCGATGCGCACAGCGCACGAATCGACATCGGGTCGGAACCCGGCGGCGGTACCCGCGTGACGCTCAGTTTCCCGCTCGCGCTCTAGCGCCCCGGTGGCTTAGTATTCCCGCTCAATCGCCGGATCCATCGTTGTCACACTTCGAAACGGAGCGATCGTGAACGCAGCGTCTCGAACACTCGCGTCTGGCGCGTTCCTCCTGTGCGCGGCCGTGCTCCCTCTCACGGCCCAGTCCTATCACGTCACGCACACCTATGCACTCGCCGGCGACGGCGGGTGGGACTACCTGGCCCTCGACACCGTCGGCCATCGCCTGTTCATCGCGCGGCAGGACCGCATCATCGTGGTCGACCCCGACGGCGGTAAGGTGCTGGGCGAGATCGGGGGTCTGAATCGGGCACACGGCGTCGCCTTCGCGTATGAGGCCGGGCACGGATTCGCGACATCGGGCGCGGACAGTACCGTCACAATGTTTGACCTCAAGACGTTGCGCGTGCTCGGGCACACCATTGCCGCGCCCGACGACGACGCGGTGCTGTACGACCCGGTGACGAAGCGGATCTTCACGTTCAACGGAGATGCGCACTCCGCCACGGTGATCGACGCGGTGTCGGGAAGGCGGATCGGCCAGATCGATCTCGGCGCGGGCCCCGAGTTCGGCGTGTCCGCCGGCGATGGGAAGCTGTACGTGAACCTCGAAGACAAAAGTGCGGTGGCCGAAATCGACGCGGCCGCGATGCGGGTGACCCGCCAATGGTCGCTCGCGCCGTGCGAGTCTCCCACGGGTCTGGCGATCGACCGCGAGCACCATCGGCTGTTCAGCGGCTGCCGCAACCAGCTCATGGCGATCTCCGACGCGACCAGCGGCGCGCTGGTCGGGACGGTGCCGATCGGCCAGGGAGTGGATGCCTGTCGCTTCGACCCGGGGACGCAGCTGGCTTTCGCCTCGAACGGCGAGGGGACGCTGACGGTGGTCCACGAGGATGCGCCGGGAAGGTTCACGCCAGTCGCCACCATCGCCACGAAGCGGGGCGCGCGGACCATGGAACTCGATCTGAAATCCCATCGGGTGTTTACGGCCACCGCGGACTTCGGTCCGCTGCCGGCCGCCACGCCCGAGCACCCGCGCCCGCGGCCCCCCGTCCTGCCCGGGACATTCGCGCTGCTGATCCTGGACCCCTGAAGCAGAGACCGCGACCGTTTGAGGGCCGCCGCGGAGGGCGGCGGCTCTCAGTTCTTCTCGTGCTCCACGCTCACGATTTTCCCGGTCAGCGCATCCACATTCACTTCCTCAATGCCCGGTTTCTCCGCCACGACGAGGTCGAACGACCAGATCAAATGGCCGTGTTCCCGCTCGAGCTCGAGCGCTCGTACCATGCTTTTCGGAACCCGCGCCAGAGCGACGGCCCGGGCTGAGTCTTCGGTGATCGCGGTTTGGGGCAGGAGGTTCGCCGGCACTTCCCGCCGGTAGGCGGGCGTTTCCGGCGCCTGGGCGGCGAGGCTCCCCGTGGCAACGGCCGACCCCGCCAGCAGCAGGCCGAGGATGATGGATCGGTCGGTCATGACGTCTCCTTGAGAGTGTAGTGCCGGCCCCGGATCGCGATGAGCAGCGTCGGTACGGCGAACAAGGTGATCGGCGTGGACAGGGCGAGCCCCCCGATGACGGCCAGAGCGAGCGGGCGCTGCAGCTCGCTCCCCGCCCCGAGCCCCAGGGCGAGGGGCAGCAACCCGAACAGCGTGCACAGCGTCGTCATCAGGATCGGACGCAGGCGCACCCGCGCCGCCTCGCGGATCGCCACCTCGAGCGGCACGCCCTCGGCCCGCATCCGGAGCCGCGTGAAGTCCAGCAGAATGATCCCGTTCTTCACGATCAGCCCGACCAGCAGGATCAGCCCCATGAACGATGAGACGTTGAGCGCGGTGCGCGTGACGAGGAGGAGCGCCATCGCGCCGACAAACGAGAGGGGCGCGGCGAGGAGCACCACGAGCGGCTCCACGAACGACGCGAATTGCACGACCATTACCCCTACCACGCTCGCGGCGGCGAGGCCGAGGACCAGCACGAGCGCGGCGAACGCGGCCTGCTGGCTCGCATACTGACCGCCGAGCTCGACACGGATGCCCCTCGGCGGCGGGTTCTTCGCGAGTGCCTCCTGCACGTCCGTCATCACGCCGCGCAGGCCGCGTGCGCCCAGGTCGGCGGTCATCATGATCATCTGCTGCTGGTTTTCGCGGAGCAGCTCGGACGGAGCGTCCATCGGGGTGAAGTGCACGAGCGCCCCGACAGGGATGGGCGCACGGCGGCCGGGCGCGAGGACGGGGATCGCCCCGAGCCGAAGCGGGTCGAAGCGCACCGAATCGGGCGCGCGGACGCGGACGCCGACGCTGCGGTCGTCCCGGTAGATCTGGCCCGCTTCGACACCCAGCAGCGCGCCGCTCACGGCCTGGGTGACGGCGGCGGGGGTCAGCCCCACCTGGTTGGCCTCGGCGGCGTCGATGCGCATCGCCATCTCGGCCGTGGGCTCGCTCACGCCGCTGAAGAGATCCTCGAGGCCATCGATGCCTCCCAGGGCGGAGTCGAGCCGCGTCCCGTAGGCCTCGAGGGCGGCCAGGTCGGGACCGAATAGCTTGATCTCCACCGGGCGGGCGTTACCGGCGAGGTCGTTGACGACGTCGGAGAGAATCTGGACGAACTCGATCCGCATGCGCGGCAGGGCGGCACCCGCCTGCTGCCGGACCTGGTCGATGACGTCGGCGATCGACCGGGCGCGCTGGCCTTGCGGCTTGAGCCGGACCGCGTAGTCGCCGCGGTTCTGCAACGTCGCGAAGAGGCCGAGCTCGGCGCCAGTCCGCCGACTGGTCCCGGCCACCTCCGGGATCCGCGCGAGGATCCCGTCGATGACACGAAGCTGGCGGTCGGTTTCGGTCAGCGCTGTGCCGCCTGGTGCCCAGTAGTCGAGGACGAATGCTCCCTCGTCCATCTCGGGAAGGAACCCGGTTTCGGCTGCGCGGTACGCGACGTACCCCCCAACGACGAGCACGACGGCGACGACGGCCACCCGCCGAGGATGGTGGAGCACGGCCCCGAGCGAGTGCTCATACACGCTCGCGAGCGCGTCGATGGCGTGACCGAGACGATCGAGCGCCGTCGGCGCCGTGCCCGGCGGCGTCACCGCGTGCTCGGCGTCGCGCGCCGCGAGGTAGCGCTCGCTGAGGAGGGGGATCACCGAGCACGCGAGTCCCAGCGATACGAGCACGGCGATCGTCAGCGTGATCGACAGGGCGTGGAAGAACTGGCCGACCACGCCCTGAAGCAGGCCCAGCGGCAGGAAGACGACGACGGTCGTGAGCGTGGACGTCGTGACCGGCCAGAGCAGTTCCTGGACCGCGTCGCGGATGGCCCCCGTCCGGTCGGGGTTCAGGTCGAGATGGCGGACGATGTTCTCCGTGATGACCACGGCGTCGTCGATGACGAGGCCAATGGCGATCGCCATCGCGCCGAGGGTCATCAGGTTGAACGTCTGTCCGAGCAGCCACATCACGAAGATGGTGATGACGAGGGTGAGCGGGATGGACGACGCGCTCACCGCGGTGATCCGGCCGTGGCGGAGGAAGAGGAGCAGCACGACGACGGCGAGCGCGGCGCCGACGAGCATGGCGTCGCGGACCGCCTTGACGGCGTCGCGCACGAGCGACGCTTGGTCGTAGACGGGCCTGAGGCGCACCCCGGGGGGGAGCGTGCGCTCCAGGGCGCGGGCGACGCCGGCGACGCTGTCCGCGATCGCCAGGGTGTTACCGCCGAGCTGGCGCGTGATGTTCAGCTGCGCAACCGGCCGCCCGTTGCCCGAGATGATGCTCACGCGGTCCTCGGTGCCTGGCGTCACGGTCGCCAGATCGCGTACGCGGAGCCCGTGCCCGACGACGACGTCGGCGATGTCGTCGGCCGAGTGCGCCTCGGTCGCGGTCACCATCAGGTACTGCCGATAGTCGCGCGGCATGCGCCCAACCGCAGTCACGGTCGTCGCGTCGCGGATCGCGGCCGCCAGGTCCTCGAAGGTCATCCCCTGCTGCGCCAGGCGCACCGGATCGGCGACGACCTCGATCTCGCGCACGTCACTGCCGAGCACGTCCACCCGCCCCACGCCCGGCACGCGCGACACGATCGGCTTGATTTGGTAGCGCGCGATGTCGTACAGCGTCGCCGGGTCGCCGCCCTCGACGTTGTACGACAGGATTGGGAAGAGCGAAGGCGTCATCCGCTCGATCTGGATGCTCACGCCAACCGGCAGGTCGGGCACGACCTGGTCGACGCGCGCGCGGACCTCCTGCAGCGCGTTGAGCATCTCCGTGGTCGGCGAGAAGTCCACGTTGATCTCAGTGCCGCCCCGAATGGTGCGGGATCTGACCCGCGTGACGCCGGGGACGATGCTGACGGCTTCCTCGATAGGCCGGGACACACTAAACAGCTGCTGGCGCGCGCCGAGCGAGGTCCCGGTCGCGACGATCGTCACGCGTGCGAAGTTGAGCTCGGGGTAGATGGCCGAGGGGAGAGTCGCCGCGGCCCACCCGCCCGCGATGCTGAGGAGCGCCACGACCAGATAGACGAAGCGGCGCTGGCCGCTCAGGATGTCGAACAGCATCATCGCGAAGTCGAGGGAGCCCGCACGATCCTCGCGCCGTCCGCGATACCGTACGCCCCGCTCGTCACGACGACCTCGCCGGCGCGGAGCCCGGACGCGATCTCGGCCACGGTCTCGCTTCGGCCGCCGACTGTGACGGGCCGGACGTGAGCGACTCGCTCGGAATCCACGACGAAGACCTGAAAGCCCTCGCCACCCGCGGCCGGGACGAGGGCGGCGACGGGCACGGTGACGGCGCGGGGCGCGACCGCGGTCACGATCCTCCCGAACACCGACTCGCCGAGCCGCAGGGGCCGGACGGGGTGGCGCAGCCGCGCGCGCACGGCGACGGCGCGGGTGAGGGAATCGACCGCGGCCGCGACGCCGGTCACGGCGCCGGAGCCGAGCGGGGTGCCCGCCGCGGACTCACGGGCCGTGACCACCACTGAATCGCCCTCGTGGATCTCCGCGGCGTCGGCCGGCGAGACAGTGAAGACGACGTCGAGCGCCCCGGGGTCGGCGATCTGGATGAGCGCCTGGCTCGCATCCACCGAGGCGCCGAGCACCGCGGTCATACGCGTGACGACCCCCGCGAGCGGGGCGCGCAGTGTCGCGAGCTGCTGAGCGCGGCTGGCGGTCACGGCCGCCACCTGCGCTTGGGCGAGCTCGGAAGCGGCCTGGTCGGAGTCTTTCCGCGGCAGGATGCCTGCCTGGACGAGCCGCGCCGCGCGGAGGTAGTTATGCTGCGCGGTCTCGAGCGCGGTGGCCGCGCTCTGCGCCGCGGCGTCGAACGGCGCCCGCTCGAACTCGATCAGGGCGTCGCCCTCGGCGACGCGCTGGTCGGGGGCGACGAAAATGCGTGCGACCCGCGTCGGGCCCGGCGCGGCGAGCTCGGCGAACCGTCCCGGGCGCGCGGTCACGGTGCCGATGGCCCGCACGATCTGCGCGAACGGCTGCTCCATCGCGACGGCGGTCTCTGCCGCGACCGCCGTTTGGGCGAGCGCGGACTCGGCGTCGTCGGCAGAGGCGCGGGCGCGGCACCCGGCCACGAGGACGATGAGGAGGGCGACGCGTCTCACAGCTGGTCCGGGGCGGCCGTGAGCAGCCGGACGGCCCCGAGGGCATCGTCCACGAGGGCGACATCGTCGATGTAACGGCCCAGCGCCTCGCGCGCGTTGCGCTGAGCCTCGAGCACGTTGGCCAGGGGAATGGCGCCTTCGGCGTACGCTCGCAGCGACATCGCCGCCACACCGTCCGCGCTCGCCAGCAGGCGACGGCCGCGCGCCACGCGATCCAGTGCCGCCGCGAGGACGCGGCGGGCGCGGCTCATGTCGGCAGCCGATTCCCGGCGCGTCACATCGAGCTGTGCCTGCGCCCGGTCGCGCGCCGCCTGTGCTTGCCGGATCTCGCCCCCATTCCAGTTGAAGAGCGGGAAGGGGAATGACACCCCGACCGTCGGCAGCACGGTCCCGGATGGCTCGGTGGGGTCGCCCCGCTCGATCCCCACCTGGAGGCTCGGCGCCGCGAAGACGCTGCGATGGGCGAACGTGAGCGCGCGCTCCGCCGAGCGGAGGGTCGCGACGGCCGCCGTGACGCGCAGCGGCTCGCCTGGCTCGCCCGGGTCGCCCGGCCCGGTGTCGGCGGGCGGCGCGAGCGAGTCGACGAGCGTGATCCCCGGCGTGTCGGCCGGCAGCCCCATGGCGAGCTGCACGCCGAGCAGCGCGTCCAGCGCGGCAAGCGAGTCGTCCACCGCGATGGTCTCGAGTTGACCCGCGTTCACCTCGGCGAGCCGCACATCCAGCTCGCTTACGTCGCCGACCTCACGGCGCAGCCGGGCCATCGTGAGCAGGCTGTCGGCGTCGCGCGCGGTGCGGCGCGACAGGCGCGCGTGCGCGAGTGTGGCGAGCGCGCGGGTGTAGGTCGTGTCGACGTCGAACCGGATGGCGGCGCGTTCGAACGCGAACCCGTAACGCGCCGCCTCGCGCGCGGACGCGGCGGCACCGATCCGGGCAGGTCAAGCGCGAGATCGGCGATGTAGTGATAATGCGGAACGTCTTTGGTGTAGGTCGCGGCGAGCGACGGATTGGGAAACGCGCGGGCCGCCCGCAGCACGCCGGCGGCGAAGGCCGTGTCCGCGCGGCCGAACGCGGCGCGCGCCCCGCGGGCGAGCGCCGCTTCGATCGCTGCGGCCCGCGTGACCGGGTGCTGCGCGGCGAGCGAGACTGTCACAGCGCCGTCCAGCCCTACGACGAGGGCGGAGAGGCGCAGGAGTCGTTTGGGGAGCGACATGGGATCCTGCGGAGAAACGTACGCGGCGAACCTGTCACCAAGCTGACAGAGCCGCTACATGGAGCCCAACTGGCTCTCCGTGGGCTCCGCTCAGCAAAACCACGGCTCGGTGAGCCGTGCCGCAATGGGACGGTCCGGCGGTGGGGCGCGGACCGAAGTGGGCGCCACGACCCGGCCGGCCTGGGCGTAGGCGAGCGCCCGGATTCGACCGAACGTCACGGCGGGATCCTCGCCCGAGCGAGCCGCCTGCTCCACGAGCGCGCTCACGTCGCGCTGTAGCGCGTCCATGCGCGGGTCGGGATGCGTCCAGCGAAAGGTGAAAGCGCCGACGTCGAGGGGCCCAAGGAACGGGCGGATGGCGGACCGGGACAGAAGCAGCGAGCCCGGCGGAATGAGCAGGCGGATGGCGAGCTGGATGGGATCGACCTGATCGATCAACTCCTCGAGCCCGATCCACTCGAGCAGCTCGAGGTAGTCCTCGCTCGTGGCCCACGGAGTGAACGGGACGAACGAGGGCCGGAGCGCGATCCCCGCCTGGCGCAGGACGCCGAGCGCGCTCTTCACGTCGGCGCGGGTATGGCCCTTTTCCAGGTTCGCGAGCACGACATCCGACAGCGATTCCACCGCGGAGACGACGAAGACGCAGCCAGTCGCCGCAAATTCCGGGAACAACCGCCGATGGCGGACGATGTGCTCGATCTTGGCGGTGAAGTCATACGAGAGCGCCGGAAACTCCGCGTGCATCGCCCGCACCAGCCTCACCGCGTGACCAGGGCCGTTCAGGAAGTCGGGGTCGCCGAAGGTGATGTGCTCCGCTCCGGCTACCACGAGGCGCCGCACGTCCTCGAGCACGACGTCGCGGGGGACAGCGAAGAAGCGGCCGCCGTACACCGGCGGGATGGGACAATGCAGACACGCGTGCAGGCAGCCGCGGCTGGACTCGACGTGGCCGGCCGGCACACGCTGCCCGTCGCGTAACAGGCTCGCGTACCGCGTGAGGGCAGGCAGGCCGTCGCGCCGTGGGACGGGAAAGGACAGACGCTCGAGGTGCGGGCGCCGGTGCGGCGCCGGCTCATCGCCGCGGTCGAGCTCCTCGACCACCGCCACGAGCGCGCCTTCGACCTCACCACCCACCACGAGATCGGCGCACCGGCCCAACAGGTGCTCCGCGTTGAGCTCCGCATAGAGGCCGTGGCACACGATCCGGCACGCGGGATTGATCTGGCGAATGCGCGCGGCGGCGTGCACCCCGAGCCGCAGCGCCGTGTGCATCGGGACCGCGATCGCCGCAACCCGGGCCCGCCGCACCTTCGCTTCATCGAGCGGCTCCACCGCCAGGTCGAGAGTATCGGGGGCGAAGCCGGCGCGCTCGAGAAACGCCCGCGGCCAGGCCAGGCCGAGCGGTTGATGCCCGAGCTCATAGCACGAGACCAGCAGCACGGCGCCGGGCGCACGGAGCGGAGAACGAGCGATGGTGTTCAAGATGCGCTCTACGGCGCCGGTGACTTCTTCTCTGCGAACCGCAGCAGGAAGGCGACGCCCATCAGTGCCACGGCAACCCACACCAGCCAGCGTTGCGCGATCGCCATGCCCACGAGACCCACCATGAGGCCCGCGCCGCCGAGCCACGCCTTGATTGCGAACAGACGGTAGGGGCGCGGCATGCTGCACTCCTACTTTTTGAGGAACGCCTGCAGGGCGGCGCGGAAGTCGGGGGTCGTGCGGCTCACCGCGTTCACATCCGCCCCCAGCCGGATCCCGTCCTCGAATCGCAGGCCGTCCAGCTGGTAGAACTGCTGTTTCGTGAACGCGAGCGCCGACGGGCTCGCCGCGGCCAGGGCGCGCAGCACCTCGCTCACCTGGTCCTCGAAGTCGGAGTCTTCGTACACCCGCGACACGAGCCCCAGCCCCGCCGCCTCCGAGGCGCCGAGGATCCGCCCGGTCGCCGCGAGATCGAATGCGACCTTCTCGCCCGCCGTGCGCTTGAGCAGGGTCATGACGATGGCCGGCACGAAGCCCCGTTGCACCTCGGGATAGCCGAACTCCGCGGATTCAGCGACGAGCACGAGGTCGCAGGCGGTGGCCAGCCCGCAGCCGCCGGCGAGCGCCCGACCCTGCACGACGGCGACGATCGGCTTGGGGATGCGCCGCATGCGCACGAAGACCTCGGCGAAGTGCAGCGCCGCCTGTCGGTTCTCGTCGATGCTCCGGTCGGCGGATGCGAGCAACTCGTTCAGGTCCATGCCGGCGCAGAAGTCGCCGCCCGCGCCGCGCAGTGCCACGACGCGTACCGCACCGTCGAGATCGGCGCGCTCCAGCAGCGCGAGCAGGGCGTCGATCATGGGGGTGTCAATCGCGTTCTTCTTCTCCGGCCGGTTGAGCGTCGCCGTGAGGATCCCGCCCTCGAGCGCGGCCAGCACCCGGTCGCTCACCTGGGGAGCTCGAGCTCGAGACGCAGCAGGGCGGTCGAAAACACCTTCCCCTGGGCGTCGGTTTTGAGCGAAATCGTGCCGCCGCCGTCGAGCGCGCCGTGCAGCAGGAAGTTCAGGGCATGCAGGTTCGGCAGCTCGTAGCGCTCGACGGGACCCGTGATCATGCCTTTGAAATGGCGCGCGACGCGCGCTGCCGTCACGTGCTTCACCAGGATCGGATAGTACTCGGGTTTCAGTGCAATCAACCCCACGTTGGCCGTGTCACCTTTGTCGCCCGACCGGGCGTGTGCGAGTTCCACGAGGGGCACTCGTCGCTTCCTCGCCCGCCGTTTCACACGTCCACGACCTCGACACACGGCGTCACCATCTGCTTATCGAGAAGCGCAGGCCAGTACGCCACGATCTCTTCCGGCTTCGGTCGTCCGCCCGCGAACCCGGTGACGCTGGGCGGCCCGTTCAGGATCAGGGGCGCGATCTCGCGTGTGAACCGCTCGACGGCGCTCTGGTCGGGCGACCGGACGCCGATCCGCAGCTGCACTTCCGGGAGCTGGTCGAGGGGCGCCGTCGCGCGCGCCAGCGGGCCGTGGGTCGCATCGACGCCGACGAACTCCGTCAGCACCGCCTCGAACGTGAGGCCGAGATCGGCGAGCCGCTGGCGGAGAATCCCATCCGCGGCGCGGGCCTTCTCGTAGGCATCGGGCCACGCGTAGACCAACGTGCCAACTGCCTTGTAGCCGTAGAAATAGCCGATCGACACCTTGAGCTTGTCCGTCGCCGGTCTCCCTCTGACACCCGACACCCGAACCCTGTCTTTCCCAGTCTGCTCGAGCCGGATCGTGGTGAAGTCCGCGACGCAGTCGGGGGTGATGTACTCCGCGGGATTCCCCATCTCGTAGACGAGCTGCTCGGTCACGCCCGCCACGCTGATCCGCCCGCCGGTGCCCGGATGCTTGAAGATCTCGAACGTCCCGTCCGGTGCCGCGTCCACGATCGGGTAGCCGACATTCGCGAGGTCGGGGATGCGCTTCCAGTCCACGAGGCTGTTGCCCCCGCTCGACTGCGCACCACATTCGATCGTATGACCCGCGACCGTCCCGGCGGCGAGGAGGTCCCATGCGTCGGGTCGCCACCCGAAGGCGTGCATCATGGGCGCGAGGGTGAGCCCCGTGTCGGTGACCCGACCCGTGACGACGATGTCCGCGCCCCCGCACAGCGCCTCTACCACGGGCGAGGCGCCAAGGTACGCATTGGCCGACAGGACTCGGTCGCGCACGTCGGACAGGGGTCGGCCGGTGTCGAGGTTTCTGAGCTCGTGCCCGCGGGCCAAGAGGCCGTCCAAGCGGCCGAGCAGATCGTCCCCCGTCACCACCCCGATCCGGAGCTTGCCGCCGAGCCGCAGGCGGCGCGCGGTCTCGGCCACCGCCTGAGCGCACCCTCGGGGGTTCACGCCGCCGGCGTTGGCGGTGACCTTGATCCGCCGCTCCGCCACGACCGGGAGGATCCGTTCCATCAGCGGGATGAAGTCCGTCGCGTACCCGAGGGACGGGTCACGCGCCTTCTGCTTCTGCAAGATGGACATCGTGACTTCGGCGAGGAAGTCCATCATCAGGTAGTCGACTGGTCCGCCGGTCACCTGGCGATACGGTGCTTCGAGCCAGTCGCCCCAGAACCCCTGCCCTGCGGCGATGCGCACCGTGGCGGGCCGCGGCGTCACGGATTGACGACCACGCGGCGGGCCGCGTCGGGAGCCCCGACCGATCCGTGCACTCTCAGCTCCACGAGGGGGGCGAAGCCCTCGGGCAACGCCAGCTCCCGCGGCGGCTGGGCGGGGAGTGGCGCGCGTCCTCCCGGGAGCACGGTGATGTCCCGGCCGTTGCCGAGCGAGCGCGGCTCGCTCAGCAGGAAGCGCACCCGCAGCTTCGCCCGCCACGCATGGATGCCCTTGTCGCGTGCAAAGCCCGGATACAGCTCGACCGTGAGCGGACGCCCCCGCAACGACGTGGGTACCGCGAAGGCTTGCCGGCCGAACGCGTACTCGAGGGGCCCCTGAGACACTTGTTGCCCCGCGGAATCGAACTCGGTCACGCCGAAGTCGGTGAACTCGCGCCACTGCTCGCGCGGCAGCTCCACCTCGACGATCGCCGTCGCCGCCCAATCGGGCACCGGGACCGTGAGGCTCTCGGGCGTCGCGCCACGGCCCGTCACCTCCAGGGCGCGCTCCACGCCGAGCAGCGCCTGCGTGACGCGCCCGCTCACGATGGCCGGGCCCGGGTTCGTCGCTTCCCGGTCCGCAAGGGTGAGCGGAGCGAGCTGCGCGCGGACGGTCGCGGTGGCCCCGGACCGGGGCGGCGCAACGACGTCCAGCTCGTACACGCCCGCGACGGCATCTTCCGCGCGGACGATGAACCGGGCCGTGCCCGGCTGGGATCCGCCGATCGGAACGATCGAATCGCGCGCGAGGTCTCGAAATGGCGCGCCGTTGGGCTCGTACAGGATCGCCCTGGCGGTCTGTTGTCCCGAGTCGGCGAGCGTCACGCTGGCGACGAGAGTGGCACCCGGCTGTACCACGCGGAGAAAGTAGCGGCGCACCTGGCCGGGGCCGACCGTGCGCCGCTCGTCATAGAGGGGCTTGTCCGTGAGGACGTACGGGACGACCACGACGTTGACGAGTCTGAACACCGGGCCGGCGAGGGCGTCGCTGGAATTCCAGGCCGTTACCGTTCCGACGTACACGCCCGGCGCCCCGAGGGCGGCGGCGGAGTAGGTCAGGGGGATCTCGGTCTCGTGGGATCCCGCCGGCAGGATCGCGGGGGCGGACAACCACGGCGCGTCACTCTTCAACGAGAACTGTGCAACCCGGAGTCCGGTGACGTGGCGCGCCTGGAATGTCTCGACCGTGTCGCCCGGCCCCGCCAGGCCCTCGCGCCGGAAGGCGGCCGACCCGCCGCCGGTGGTCGCACGCACCGCGTACCCGGAGCCCTGATGTCCGGCGAGCAGCCACCGGTACGCTCGCTCGAGCTGCGGTACCCCGGCCCCCTGGTCGAGCACGCTCGCGCCGGGTAAGCCGGCCGCGGCCGCGCGGAGCGCGGCGCTCACCTCGGCGCCGTCCGGTCTGCGCCCCTCCTGTGCCAGCGCCGACACGAGACACGCCGCGAGCCCGGCTACGTAGGGGGCCGACATGCTCGTGCCGGCCTTGATCTCGTTTCCAGTGTCGAACGAGGGAACGGCCGAGAAGGCCCACCCCGGCGCGAGCAGGTCGGGCTTCGCGAACTGTCCGCCGCGCCCGCTGAACGAGCCGACGAAGTCGCCCGCGACCGGCGGCGCACCATCCTGCTCGAGCGGGACGTAGATCCCCGGCAGTGCCGCGCCCACGGAGATCGCCAGGTCGGCAGACCCGGGCAGACCCACGGTGGAGAGGCCGGGCCCGTCGTTCCCGGCGCTGATCGCGAACACGACCTCGGGATGCGCGGTGACAAACGTGTTGACGATCGAGTCGATGACGGCACGCTCGCCGGGCTCGTTCCCGATGCCCCAGCTCAGGTTCAGCACGAGCGGCAGGTTGCGCTGCTCGGCGAAGCGGGCGGCGTACTCCATCGCGTGCTGAATGCTGCCGGTTATCGAGATACCGCCCCGCGCGTCGTTCGCGATCTTCAGCCCGAGCAGCTGCGCGCCTGGGGCGACGCCGTCGAAGCCCGCGACGTTGAACAGGTTGTGCCCCGCGGCGATCCCGGCGACATGCGTGCCGTGCGCGTTGTTGTCGAACACGAACGCGAGCGTCGGCACGCCGCTCACTTCACTGAAGTTGGCGGCCAGCGTGATCGGCTTCGTGCCGATCGCGATCGTCTCACGGCCCTGGCGGTAGTCGTGCAACGGCATCTCGTCCTCGAACGAGCCGTCCAGGTTCGTGTCGATGAACGCGACCCAGCCGTCCGTCGCCTTCACCACGATCACGGGAAAGGCATCGCTGTTGCTCCCGTCACCGTTGAGATCGGCGCCCGGGACCCTCCCGAGGGGACGCTCCGCCAGTTCGCCGGCATACCACGTGCTCGCGGACGTGAGCCGCCCGATGCGCCCGGCGCCGGAAAGCGCCCGGCCGGCGATCGAGACGGTGCCGTCCCCCGGCGGGGTGACGGGGGTGAGCCGCACCACGCCTTCCCCGGAGAAATCCCGCACGTCCAGGATCTTGGGCGCGCCGGTGCTCGTGACGATCAGCCCGTCCACGCCCGGGTCCACGCCCGTGTCGAGAATGCCGATCAGGACGCCGCGCCCATCGTAGGTGGGGTGCTTGGCGCGGAAGTCGTCGACGCCCGCGCTATGGAGGGGCATGAGGCCGACGAGCAGCGCGCGCGCCGGCGGCAGAATCGGCAATCGGCTCGCGACGCCCGTGGCGGTCGGTGGAGGTTGGGACGCCGGTGGTGGCGCGCCGGGACCCGAGGCCGGGACTGGGGAGGAGGCCGGCGTCGGGCGCGTGGCCGGCGGCGGGGCGGAGCCGCCGCAGCCGGCCGCGAGGGCGATGAGGAGCAACGGGATGCGGCACGATCTCATGGTTGACTCGGCAGCACGAACGCCCCGACGTGGGGGCCGGTGAATTCGCCAGTCGCCTCGAGGAGAAACGCGAGCGTATCGCGGGTCTCCTCGGGCAGGACGATCGCGTCCACAAAGCCGCGCGCGGCGGCGAATCGGGCGTCGAGCTGATGCTCGTAGTCCGCGCGCATGGCGTCGACGGCGGGGGCGTTTTCGGGCTTTGCCGCGTCATTCCCGAAGACCGCCTGGATCGCCGACTCGCCTTCCATGACGCCCATCCGTCCGGTCGGCCACGAGACGATGAAGTCGGGATCGAAGCCCTGCCCGGCCATCGCGTAGTAGCCCGCTCCCGAGGCATGGTTCACGGTGAGCACGAGTTTCGGCACGGTCGCCGTCGCCATCGCCTCGACGAAGCGCGCCCCCGCGCGGATGATCCCCGAGTGCTCCGCTTCGGTGCCGACCATGAACCCCGAGACGTCCTGGACGAACAGGAGAGGAATCCGCTCGCGGTCGGCGTTCTCGATGAAATAGGCCACTTTCTCCGCGCTCTCGGTATAAATGATGCCCCCGATCTTGGGCGCCCCGCCCTCCCCTCCGCCCTTCCGGCCCTTGATCACCCCGCGCGAGTTGGCGATGAGCGCGACCGTGCGGCCTTCGATGGCGCCGTGAGCGCAGATCATCTCGGGGGCGAGATCGGGCTGGAACTCGTCCAGCTTGTCCGCGTCGAGCACGCACTCGAGCACGGCGCGGACGTCATAGCTCATGCGGTGGTCCGACGGCAGCAGATCATACAGCTCCTTGGGGTTGCGTTTGGGCCTGCCGCCGGGCGCGGGAGGCCGCAGCGTCCGCGGCAGGCGCGCCACGTATTCCCGGATGCGTGCCAGGCATTCACGATCGTCCTTCGCGCGATAGTGCGCCACGGCGCTCACCGCCGTGTGCGTCACCGCGCCGCCGAGGGATTCCGCATCCACCGTCTGTCCCGTCGCGCCCTTCACGAGGTTCGGGCCCCCCAACCCCATGAACGACGTGCCTTCGACCATGAAGATCACGTCCGAGAGGGCGGGCAGGTACGCGCCGCCGGCGATGCACGGTCCCATGACGGCGGCGATCTGCGGCACGCGGAGGTAATGTCGCATGATCGAGTTGTAGTAGAAGATCCGCGCCGCGCCGTACTGGCCGGGGAAGACGCCGCCCTGGTAGGGGAGATTCACGCCGGCCGAGTCCACGAGGTATACGATCGGGATGCGCTGGCGCATCGCGATCTCCTGGGCGCGGAGCATCTTCTTGATCGTCTCCGGCCACCAGGAGCCCGCCTTCACGGTGGCATCGTTCGCCACCACCACCACCGGCCGGCCCGCGATCCGCCCCAGACCCGTGACCACACCCGCTCCAGGCGCCTGCCCGTCGTATTGGTCGGAGGCGACCAGCAGGCCGATTTCGAACCAGGCACCGCCTTGGTCGAGCAGGGCCTCGATCCGCTCGCGGGCGGTCAGCTTTCCCTGCTCGTGCTGGCGGCGCACCTTGTCGCGCCCGCCGCCCTGCTCGAGGCGCCCTTTGAGCTCGCGGTATTCCGCGGTCAGGGTCTTGAGCCGGCTCACGGAGGAATGCGGAATGCGGAATGCGGAATGCGGAATGGACTAAGCCGACACATGCTCGGCTGCCCATTCCTCGATGTATCGCACGAGGTCGGAAGTCGGGGTCCCGGGGCCGAACAGCTTGCCGATCCCCTGCTGCTGCAGGGCCTCCATGTCCGCCGGCGGAATGATGCCGCCGCCCGTCACCAGGACGTCGTCCCGTCCGGCGGCGACCAGGAGCTGCTTGACGCGCGGGAAGAGCGTCAGGTGAGCGCCCGAGAGGATCGACAGGCCGACCACGTCGACGTCCTCCTGGACTGCCGCTTGCGCGATCATCTCGGGGGTCTGGTGCAGCCCCGTGTAGATGACCTCCATACCCGCGTCGCGCAGGGCCGCGGCCACCACCTTCGCGCCGCGGTCGTGCCCGTCCAGGCCGGGCTTCGCGACCAGCACCCGGATCGGGCGCTTCGAGCCGGGCATCAGCGACGGAACCGCAGCAGGCCGGCGAGCCCGTCCACGACGCGGCGCGCCCGCTCGTCGTACACGACGTCGACCTGGACGCGCTGGGCCAGGGCCTCCTCGATGGCATCGTCGATGCGCCGGTCGTCGTCCTGCCCGTCGGCGAGCAGGGTGCGTACCTGGCCGCGCTGGAGCGCCTTGAGGGTCGGCTCGATGCCGTTCACGGCCCAGCCGTTCCCGATGCCCTCCCGCACGGCCTCCGCGTGCGCGCGCTCCCAGGCGCGCTCGCGCTCCTCGCGCAAGGCGAGCGCCGCCTCGCGCACTTCGGCCGCCGTGACGCGCTTGGGGTTCAAGCGCACCACGCCCAGGACGAGATCGTGCAGGTAGGTGTGCAGGTGGGGTAGCAGGGCCGCCGCGTCCACGCCGATGCCGGCGACCACGAGCCCGGCGAGCGGACGCTGGGTGTGGATCTGGAAGATGCGGTCCGCCACCTGGGCGTAGTGTCGCTGCCGCTCCTCCCGAATCCGCATGTGGTAGTTATGCTCGCCGAAGCCACCCGCGAGCATGTGGCCCCGCTTCGCCTGGCGCTCGCCGTGGAACTTTCCCGGTCGCGTCGCCTCCGCGGTCAGGCTGGGCAGCTCCACGACGTCATACGCGGTCACCTCGAAGAACCGCGCGCTGGTGCGGTCGCACGCGGCGACGAGGATGGTGCCGAATTCCTCCTCCAGCGCCACCAGCTCCCGTACCAGGGGCACGGGCGCGACCGCGAGCCGCGAGCGGTGGACGTGCGGGAGGGGGAGGACCGCGAACAGGTCGAGTGCGGCGCAGGCAAACAGCGCGATCCCGCGTGCCGGCGGCAGCCGCGTGGGCTCCCCGAAGTACGCCTGCACGCGCTCCAGGTCCGCCGCCACCTGGGCCCGGAGCGCGCGGTCGAGCACCTGGCGTTCGAGGGCAGCGAGCGCCTCGCGGATGCGGTTCTTGATCTTGATCAGATACTTGCCTCGGGTCTTGTCCCGGGGCTCGAGCTTCAGGTAGCACGACACGACTTGATACGCGCCGGGCTGGACGTGCGACAACCGCTCGACGGCGGCGCGCACCGCGCTCTCGTTGGCGGAGATCGGCAGGGCGGTCATGGCCTAGAAGAATACCGGCTCGCGGTACGCGCCGTAGACGCTCTCGAGCGCGTGCCGGATCTCGTACAGGGTGCAGTACGCGCGGGCGCAGTCCAGCATCGGGCCGATCACGTTCTCGTCGACGCGGGCCGCCCGGCGCAACGCCTCGAGCCGCTCCGCGACGAGCGCGTTGTCGCGCTCGGCCCGCAGGCGCGCGAGCCGGCGTCGCTGCCCCTCCTCGGCGTCGTCCGAGACCTTGAGGATCTCGACGGGGTGGTCGTCCGCGCTCAGGTAGTCGTTCACGCCGACCAGGATGCGAGCGCCGGCCTCGACCCCGCGCTGGAACTCCTCCGCGGAGCGCGCGATCTGCCGCTGGAACCAGCCGCTTTCGATTCCCTTCACTACGCCGCCCACCGACTGGATCTCCGCGAACAACCCCTCCGCTTCCCGCTCGAGCTGGTCGGTGAGCGATTCCACGTAGTAGGAGCCGCCGAATGGGTCGATCACGTCCACGACGCCGGTTTCGTGCGCGATGATCTGCTGAGTCCGGAGCGCCAGCCGGACCGCCTCCTCGGTGGGAAGCGCGAGCGTTTCGTCCAGCGAGTTGGTGTGCAGCGACTGCGTGCCGCCGAGCACCGCCGCGAGCGCCTGGTAGGCGACCCGGACCAGGTTATTCATCGGCTGTTGCGCCGTGAGGGTAACCCCCGCGGTCTGGGAGTGGAACCGCATCATCGCGGAGCGCGGGTTCTTCGCGCCGTAGCGCTCCCGCATGTGGCGGGCCCAGATGCGGCGGGCCGCGCGGAGCTTCGCGATCTCCTCGAAGAAATCGTTGTGGATATCCCAGAAGAAGGAGAGGCGCGGCGCGAACGCGTCCACGTCCAGGCCGCGCGCGATGCCCCGCTCCACGTAGGTGAACCCATTGGCCAGCGTGAACGCGAGCTCCTGCGCCGCGGTCGCTCCCGCCTCCCGGATGTGGTAGCCGGAGATCGAGATCGTGTTCCACAGCGGCGTGTGCGTGGCACACCACTCGAACATGTCCACGATGATCTTGAGGGCGGGCTCGACGGGGTAGACCCAGGCGTGCTGGGCCATGTACTCCTTGAGGATGTCGTTCTGTACCGTGCCGCGCAGCGCGGTGCTCGGCACGCCCTGCTTCTCGGCGGCGGCGACGTAGAAGCAGAACAACATCGCCGCGGGCCCGTTGATCGTCATCGAAGTCGAAACGTGATCGAGCGGGATGCCGCGGAACAGGTCTTCCATGTCGGCGAGCGACGAGATCGCGACGCCGCACTTGCCCACCTCGCCTTCGGCGCGCGGGTGGTCGGAGTCGTAACCCATGAGCGTGGGGAAGTCGAACGCCACCGACAGACCGGTCTGCCCGTGCTCGAGCAGGAACTTGTAGCGCCGGTTCGTGTCTTCCGCGCTTCCGAACCCCGCGAACTGCCGCATCGTCCACAGCTTCCCCCGGTACATCGTCGGATGGATGCCGCGGGTGAACGGATAGCCGCCCGGCGCCCCTAATCGGTTGCGCGGGTCGCCGGCGAGATCGTCCGGCATATAGACCGGCTTCTTCTCGATGCTGCTCATCGGGTCGCGTCCCCCCCCTCCCCGGCCTTGACCTGATCGAGGATCTCAGCCGCTACGTCGTAGGGGCTGCGCCGGCCGTCCGCGACTTCGTCCAGCCGCAGCGCCAGCAGCTCCTCGACGCGCGTTCCTTCCAGGAGCCAGCGCCTGAGCTTGCGCTCGAGAACCGCGCGCGTCCGCGCCGCCAGGCGCTGCCGCCGTCGCTCGACGAGCGTGCCGCTCGCTTGAAGATAGGCGTAATGGCGATCGAGAGCAGCCGCGAGCTCGTCGACGCCGGTGCCCGTCGTGGCCGCGGTCGCGAGCACCGGCGGCTCCCACCGAGAATCGGCGGCGCCCTGCCCCGTCCTCCCCCGTCCTCCCCCGCCCTCCCCCGCCCGGGCCGGTGCGGCGTGGTGGGGAGAGACGTGCCGGAACGCATTCCCCCGCCGGATGCCGAGCATCACCTCGACCTCCTGTCGCAACTTGTCCGCGCCCGGACGGTCGCTCTTGTTCACCACGTATATGTCGGCGATCTCCATGACCCCGGCCTTGAGGGCCTGAATCCCGTCGCCCGATTCGGGCACGAGCACCAGGACCGTCGTCTCGGCGCTGCGCGCGATGTCGAGCTCCGTCTGTCCGACGCCCACCGTCTCCAGCAGCACGCGCTCGAAGCCGAACGCCTCCAGCAGATCGGCGACCTCTTCGGTCGTGGTGGCGAGCCCGCCCTGCGCTCCCCGCGTCGCCATCGAGCGGATGAACACGCCGGGGTCGAGGCTGCCGGATTCCATCCGGATCCGGTCCCCGAGCAGCGCACCGCCGGTGAACGGGCTCGTCGGATCGACGGCCACGACGCCGACGGAGAGACGGTGGGCCCGAAACCGCTGGATCAGGGCCTCGGTGAGCGTGCTCTTGCCGGCGCCGGGGGGGCCGGTGATGCCGACCCGCCGCGTACCGCCCCGCCCGAGCAGGCCGTGCGCGTGCGACAACACGCGCTCGAACCCGTTGCGCTGGTTCTCGACCAGGGTGATGGCGCGGGCCAACGCGGCGGGCTCACGCCGAGCGAGCCCCTCGAGAATCCGCTCCGTCGTCACGCAAGACTCATGCTTCAGATCCGCTCGTCGGCGCGCTCGAGCGGCACGGTCCGCACCGGGCCGGGCCGCACCGCGACGCGCTCCACGCGGGTGGCCGTGGCGGCGAGAATGTCGAACTCGAGCCCGTGGAGCGCGAAGCGCTCCCCCGGTCGCGGAATGCGGCCCAGCGCCTGCACGAGCAGCCCGGCCACCGTCTGGACCCCGCGCGCGGCCAGCGTGACGCCCAGCGCCTCCTCGAGCCGGTTGGCCGCGGCGCTTCCCTCCAGCTCGACGATCCGGACGGGCGCCTCGTCGGCGGGGGGCGGTTCGCCGGATTCGAAGATCTCCGACACCAGGTCGCGGAGCAGGTCCTCGAACGTGACCAGGCCCGCGGTCCCGCCGAACTCGTCCAGCACGACGGCGAGGTGGCTCCGACCGCGCTGCATTTCCAGCATGAGGTCGGCCGCCCGCGTGGTGCCCGGCACGAGGATCGCCGGCAGGGTGGGAACGGGCGCGTCGGGCGGCAGACGGAGCAGATCGAACGCATGCGTCACGCCGACGACCTCGTCGAGCGATCCCCGGTACACCGGATATCGGCTGTAGCCCGATTGGAGGCACACGTGCGCCGCCTCCGCGGCGAGCAGGCCCTCGGGAAGGGCGACGATCGACGTGCGGGGCGTCATCAGTTCCCGCACCGGCCGGTCCGCGAAGGCCAGCACGCCCGACACGACCGCCATTTCGTCCGCGGACGCGAGCGCCTCGGTGTCGGCATTGGTGAGCACGGCCGCGAGCGTCGTGCGGGTCGAGGGGTCGCGCCACGGGACGAAGGGGGCGAACGCGCGGCCGAGCTTCTCGAGCCGCGGTGCCGCGTGGGCCACGATCGGCTCCGCCCAGCGCCGGCCCACCACGCGCGGCACGAGGTACGCGGCGCTCACGAGCAGCGGGATCCCGAGTCCGATGGTGAACACGCCGAGCACCGTGGGCGTCGTGCGGGCGAGGAGCGCGGGGATCGCGGCCGCGGCGCAGATGATGCCGACCGTCGTGAGGGCGTTCGCGGTCGCGAGCACCCGCCCCGGGTTCTCGAGCACCCCGGCCGCGCCGCCGGAGCCGCGCAGCTTGTACGACACCCAGCGAGTGAGCTCGAGCTGGCTCACAGCCGCCGCGGCGACGCCGACGGCCGCCGACGCGGCGGCGAGGAGCAGCCCGCTCACGAGCACCAGGGCGGGCAGGGTCACCGTTGCCTCTGGAGCAGCACGCTGGTCACCCGGCGTCGGTCCACCCGCTCCACCACGACCTGATAACCGTCGAGCGTCAGCTCGTCCCCGGCGCGGGGCACGCGCCCGAGGACCGAATAGACGAGGCCGCCCACCGTCGAGACTTCCGGGTGCTCGAAGGGGCGCCCGAGCGCCTGCGAGAGGTCGTCGAGCGTGACTCGTCCATCCACCCAGTAGCGTTCGCCGTCCTGCCGGATCGACGGCGCTTCACCCACGTCGTGCTCGTCGTGGATTTCTCCGACGATCTCCTCGAGGATGTCCTCGAGCGTGATGAGCCCGGACGTGCCGCCGAACTCGTCGACTACGATCGCCAGATGTGCGGGGCCCCGCTGGAAGTCACGGAGCTGGCTGTCGAGCGTTTTCGTTTCCGGCACGAAGGCCGCGGGCCGCACCAGATCCTGCCAGCGTGGGGCGGCGGTGGCGCCTTCCCCACCGAGGCCCATGGCGAACGGCACCAGGTCCTTCGCGAAGACGACGCCGGCGATGGTGTCCGGGGTCCCGTCGTACACGGGCAGGCGCGAGTGCTCGCTTTGTCGAAATGCCTCGATCACGTCGTCGCTGGGCGCCGCGAGGTCGACGGCGACCATGTCCAGCCGCGGCGTCATGACCTCGTCCACTCGCGTGTCCGCCAGCGTGAACACGCCGAGCAGCATGTCGCGTTGCGCGGCGCCGAGATCGGGCTCGAGGGGGCGCGGCGTCGCGACGAGGCCGTGCAGGCCCTTGTCGACCCACGCGAGCAGCCAGAGGAGCAGGCCGAACGGCGCGAGGGTGCGGCGCGCGAGCGGCAGCGCGGTCGCGGCGAGCTCGGGCGCGACCCGGGCCAGGCTCCGCGGCAGCGCGTCACCGACGATGAACAGGAACGTCGCCGCCACCGCCCAGCTCCCCAGCGCCTCCGCCCAGGGCCGGTCCCACCAGCCGAGGGCGTGGCCCGCCGCGACCGCGCCGAGGACGAGGAGCGCGAGGCGGGCGACGTGCAGCGCGCGGTGCAGCGGCACGCGCGCGCCGACGGTCGTGGGCGGCGCGTCGCCCAGCGTATGGAGCGCCTCACCCACGGCGGCCTCTTCCCCGAGGGCCAGGAGGCCGGCCCACAGGGCTGCCGCCCCGGCCACCAGGGCGCCGCCGAGGGTCAACGCCGCGCCCGTGAACGTCATCGTTCCGCCTCCCGGCGCCCGAGCACCCGGTGCACGTAGCGCTCCTGGCGGCGCCACATTGCGGAGCGCGTTCGGCCCGGCCCCTCGGGGTGGTCGTAGCCCAGGACGTGCAGCGTGCCGTGCACGGTCAACCGCACGAGCTCTTCCTCCACTTGCTGCTCGTTCCCCTTGCCTCGTCCTCCGTTCCGCACCCAGCGCTCGGCGGCGGCGGGACAGATGTACACGTCGCCGAGGAGGGCACCGTCGGGTTGTGGCAGCGCGAACGCCAGGACGTCGGTCAGGCCGCGCCGGCCGGTGACGCGGCGGTTGAGACGGCGCATGGCGGCGGCGTCGAGCAGCGCGAGCTCCACGCGCGCGCGCCTGCCCCGGGCACCTTCCCAGGCCAACACGTGCCCGACCGCGCGCTCAAGCCTTGGCCGCAGGCTGCCACGTCGCCGTGATGCCGCCACTGGACTCCGGATAGTCGATGCGGTTGTGGTACATGCCGCTGATGATGCGCACGAATTCCTGTTTCACCTGGTCGATCTGCCGCAACGTCATGGGCGCCTCGTCGAGCTGGCCGGCGTTCAGCTTGGTGCGCACGATATGGTTGATCACCTCTTCGATTTTCTGCGGCGTCAGGTCCTCGAGCACGCGCAGCGCCGCCTCGACCGAGTCCGCGAGCATCGTAATGGCCGTCTCGGCGGAGTGCGGCTTGGGCCCGGGATAGACGTAGTCGCTCGGGCGCGGGGTCCCGCCGTCGCCGCTCTTCTTCGCGCGGTCCAGGAAGTACGTAATCTCGGTCGTGCCGTGGTGCTCCGGAATGAAGGCCGCCACGGCTTCGGGCAGCCGGGCCTCGGCGGCCAGGACGAGCCCGTCCGTGACGTGCGCCTTGATGATCTGGGCCGACTGATGGGCTTTGAGCCGGTCGTGCGGGTTGTTGCCGCGCGTCTGGTTCTCGACGAAGTACTGCGGGTTCTTGATCTTCCCGATGTCGTGGTAGTAGCACCCCACGCGACCGAGCAGGCCGTCGGCGCCGATCCGGTTGCAGGCTGCTTCCACGAGGTTGGCCATGGCCACCGAATGGGCATAGGTTCCCGGCGCCTCGAGCGACAGCCGTCGCAACAGCGGCCGGCTGGGGTCGGAGAGCTCGAGCAGGGTGAGATCGGTCGTGATGCCGGTGATCGACTCGGCGACCGGTAACAGGAAGAACGTGAGGCCGGCGGACACGAGGCCGTTCGCCGCGCCCCACACTCCCCGAAGGCCGATTTCCGGCACCGTCCAGCTCCCGGCGAGGCCCAGCGCGACGGCGCCTGCGAGATACCCGAGCGCGATGATCAGCACCGGCACGTAGAAGTTGCTGCGGCGCCGCAGCACCCGCACCGTGAGCGCCGCCGTGACCCCGCCGACGACACACAAGAACAAAGCGGGCAGGTCGTGGAACACCGGCTGCAGGCCGATCACGATCGCGAGGATCATGGCGGCGATCATCGAGACACGCCCGTTGAACAGGACCGTCAGCAGCATGGCCATGAAGGGCAGGATGATGATCTCGGCGTGCTGCGGGGCGAACCGCGCGACGGCCGCCGCCTGCAGCAGCACGAGCGCGAACAAGCCGCCGATCAACGCCACCTGCCGTCGCTCGCGATACGTCTCGCGGCGGTAGAACACCAACAGCACCCAGAAGATCGCGAGGATGAGCGAGTCCCGGAGGACGGGCCCGAACACACCGCCGGGCGAGCGGCTGGTCGCCGCGCCGCGGCGGACCAGGTCCGAATGCAGCGCCACGAGCTTCTCGTGCGCCTCGTTCGTCACCACCTCGTGCGCGCCCACGATGCGGTCCCCGGCGCGCACGATGTACTTGCTCGGGTCCACGCTGCGGCGGAGCTCGTCACGCCGCCGCTCGGTCTCGAGCGTGTTGGGGATGAGCGTCGGCCGGAAAAAATGTCCCGCGAGCCGGACGTAGAGCTGGTCGCCGACGCTCGAGCCTTTGTCGGGGTGGATCGCGCGGGCCCGCGTGAGGTATTGGGCATACGTGAGCACCTGGTCGCGCGACACCGACTGCTCGCCCGAGCGGCGGCGCACGATGAGCTCCGGAGCCTGTTCGACCTGCAGCACGCCCGGCCCGGTCACCCCGAGCGCCAGCGCGCGGTCGAACAGCTCGCTCAGCGCCCGCTCCAGGGCGTGCCGCTTGCCGCCCTTGGCCAAGTAGGCGGCCTCCGGGGCTCCGAGGGCGAACCCGTGGGCCTTCGCCACCTGCAGGATCGCCGTCGCTCCGCCCTGGTCCGCCGCGGTCTCCACGCTCGAGAAAAACGCGTGCATGGTGATCTTCGCGCTGTCGAGCGCCCGCTCCTGGTACTGATAGATCGGCTTGACGGTGCTCGCGAGCTCCTCCGCCTCGCGCGCGAGCTCCTGATCCGACTTGTTGACGGGGAACGTGAACGGGGCAATCACGTCGCGATCCGCCACCGCGCCGGGCTCGAGCAGCGGCGCCACGTTGGTCGCGCTCGAGGGAAACACGAGGAATGCGAGCAGCGCCAGGCCCACCACCCACGCCCAGCGGCTGCCGTGATAGCGCAGCTCCTCCTTCGTGGGGAGCCTCATGTCAACCCTGTGCGTCCTCGGCGTACGCCCGGATGATGTCGCGCACCAGCCGGTGGCGTACGACGTCCCCGTCCCCCAGGTAGCAGAACCCGATCCCTTCGATCCCGGGCAGGATCCGCTCGACTTGGAGCAGTCCGGAATCCTCTCGGTTGGCCAGGTCGATCTGCGTCTTGTCCCCAGTGATCACCGCCCGCGAGTTCACCCCCAGGCGCGTCAGAAACATCTTCATCTGCATCCCGGTCGCGTTTTGCGCCTCGTCGAGAATCACGAAGGCGTCGGACAGGGTGCGACCCCGCATGTACGCGAGCGGCGCGATCTCGATCGTGCGGCTGTCGATCGCCTTCTGGACGCGGTCGCGGGGCATCATGTCCTCCAGCGCGTCGTACAGCGGTCGCAGGTAGGGGTCCACCTTCTCGTGCACATCGCCGGGGAGGAAGCCGAGGCTCTCTCCCGCCTCGACGGCCGGGCGCGCGAGCACGATGCGCCGCACCCGCTTGCGCGCCAGCGCGTCCACGGCCGCGGCCACCGCGAGGTACGTCTTCCCGGTGCCGGCCGGGCCGATGCCGATCACGATGTCGTGCTGCGCAATCGCCTGGAGATACTCGCGCTGGCCTGCGGTCTTCGCCTGGATCACGCGGCGCAGGCCGGGAAGGATGATCTTGTAGTCGCCGTCCGCGGTGTGGCTGGCCGGCCCCGGCGATTCCTGGCTCACGATCCGGTCGACGTCGGCCACGTCCAGCGGCTCGCCTCCCCCCATGCGCACGAGGTCGACGAGCGCCTGGGCCACCGGCACCGCGCGCTCGACGGCGGGGAGCGGGCCGTGCAGCATGAGCGTGTCGCCGCGCAGCGACACCCGAACGCCGAGCCGCTGCGCGAGCGCGACCAGATTGCCGTCGTTCACGCCGGCGAGCGCCAGCGGATCCACGCCCTCGGTCGAGAGCCGGTGGGTGATCTCGTCACTCATGGCTTGACCTCGATGTGGAGCGCCGCCAGGTCTCCCGGACCGGCGGGCGCGGGCGCGCCCTCGAACAGGGCACGCGCGGTCGTCGTCTTGGGAAAAGCGATCACGTCGCGCAGGCTCCCCGCTCCCGCGAGCAGCATGACCACGCGGTCGAAGCCGACGGCGAATCCGCCGTGGGGCGGCGCGCCCGCCTGCAGCCCGCTCAACAGGAAGCCGAACCGAGCCTCGGCGTCTTCCCGCGACATCCCGAGGTGCCCGAAGACGCGGCGCTGGACCGCGGCGTCGGTGATCCGGATGGATCCCGAGCCGAGCTCGTTGCCGTTGTAGACCGCATCGTAGTGCAGCGCGCGACAGCTGAACGGGTCGGTGTCGAGCCGCGGCAGGTCGTCCGGGTGCGGCGAGGTGAACGGGTGATGTGCGAACACCGGCTTCCCCGTCTCCGGGTCGGGCTCGAATAGCGGGAAGTCCACGACCCAGCAGAACGCGTGTGCCGCTTTGGCCTTGAGCTCGAGGCGGCGGATCACCTCCTGGCGCACGCGGTCGAGCACGGGGGACGTCACGCGATCCGGACCGACCGCCATTAGAGCCGCGTCACCATCGCCGACGCCCAGCTGTCCGAGCGTCTCGGCGGTGAAGTGCTTGCCGACCGATCCCGAGATGTGCTCCCCCTGTCGCTTCACCCACGCGAGGCCCGAGCCGCCGAGCTGCTTCGCGGCTTCGGCGAGCTGGTCCACGTCTTTGCGCGACAGCCCGCCGCCGCCCTTGACCGCGAGGCCCCGTACCCGCGCGCCGTCTTTCAGCGCCGACTGAACGAACGGCACGGCGAGCGGCTTCACCTGCGCCGTCCAGTCCGCGATCGAGAGCTCGTAGCGCAGGTCGGGCTTGTCGGTGCCGTAGCGCTCCATCGCCTCGCGCCAGGTGATGCGCGGGAACGGCCGGCCGATCGCGTGGCCCGCCTCGTCCCACAAGGCGACGAGCACCGCCTCCACGTAGCCGAGCACGTCTTCCATCCCGACGAACGACGCCTCGAGGTCGATCTGCGTGAACTCCGGTTGGCGGTCGTTGCGGAGGTCCTCGTCCCGGAAACAGCGCGCCAGCTGGAAATAGCGGTCGAAGCCGGACACCATGAGCAGCTGCTTGTAGATCTGGGGCGACTGTGGCAAGGCGTAGAACTCCCCGGGGTGCACGCGCGCCGGCACGAGGTAGTCACGCGCGCCCTCCGGCGTCGGCTTGGTGAGCACCGGCGTCTCGATCTCGAGAAACTCCAGATCGGACAGCGTCCGGCGCGCCCGCTGCAGCAGCCGGTGGCGCAGCATGAGGTTGCCCTGCATCTCGGGGCGACGCAGGTCCAGGTGGCGATGCCTGAGCCGCAGCTCCTCCGCGGGCGGCTCTTCCCCCTTCCCGCGTGCCACCGGGATGGCGGGCGTCACGGCCGGGCCTAGGACGGCGAGCTT
>Ga0209761_1000289_pt1 | contig 29130 bp, 28 predicted proteins | sample GraSoi013_1_40cm_4_FD_185818 | JGI IMG/M metagenome (GOLD analysis project Ga0209761, IMG submission 185818) | Grasslands soil microbial communities from the Angelo Coastal Reserve, California, USA - Sample 09_25_2013_1_40cm (SPAdes) (version 2) | ecosystem: Environmental > Terrestrial > Soil >... | reverse complement strand
TCCTGGCGGACGGCGGAGCTCGGCGTCGGGATGGACGTCCCCCGCCGCGGAAGGTCGGCGCGTGCAAAAACCTGTCGGGCGAGGATTAAGAGCGCGCATCCCCATCCGCGCGGACCGAGGTCGCGCGCATGGCGGAGCGTTTCTTCGATTTCTGGCGGGTCGACGTCTTCACGGACACGCCGCTCACCGGCAATCCGCTCGCGGTGTTCCCGAGGGCGACCGGTCTCTCGGCCGTCGAGATGGGAGGAATCGCGCGAGAGATGAATCTCTCGGAGACCACCTTTGTCTTCCCATCGACGAACCCCACGGCCTCCTACCGCAACCGGATCTTCACCCCGGGCGGCGAGATTCCCTTCGCCGGCCATCCGTCGATCGGCACAGCGTTCGTCGCGGCCATGGAAGGCCTGGTCCCTCACCCCGACGGATCCTCCGTCGTGTACCAAGAACTCGAGATCGGCGTGCTCCCGCTCGAACTGATCTGCGAAGCCGGGCAGGTGAAGAAAGTCATCATGACGCAAGGCGAGCCCTCCCTCGGGATGGAGGTCAAGAACGTGGAGCCGCTCGCATCGGCCCTGGGGGTGCGGGCGAAGGACCTCGGCCCGAAAGGGCTGGTTCCCCAGATCGCCGCGACCGGGATTCCGTCCCTCCAGGTTCCGTTTCGTTCGCTCGACGTCGTCAAGGGGCTGGATCCGGACCTGCGGGACCTGGGGAAGGCCCTCTCCAAGTTCGGGGAGAAAGTCGTCTGCTACGCCTTCGCTCTCGGAGGCGAGACGCCCGGCGCGGCCGTCCACGCCCGGAGCTTCGTCCCGGATCTCGGGATCGAGGACCCGGCGACCGGCAGCGCGGCGGGGGCGTGCGGCGCCTACCTGGCCTTCCGAGGCAAGCTCCCCGCGCCGACGTTCGTGATCGAACAGGGAGTCGAGATCCACCATGCAAGCCGCATCGAGGTGAGCGTCGAGACGGAGGGCGGGAAGCCGAGGGTCGTGCGGGTCGGGGGCCAATCGGTCCCCCTCATCCGCGGGAATCTCCGGCTCCCTTAAGCCCGCTCGACCCGACGGAGGGATCCAAGATCGCGACCGGGGCGGAAGTCCAACTCGTCTATCTGTTCGCCGGGCTGCTCGTCCTTGGCTCGGTGCTGCTGGCGTTCCTTCCGCTCTTGCACCACACCTGGACGTTCGCGGCGTCGCGACGGCTGTTCGCCGTATTGCTCGTCGTCATCCTGGCCCTCGGGATCGCAGCGGTCGTCCTGGTGAATTCGGCCATATCGGATCCCGTCTACTTCGTCCCGATCGCGGGGATCACCGTGGGACTGCGCGTGTCCGCTCCTTTCCTTTTGTACCGGCGCATTCAGGACCGGTTGGAGGCGCGCCGATGGTGGAGTGTCTTCCGTTGGTTCGTCGCGGGCGGTTTCGTCGTCTTGATCGGGATTCTCGCGTATCATCTGTTGTTGCTCGCGTCCGGCTCGGAACCCGCGAATGTGGCGGTCTTGAGCGAGCAGCTCGTGATGGCCCTCGGGGCGTCTCTCCTCATTGTCCGGGCCGGTCTCCGAATCCGGCCCCGCGAGACCGCCGAGATGTGGCCGATCTGGTCCGCGGCCGTGCTCTTTGCGATCGCCTTCGTCGTCGTCCTTCCGTACGCAATTCCCGCCTTCGAACTCGTGTACGTCGTCACGGGAATCGTGGGCTGGTCGATCGGCGTCGTCGCCGTCCTCTCCGATTTCTGAGGCCGATGGAGACGGCATCGCACCGGGCTGTCGCCGCGGCTCGGACTACAGTTCGACTTTGATGCCGAGCTTTTCCGTCAATTCCTTGTAGCGGTTTCGGATCGTCACTTCGGTCACGCCCGCGACGTCGGCGACCTCCCGTTGCGTGCGGCGCTCGTTGCACAGGATTGAGGCGATGTAGATCGCCGCCGCGGCGACGCCCGTGGGCCCGCGGCCCGAGGTCAATTCCTTGTCCTGGGCTTCTTTCAGGATCTCGACCGCTCGCGACTGGACCTCGCCGGTCAGCTTGAGTTCGGAACAGAACCGGGACACGTAGTCCTGCGGTTTCGTCGGCATCAACTTGAGCTTGAGCTCGCGGGTCATGAACCGATAGGTGCGGCCGATCTCCTTGCGGCCCACGCGAGACGAGTTCGCGATCTCGTCGAGGGTCCTCGGCACGTTGCACTGCCGGCACGCCGCGTACAGCGACGCGGCCACGACGCCTTCGATGGACCGCCCGCGGATCAGGTTCTTGTTCACGGCTTTCCGGTACACCATCGCGGCCGTCTCGCGGACGTTCCGCGGCAGGCCCATGCCGCTCGCCATCCGATCCAGTTCGCTCAGCGCGAACGCGAGGTTGCGTTCCGTCGCGTTGCTCACACGGATCCGTCGTTGCCATTTCCGGAGGCGATACAGCTGGGCTCGGTTCCGCGTCGGGATCGACTTGCCGTACGAGTCCTTGTTCTTCCAGCCGATCGTCGTCGAGAGGCCTTTGTCGTGGATCGTGTAGGTCATCGGCGCCCCGGTGCGCGCGCGCTTCTCGCCCTGCTCGACGTCGAACGCCCGCCACTCGGGCCCCTGGTCGATCATCTGGTCGGTCAGGACGAGGCCGCATTCTTCGCAGATGAGCTCGCCTCGCTCGTAGTCGAACGAAAGGTGGCCCGAGTTGCACTCGGGGCATCTAGTGACTTCTTCGGCTTCTTCGATCTTCTTGGTTGGCATGGTCTCCCTCAGCAACGAACACGTCGACTCCGATCATGGATAACGAGGCAGCTCCGGTGGGCCGTACGGCCGCAAAGGGCTCGCGGACCGGTCCGAATACCTTGACCACCCGGCCCAGCGGTCGGTTTCGTTTGTCCCGCACGTCGGCGCCTCGCGAGGGGGCGAATTCGGATCGGACGAGGACCGTCCCGTCGTGGGCGATGTTCTCGACCACGCCGAGTCGCCTCATGCCCCCTCTGATTCGGCCGCTGGCAATGCGTGCCTACTATTTAACGACAGCGGAATTTATTTGTATGGGCACCAGCACCAGAGCCCGTCGAAACGATCCACTTTCGGGCCGTCCTGACCCGGTGACCTCGGTTGGCGTCGTTAACCTTATTTAAGGTTAATTTCGCTCCGCAGATCCAAGACCTTCGCACGGTTTCCCGGTCGGCGGTCCGGGTCCGCCGCGATCGGTCCCCGAACCTATTAACCGCGTGCCTCCGATGCCGCGTCCGGAAAAGCGTGAAACTCGTCCCGTTCGAAATGGAGCGATGGCAATCGACTTGGGAGAATTCGGTCGAGTTCAATCTCTCCGAGAGCGGGGTCCAACCCATCCCGCTCCGGGAGCTGCTCGGAGACGAAGCGGCGACCGAGCCGTTCCTCGACTATCCGCTGGCGTACTCGCAAGGGAACGGCACACCGGAGCTCCGAGCGAAGATTGCGGCGATGTACCACGACGCCAGCCCGAATCACGTCCTCGTGACGAACGGTTCGTCCGAGGCGAACTTTCTCTCGATGTGGCACCTCGTCGAACGGGGGGACGAAGTCGTCGTCATGCTGCCGAACTACATGGAGAATTGGGGCCTCGTGCAGATGTTCGGCGGGCACGTCAAGCCGCTCCGCCTTCAGGAAGGCCGGAAATGGCAGTTCGATCCGGACGAGTTGGGTTCCCTCGTGACGCCCAAGACGAAGGCCATTGCGATCTGCAATCCGAACAATCCGACCGGCGCGGTGATGGGCGAGGCGCAGCGGAAGGCGGTCCTGGACGCGGCCCAGGACCGCGGCGCATGGCTGCTCTCCGATGAAGTATACATCGGTGCGGAGCGGGAGGGGCCGCGGACGGAGAGCGTGTGGGGCGAATATGAACGAACGTTGATCGTGAACGGCTTGAGCAAGGCGTACGCCCTCCCCGGTCTGCGGATCGGATGGGTCGTCGGGCCGCCGGAGACGGTTGCGGCGCTCTGGGCCCACCACGACTACACGACCCTCGCGCCGACGTACTTGTCGGACCGCCTCGCGCAGATCGCCCTGGCGCCGAAGCGCCGGGAGGAAATCCTCGCTCGCACGCGCTCGATCCTCCATCGGAACTACCGGATCGTGGCGGACTGGATCCGGGACCATGGCTCCCTGTTCTCGCACATCCCTCCGACGGCCGGAGCGATCTGCTTCCTTCGGTACGCCCTGCGGATCAACTCCTCGGAACTCGCGTGGCGCCTGCTGAAGGAGAAATCCACCCTCATCGTGCCGGGCGATCACTTCGGGATGGACGGCTTCATCCGCATCGGGATGGGGGACGCACAAGCCTACCTGACGCAAGGGCTCGAGCGGATCGACGCCCTGATCCGGGAGATCCGGACCGAGAAAGGGAAGTCGTGATGGACGTCCTGCTCCTCTCGGAACGTGAAATCCGGGAACTGATCGGGCCGGCCGAAGCGCTCCCGGCGGTGCGGGACGCGTTCGTCCGCTTGGCGAGGGGCGAGGCGATCCTCCCGGGCGTCATCCACCTCGACGTCCCGAACTCCGGAGCCGAGGTCCACGTGAAGGGCGCCCATCTTCGGGGCTCGCGGTTCTTCACAATCAAGGTCGCCTCCGGGTCGTACGCCAATCCGGAGCGCGGCCTCCCGGTCGGCAGCGGCATTGTCCTCGTCTTCGATTCCACGACCGGCTTCCCCCGGGCCGTGCTCTTCGACAACGGCTACCTCACGGATCTGCGCACGGGGGCCGCGGGTGCGTTGGCGGCGGACCTCCTCGCGCGCCACGAAGTCGATCGAGTCGGCATCATCGGAGTCGGGACCCAGGCCCGTCATCAGTTCGCCGCCTTCCTCGGGGTGCGGAAGCCGCAGCGGGTGATCGCGTTCGGTCGATCCGAAGCGAAGGCGACGCGTTTTGCGCAGGAGATGGAGAAGCTCCATGGCATCCGAGTGCTCCCGGCGAAGACGGTCGAGCAGGCAGTTCGCGGCTCGGATGTCGTGATCACGGTGACACCATCTCGGGAGCCGCTCGTCCGAGCCGAATGGGTCGCGCCCGGGACCCACATCACGGCCGTCGGCGCCGACGGTCCGGACAAACAGGAGCTCGATGTCGGAGTGCTCAAGAACGCCGACAAGGTCGTCGCGGACCGACTCGACCAATGCATCCGGTTCGGTGAGATTCATCACGCCATCGAGGCCGGCGTCCTCCGCGCCGATGACGTCTACGCCGAGCTCGGCGAGATCGCTGCCGGGCTGAAACGAGGCCGGACTTCGGAGCAGGAAATCACGGTCGCGGACCTGACCGGCGTGGGCGTCCAGGACGCCGCCGTCGCGGAACTCGTGGTCGCCGCTGCCCTTCGGCGGGGGGCGGGGAGAGGGCTCGACCTCTAAGGGCGGAAACGAATGCGGCATCGGATCGTCCTCGTGGGTTTCGGAAATGTGGGGCGAGAATTCGCGCGACTTCTCCTCGAGCATCGGTCCGAGTTGAAACGGGAGTTCGGGCTCGATGCCTCGATTGTGGCGATCCTGACCGCGCGGCACGGATCCGTCGAGAACCCGGCCGGCATCGACGTGCGGAAGGCGTTGCGACTGGCCGATGCGGGCGTCTCTCTGGAATCGTGCGGCCGCGGGATTCCGGACGGCTCTGCCGAATACATTCGTCGGGCTCGAGCGGATGTGGTCGTCGAGGTCACCCCGTTTCGGATCGCCACCCGCCAGGTCGCCTTTGATCACGTCCTCGCGGCGCTTCGGACCGGCAAGCACGTGATCACCGCGAACAAAGGCCCGGTCGTCTACCACTATCGGCAGCTGCGCGAGCTCGCACGCAGGAATCGCGTGGGATTCCGGTACGAAGGGACCGTGATGGACGGGGCGCCCGTGTTCAATCTGTTTCAGGAGGCGCTGCACGGCGCGCGGCTCGAATCCTTCGAGGGCATCCTGAACAGCACGACGAACCTCGTGCTCTCGGAGATTGAAGCCGGCCACACGTATGCGGACGGGGTCGAGGCGGCGCGCCGGATCGGGTTCCTCGAGACGGACCCGTCGATGGACCTCGACGGATGGGATGCGACCGTCAAAGCCTGTCTCCTGGCGAACGTGCTGATGGGCGGCCGGGTCCGGCCCGAACGCGTCCCTCGACAGGGAGTGTCCTCTCTAGCCCCGGAAGCGGTTCGGGACGCGCTGTCGCACGGGAAGCGCGTGAAGCAGATCGCGCGCGGCTGGCGGGACGGTCGCACCGTCAAAGTGTCCGTATCGATCGAGGCGATCCCCCAAGACCATCCGCTGTTCTCGGTGAACGGCACCTCGAGTTCCCTCCTCGTGCGGACGAACATGCTGAAAGAATTCCAGATCGTCGAGCGCGATCCGGCCTTGCGGCAGACCGCGTTCGCCGTCTACTCGGACTTGATCGCGATCCACGAAGGCCGCCTGTCTCCGTGAGCACGCTTATATCGCGCGGACCGGATGGGCCGCCGATGCGGGTCGTCCTCGGGGGGACGTTCGACATCCTGCACGAGGGCCACGAGGCGCTGTTGCGCGCCGCGTTCGAGGGCCGGCCCGAGCAGGTGTTGATCGGCCTGACGACGGACCGGTTCGCCCGCGAGTCGCGGACGCGCGTGAATCCGTACGCGGTCCGAGAGCGGAACCTGAAGCGCTTCCTCGCGGCTCGGAGATGGCGTCCCGCGCGGATCGAACCGATCGACGATGCGTACGGCCCCGCCGACGACCTCCCCGACCTCGACGTGATTGTCGTCTCGGCGGAGCGTCACCCGGTCGCGATCGCATTGAACGAAGCGAGGGCCGCGAAAGGTCTGCGCCCTCTCGAAATCCGCGCGGTGCCGATGGTCCTCGCTCAGGACGGTCTCCCGATTGCCTCCCGGCGGATCCGGGCCGGGGTCATCGACCGCGACGGGCGGCGCCTGACCGCGGTGCGCGTCGGGGTTGGGACGGACAACCCGGTCAAGGTCCGCGCGGTGCGACGGGTGATGACGTCCCTCTCCCTCCAGGCCCGGGTGCGCGGCGTGCGCGTCCGGACCGAGGTCCCGGAACAGCCGTTCGGTGACGAGGCCCTGCAAGGCGCCATGAATCGGGCGAACGCCGCGATCGGCACGGGCGATTTCGGGGTCGGGATCGAGGCCGGGTTGGTGTGGTCCCCGCTGGTCTCGGACTATTTCGACGTGCAATACGCGGCGATCGTCGACCGCGCGGGCCAGATCACGGTCGGCCACGGACCCGGATTCACGTATCCACCGCGTGTGCTCGACAGCGTGAAGGCCGGGAGGTCGGTCGGTGACGCGATGGCGCGTCTGACCGGCATCCGCGACATCGGCTCGAAGGAAGGCGCGATCGGGTACCTGACGGAGCGTCGGCTCGATCGGGAGGCACTCTCGGAATCCGCCGTGCTGATGGCGATGGTCCCACGGATTCGGCGGGAGCTGTACGGCCGCGGCGCCCCACACCGCTAGGCCATGTACATCGGCTGGACGGCGCAGCGGCCGCACCAGATTGCGTTGAAGACGACGATGTTGTCGGCGCGGCCCTCCGCGGCCCACCCGCTGACGAATCGGTTGGCCCTGGTGTGGTCCGGGCACACCCCGGCACCGCAGAACCGGCAAATCGCGCGTGCGTTCTTCTCGCAATAATAGCAGATCATGACCTCAGTATGTGGGCCCCGGCGGAATAGGCTTTGGACCGCGCAAACTTTTTAGTCGCGCCACCGTTCGGTGCATCGAGGCTTCTTCTCCATGCCGGCCAAGATCGCGATCAACGGATACGGGACGATTGGGAAGCGCGTCGCCGACGCGGTCGCCGCACAGGACGATATGCGCCTCGCCGGCGTCGCGAAGACGAAGCCCGATTTCGAGGCGAAGCTGGCCGTGCGGAAAGGATACGCCGTGTACGCCGCGAACAAAGAGGCGTTGGCGAAGTTCGAGAAGGCCGGCGTCAAAGCCGCGGGGATTCTCGACGACCTCGTGCGAGATGCGGATCTCGTGGTCGATTGCACGCCGGAGGACAGCGGGTACAAACCGCTCTACGAAAAGGCGGGCGTGAAGGCGATCTGGCAGGGCGGCGAGGAGCACTCGCTGACGAACCTGTCCTTCAACGCGGCCGCGAATTACACGGACTGCCTCGGCGCAGCCTTCGTCCGCGTGCCCTCGTGCAACACGACCGGTCTCATCCGGACGCTCTACCCGCTCGACGCCCACGTGGGCGTGGAGAAGGTGCTCGCAGTCATGGTGCGCCGCGCGGCAGATCCGGGCGATTCGAAGAAAGGTCCCATCAATGCGATCGAGCCGGAGCTCGAAATGCCGAGCCACCATGGGCCAGACGTGCAGAGCGTCCTGCCGGACCTCGACATTCACACGATTGCGGTCAAGGTGCCGACGACGATCATGCACCTGCATACGCTGGCGGTGGACCTGAAGAAGTCCGCGGACGCGACGCAGATCCTCGAGGTGTGGAAGCGGTTCCCGCGGATCACGCTCGTCTCGGGGGGAGACGGCGTCAAGTCAACGGCCCAAATCATGGAGATGGCCCGCGACCTCTCGCGAAGCCGCTCGGACCTGTACGAGATCGCCGTGTGGCGGGACGGCGTGCACGTCGTCGACGGCAAGCGCTTGTACTACTTCCAGGCGGTCCACCAGGAGTCGGACGTCGTGCCCGAGAACGTCGACGCGATCCGGGCGCTGCTCGAGCTCGAGAAGGACGGCCGGAAGAGCATGGAGAAGACGGACCGATCCCTCGGCATCGGGGTCGCGAAGTAAGGCCGTGCCCTCACCTGCGTCCGCGCGACCGCGATCAGCTAATCCTTGCGCTCCAGGCGCTGAATCCGTTTTGTCGCCCGCTGAATCACGCCCATGAGCGCATGGAATTCCCACTTGCTCGGGACCGCGCGGCCGATGAGTCGCCGGAACATGACCTGGGTACGCGCTCGTTTGTGCGCCGGATAATTCGTTTCGGCGAGCAATGATTCGAACGCTTCGTGAAGTTTCTCCTTCTCCATGCCGGACGCTTCGCGCTTCCCTTGCTTGATGGCTCTCGCCGCAAGAAGTTCGTACAGCAAGATGGTCACCGCGTGCGAGAGGTTGAGAATCGGGTAGTCCGGGGAGGCCGGAATTGTGGTCAACAGGTCGCATCGCCGCAGTTCCTGATCGAGGAGACCGAAGTCTTCCCGGCCGAAAAGGAGCGCAACCCGGCCGTTCATCTTGGCGACCCGCGCCGCGAAGTCACGCGGTGTGAGGGAGATCCGAGCGAACCTCTTTTCGCTCTTCGTGTCGATACCGGAGGTTCCGACGATGAGATCCGCATCCTTCAAGGCGGTCTCAAAGTCGCCCACCGCTCGCGCGGCCTCCATGATTTCAAGCCCCCGCATCGCCCGTTGCCGCGCCTCCGTTCCCAGCCGGCAAGGCTTCACCAGCACGAGATCCGCGACGCCGAAGTTCTTCATGGCCCGCGCGACCGCGCCGACATTCCCCTCGTTCTTCGGCTCCACGAGGACGACGCGGATTGTAGGCACATCGCGCTCGATATATTGTAGAGGAGATATTCCTTGGCATGCGGGTCGCCCTCAAGATCGCATACGACGGTCGCGCCTTCTATGGGCACCAGCGACAACCGGATCGACGTACCGTCGAAGGGGAGTGTCTCGCGGCCCTGCGTTCCGCGAAGATCCTCCGAGATGCAGGCGAATCGTTCTTCCGTAGCGCCAGCCGAACCGACCGCGGCGTCAGTGCGATCGGGAACGTGATCGCATTCAACACCTCGCTGGCTGCCGAAGCCGTCGTGGGAGCTTTCAACGATCGCGCTCGCGATGTGTGGGCCTGGGCTGCCGCCGAGGTGCCCGAATCGTTCCATCCACGACACGCCATCCAACGTTGGTATCGATACCATCTTTTCCAAGACCTGCCCGTGCCGACTTTGCGTCGCGCAGCGGCCTTGTTCGTCGGGGAGCATGACTTTCGCTCGTTTACTTCGGACCCGGCGGGCGGACCTCTCGCGGTCGAACGAATCGACGTGTCGGGCAAGGACGGCACAGTCGTTTTCGATATTCGCGCGGTTAGTTTCCGAAGAGGCATGGTGCGCCGGATTGTGTCGACGGTCTTGGGCGTTACGAACGGACTCGTCGCGGAGAGTGAAGTCCGAGCGGCGCTTTTGGGCGCACGCGCCGATTTCGGGATGGTCCGACCTGAACCTCTCTTCCTCATGGATGTCCTGTACCCGTTCTCGATGAACATCATCGTCAAGCCCAAAGTGCGAGACGAGTGGCGTGTGATCGCGGAGGAGACGGAGCGGCGCCGCTTGCTTTTGGGTGCGATCTACCGCTCGATTCGCGGGGACCGATTCGGACCCTCTTTCCCGCGCCGCCGTGTAGACCGATTCTCGGATTGACCGGTGGTCCTCTCCTCCGATTCAGGCAAAAGTAGAACGCGAGTCGAACTGGCTGCCCCTTGCGGAAGAAGATATTTATACAGTCGTCCCCCTTCGCGTCGCCTAGGCTTCTAGGTCTGGGGAGGCGCCACACTATGGGACTCAAGATTTTGCGCTCGCCTGGTCTGCGCGCGGCTGCCATCGTCATGGTCCTGCTTGGAACGGGATTCTTTGTCTTTGCGCAGCCGACTGCAGCCCAGGGAGGGCGGACCGAAATTGTCATCGGGCTTCAGAACGACATGAAGACAATGGATTACTTCAACCCTGAAACGAACACCGTTTGGAACGCGTATCAGGTCGGTTACGGCTTTGAGGGTCTGTTCGGCAGCGATCCGGACAATCACATCTTCCCAATTCTCGCGAACCCCGCGAAGGGGACGAGTGGTCCCGGCTTTACGTTCATCGGTTCGCCCACTGCCCCACAGCCTGTGGTGGACGTGTACGTGCGGCCGAACGTGAACTTCCACGACGGTCAGCCCATGACGGCAGCCGATGTCGTGTTCTCGTATCAGGTCTTGGCATGGTCTACCGTTCAGACATTCGTTACGTCCCCACTCTGGTGGGACGCCCCGCGGTGGCCTCACTGGACCGGCGGTGCCAACGTTTCGCATATCGGCGTCGAGATTTCGCCGGCGGCCTCAGATGCGGTGCGGTTCTACCTGTACAAACCCTACGCCTTGTTCTTCTTAGCAACTTTGGGTATCCCGATCATCCCGAAGCACATCTGGGGCGTGCCGTACCCAGCCCACATCGATTACTCGCAGCAGCCGCTGAACCTCAGTTCCTTGAAGCCGATCACTGACAGCAACGACTACTCCGGAAACTTCGCCTTTGGCGACAAGCCGGCGGAGACTGCCGCGACCATTGGAACGGGGATGTTCAAATTCGATTCGTGGACTCCGAACGCGGGGTCGCACATCTCGACCTACGCCGGATACTGGGGGAAAGGCCTCACGATGGCCACCTGGGGTGGCGTCAGCTTCCCGTTCTTCCCTGAGCATCTTCAATCCATCAAGTTCGTGATCTTCACGAGCCTCGATGTCATCAGCCTTGCGTTGCAGAAAGGCGAGGTCGACACGCTCATCTGGTCCCTGACGCCGGGGTTCTTGACTCAGGTCCGTTTCAATCCGTCAATCAGCGTCGAGCAAGTCACCGACGCCGGATACTTCTATCTGGCGTTCAACCTCCGTCGCAAGCCGTGGAACGACCTTGTGATTCGCCAGGCGATCTCGATGGCGATCGACAAGGATTACATCGTGAACACGCTGATGGGCGGGTTCGGAATCAAGGGCACGGTTCCAATTTCTGTCCACACGCCGGGATACATCAACGCAAGCGCGGCGCCGCCGACCTTCAATCTCAACGCGGCGCGAGCCCTCCTTACCGCGAATGGCATCATCGACCGAAACGGCGACGGCTTCCGGGAATACAGCGACGGCTCTCAAATCCGGGCCACGATCTTAACGCCGCCGAAAGACTACGACCCGATCCGCGCCGACGCCGGCATCATGATTTCGAACAACCTCAAGGCAATCGGCCTGAACATCGATTCCGCGCCGACCAGTTTCGACACGATCGTGTCGAAGGCCTTCACCGAGGTTGACTTCGACATTTACATCCTGGGGTTCCTGCTCACTGGGACCCCGGAGACGTACCTCAAGGATTTCTTTGGCAGCTCAAGCGATGTCGCGATCAACCCGGCGGGCTCCAACTCGGCGGGGTACAAGAACGCGACCGTGGACGCGTTGCTCGACCGGATGGAGACGACCTTGGACGACAACACCCGGATCCAAGTCGTCAAGGACATCGAGGGCATCGTAACGAACGCGATCCCGTGGAACATCTTGTACTACCGGAAGAACCTGAACGCATACCGGAACGACGCCTGGGTCGGCTGGGTCAATACGCCGCCTCAGCTGTACAACATCTGGTCCCTTGTGAAGATTCGACCTGCGGGCGCGGTCGTGATACCCCCGCCAAGTGGCGCCTTCAGCGTCGCGCTGACGGTCCCTGAGAGGGCGCTCGGCGGGCACACGGTAACTGTGGATACGTTCGTTGCGCAGAATCTCGCCCCGGTCAGCGCCGCGGCCGTGACGCTGACCGCGAGCTTTGGCTTGGAGTCCCGCGCGATGACGGCGACGACCGACGTCAGCGGTCACGCTCGATTTGCTTGGAAGGTGCCAGTGATTCAAGGCGATCTCAAGCTGACAGCAGTTGCGACGAAGGGCACTTCCACCGCAACGACCGTGAAGCTGCTCGAAATCACGGTCGGACCTCCCGCGCCGTTCGCAACGCTCTCGTTGTCGACGGCGAAGCCGGTGATCGGTACCGGCGAGACGACCTCGGTCGTCGCGAAGGTGATTGACGGTCAGGGAGCGGGAGTATCGGGCGTAACGGTCAGCGTCGACCGGACCCTCGTCCTTGGAGGTATCTCGCCTGCATCGGGCGTCACTGACGCCACCGGCGTTGTGACATTCACGTACACCGCGCCGGCGGATGCAACCCTGTTCCCGAACCAGCAGTTGTCGGACTTCTTGAAGTTCAACACGACTGTGGGAGACACGGTGGGCGTCGACACTCAGTTCCAGTCGTTGGTCATCTTCGTCGAGAACGACAACGTTCCGAACTGGCTGATCACGGACGTCCAGGCGACGAAGCTTGTGCTCAACCGGCTAATCCCACCGCCCCGTGACTCGACAGCGATTACTGTGAAAGTCACCGGGTTCGACGGGACCGCCAAGTCGGGCGTTGTGGTGCAGCCTGAGCTGCCGAAGAGCGAAACCGGGATCGCGAACGTCACGGTAAGCCCCGCGAGCGGGACGACGGACGCGTCGGGATTGGTGACCTTCACGGTCACGGTGACGGCAAACGCGGTCAACGGCAATGTCCCAATTCGTTTCCGTGCGCCCGGCTCGGCGTACGAGGTCTCCGATGTGGCGGGGGTCCTGATCACGGACCTATTGACCCCCGGCTACGCGGCGCTGCTGGACTTCTCGGACCGCGGCATCACGTCGTCCCCGGCCCAAACGACCACCGTCACCGCGACGGTATGGGATCAAACAGGGAGCCCCGCGACGAACGCCGGGGTGATCTTCCAGATCAAAGCAGGTCCGTCCGGCCTGCCCGCGCAATTCCCGTGGGCTTTTAACTACAGCTCGGGCAAGTACCTGGACCAAGGGCTCGACCTCAACTACTTCGATTTCGGAGGTTCCTTCGGACCGAACTTCCAGAACTCCTCAGGCCAGGGACCCGCATACGGCGTTGACCACCTCGTCGGAGACTTGGAGATCTCTGGTCTCTTGGCGCCGTCTCTGGTACCGGCTTGGAACACCGGGGTGGATTCCTGCGATCCGTCCACATACCCTGCCGGGTTCGGTGGTCTGTACTACCTGAACGCGACGGGCCAGCTCACCGCGACGATCAAGCCAATGCCTCACAAGGGAGACCAGCCGGTCCAGGTCCGGGCGTTCATCGGGAGCACCTCGCCCTTATCGCCGCTTCGGCTAAACCTGACGGTCTGCTCGAGCTTCGTCGGCACGTTCTTCGGTTGGACCGTGAACGCCATCGAGAACGCGCGCTTGACGATCGACAGCGGTATCGTCGTTCAGCGGGCGCCTGTGTTCGCGTTGGGATCGGTTCGCGTCAGTACTTCGCCTGGCGAAATCTTCGCGTCGGATGGTCTGAAGCAGACAGTGACAGCACAGTTCTACGCTCGCGGTGGCGCGCCTGCGGCGAACGCGAAGGTCTTCCTGACCCGCGGTCCCGGAACGCTGGCTCGAAATGTTCGCGGCTCGCGGGGTGGGACGATTTTGACAAACGCCCAAGGCGTGCTCACGTGGAATGTCACTGTGCCTCTGTTGACCCTCAGCCAGGCCCAGTACTTCGGCTTCTTCGCGGCGGACGAGCGGTATGCGTACGGCGGTCGTGAGCAGCTCTTCTCTGGCCTGATTCGCTATCTCGCTCCAGCGAGCAACGGGGACTTCTATCTGAACCAGTTCCTGTTCGTGCTGCTGACGAAGTTGCCGCTCCAGTTCGTTCGGGGCTACCTCTACGTCCCGACATCGGTGGCCTTCGCCTCCGTGTCCGTCGACAAGACTCTCGTCCCCGAGGATGGAACGGCGACAGCCACGGTCACGGTCACCGACGGAGGCGGGTCGCCGATCCCGAACGCAACCGTTTGGAGCGGCCCAATTCAGACCCTGACCGATGCGGCCGGGCACGCCAGCTTCACCTTTAGCGCCGGGTCCGGTGCGGTTGAGAACCTTGCGGTCGTGACGACGCCGGATAAGTCCCAAGTGACTCGGGCTTGGTACGGCATCCTCGCGTCCGCCCCGGTCTTGTCGTACGCGTCGCTCGCCGTGACACCGGCGCTCGCGGGTTCCGCCTCGACTATCACCATAGCGGTGACGAACCAGCTGGCGGTCGCCGGGTCCGCGACGGTCGTGTTGCTAGTGAACGGGCAGGCGGTTGACGCGCAGGTGGTCAACTTGGCCGCGAGCGGCTCCGCGACGGTGACGTTCAAGCGTGTCTTCGACACCGCGGGAACCTATTCGGTGGCCGTGGGAGATCAGACGGCGAGCACCACCATTAGCGCCCCGCCGCAGGACCTCACCGTATACGCCGTCGGAGGCGGATTGCTCGTCGTAGGCTTGGCAATCGGTGCCGTAGTTGGCCTCATGATGAGCCGTCGCCGGAAGCGCCGGCCGGGCATGGAGATGAAAGAGGAGACGAAGCCCTCCGAGGAAGAACTTCCGCCCGAGGAGAACCTGTAGGCGTGAACGGATCGGGACTCGGCTTCCCGATCCCCTTTCAATTTTCTTGAGGCGTCCGTCCGAGGTGACCGGAAAACGTTCTTATACGGATATCCCGATTAAAAGATAGTCGGGAACGGGGGAAGAGAACACGGCGGCACTGGGTCGCTACATTGTCAGGCGGTCCATCCAAGGTGTGATCACCCTTGTCATCGTCACCATCATCATTTTCGTTCTGTTCGACGCGATGCCGGGGACGCCGATTGATCGGTTTCGTTCGGATCCGACCTTTGACAGGGCCCGGCTCGAGCAGCTGAACCGGAGCTTCGGAATCAATGATCCCTATTTCGTGCGGATGGGCAAGTTCGTCTGGGCCATGTTTTCTCTCGATTTTGGCGACTCCTTCGTGGAGGGCAAGCCCGTCTCCGACATCATTGCCGCGGCCGCGCCTCGGACGCTGTTCCTCTTCGGCGGCGCCGTCCTCATTGAGTATCTCTTTGGTGTGATTCTCGGTACCTTTATCGCTTGGCGGCGGGGTCGCTTCAGCGAAGGCTCCGTGATTGTCGGCAGCCTATTTTTCTACAACATGCCGTCCTTCTGGATCGGACTGATTCTCCTTTGGCTCTTCGCATTCACGTTCGACTGGTTCCCGCTCCATGGCTTCAGTGATCCCCAAGAGACCGCAAAGAACATTCCGCTCGTTGCCGGCCTGGGGCCTGGCAACCCATTCTTTCAGTTCGTAGACCTTGCTTACCACGCGGCTCTCCCGATGCTCGCCCTCGTCCTGATTAGCGCGGCGGGCACGATCTTGTTGATGCAGACCGCGATGCTCGAGGTCATGGGCGAGGACTTCGTGCTCACGGCCCGGGCCAAGGGTCTCCCGGAACGCATCGTTAGGCGCCGGCACGCGGCCCGGAATGCGTACCTGCCCGTGGTGACGTCACTCACGATCAGCCTGGCCTTCATCGTCGGAGGGGCCATTATCCTGGAGTCCATCTTCTCCTACTTCGGCCTGGGGTATTATTTCCTGCAGTCGATCATAAACCAAGACCAGTTCTTGGCCGGAGCGCTCCTCTGGATTATCGCCGTGCTGGTGATTTTTGGGAACCTCGTGGCCGACATCCTGTATGGAGTGCTCGATCCCCGTGTCCGTCTCTAAGGCGGCGCTTCAGTCGGCGGTGACCGGACTCCGCTTCCTCGATCAGTTTTCGAAGTTAATCCGGCGATCCTTCGGGGTCATCAAGGGAAGCCGCTTGGGAATGACGGGACTCGGAATTGTCCTTGCGTTCGCGTTCATTGCGATCCTCGCACCATTCATCTCTCCCTTTCCGCGAAACTTCGAAGCGCCGGACTCGGATCGGTTCACTGTGTCGGTGTACCCGCACGATCTGCCGACCAATCTCACGTACGCGACACCGGTGATGGGTCCAACGACCCCTCTATCGAGTGACCGGCAGGGCGGCGTGTGGTTGATCAATTACGCCCGCGAGGGGCTCATCTACATGGACTTTCTCCGACACACACTGGAGACGAACCAGTCTCCGTTCGAAGCGGGGAACCTGTCCCTTCGCTTCGACATTACCCAAGATTTCCCTTTCACGCCCCGTCCGGCGGCGCCCTTGGAAGCGGTCTTCTACATTATCCCGGCCCGCAACTCGACCAACTCGCTCGGCCTCTCGCGGGAAAACGGGGCGCTTGCGTTCTTTTCGCAACGCGATTTTTACGTGGTCGACCCGTTCTCGAAGTCCCTCGTTTTGTGGTCGAGGCTGAACTTTGACCCGTTCTGGACCGGGGAGGATCCCGCCTCGGCGGGAGAAATGTACGTCCTTCCCACGGAGTTCAACATCGCTCCCTTCCCCGGTCTCCCCGGTCGAGACGTGGGTCCTTACCGGTACTTCTACGCATCCGACCTGAACCACACGGAAGTGTTCGAAATCACGTACGTCCACAGCACGGATCCGACCGGGCCGAGCGGACGGATCGTCCTTTGGAGCAATGATTCGCTGACTGCACCGCCGTTCGTGTACTACAATCAGGATCGCGTCAATGTCATCGACAACTACCGGTCGGGAGCCGGACAGGCGATCCTCCTTCCCCTCGCGAACGGCACGTTGGAGGTTCACAATGTGACCGGCCCGGTCCGGGGATGGGTCCCCCTCACGATGGACGGCCTCCCAGCGACCGTCGCGGGCCCGATTGGCTTCACGCGTTCGACGTTCCCCGCATGGCTTTACGTCCCGCTGCGGTCGAGTGCCTCCGTAGGGGTCGGGATCCTCGAGATGGCCTCGCTGAGGATCGTGCACACGTTCTCGTTGCCTAATCCGTCGCTGCAACCCGTCGGGGTCCCCACGAGCTACCGGGGCAAGGCGTTGTACCTCGGCCTTTACGATTCTGCTTCAGGCCCTCGCGGGACGACGCACATGATTCGGATCAACGAGACTGGGGTGGAAACTCCCCAATTCCTTGCGGACGTTCCGGGCCGCGTCAGCAGGTATTTCGAGGTCGATGAACGCTCGAAGGTGTTTATTTTCACAGAATCGGGCGAGCTGGACATGCAGAGCACGGTGTTCAGCGGAGTAGGCACGGTTCCACCGGAGAGGTTTCCGATTCAGCCTGCGGCCACGGCGACCGCGGTCCGTTATGCGGGCGCGTTAGGTGGCACCTTGTATGGGAGCGCGTTGATCCCCCAGGAACTCTATGGAGTCTGGATCGACCCGACGAAGGGGAAAACGGTCTTGTTCCAACTGCTTGGCACGGTCCGCACGCCGTTGCCACCGGGGACGTATCCTTCGGGTAACCGCTACATCCTCGGCACTGACTTCCGCGGCGGGGACATCCTGACTCAGCTGTTTTATGGTACACAAATCGCGTTCATCGTCGGGGGCCTGGCCGCCCTCTTCGCCGTCGGCATCGGCACGTTCGTGGGCCTGATTGCGGGCTACTTCGGGAAAATCGTGGATACGCTCCTTATGCGCACGACGGACATCTTCCTCGTCCTGCCCTTCCTGCCCATCGTGTTGATCCTCGCCTCGATCCTCCGTCCGAGCATCTGGGTCATCATCCTCGTCCTCGGAATCGTCGGATGGCCGGGTATCGCGCGGGTCATCCGTGCTCAGGTGCTGACCTTGAAAGAGCGTCCCTTCGTGGACGCGGCGCGCGTGTCGGGAGGTTCCGACCTCCGCCTCATCTTCTACCAGATCGCGCCCAACGTCCTTCCGTTCAGCTTCCTCTACATGAGCCTCACCGTCGCCGGGGCGATCATCACGGAGGCGGCCTTAAGCTTCCTCGGCCTCGGGGACATCACGGTGATTTCGTGGGGCGGGATGTTGTCCCAGGTCCTGACCTTCGGCGGCGCGCTCACGGCCTGGTGGTGGCTCTTCCCGCCCGGTCTCGCGATCACCTTGCTCTCTCTCGGGTTCTATCTGCTCGGTCGGGGCTTCGACGAGATCATCAACCCGCGGCTGCGGAGGCGCTGAGGTGCCCCTCCTCGCCGTTCGGAACCTTCGAACCTATTTCAAGGTCCAACAGGGATGGGTCAAGGCGGTCGACGGCGTGAACTTGAACGTCGACGCCGGGGAGACGGTCGGCCTAGTGGGCGAATCCGGTTGCGGGAAGACGACCCTCGCATACTCGATCACCCAGCTCCTGCCCTCGAACGCGTACGTGTTCGGCGGCCAGATCCTCTTCGGCGCGGACGGGCGGATCGACCGGTATCGTCGGGAGTATTGGAAGCTCGCGGACGAGCGAATCGCGAACGCGCTCGACGAGGCGCAGCAGGCGCTCGGACAGCTCCGGGGCTCCGGCGCGAGTTCCGAAGCCGAGCCAAAGATTAAGGATCTCGAGGAGCGAATCGCGCTCCTCCAACATCCTCTTTCCGCGACGTATCGGGAGTATCTCGTCGGGGAAATCCAGGCCCTCGAGGCGGAAGTCGACAACCTTTCCCGCCGGGCGGAGTCCGGCGGGGGCGAGGAGGTGAAGCGGCGGCTCCGGGAGTCCCGAGACCGTCTTGCCGCCGCGACTCAGCAGGGCGACTTAATCGAGGTGGTCCGCCGCCGCGACGGTCGCCTATGGGAATACCATCCGAAGTTGAACGCCGTCCGCTGGAAGCAGATTTCAATCGTCTTCCAGGGCGCGATGAATGCGCTCAACCCGGTCTACACGGTGGGCAATCAGATCATCGAAGCGATTCGAGCTCACGAGGACATCAACTCCGAGTCCGCGAGACGACGCGTGGAGAACCTGTATCACCTCGTCGGCATCCCGACGGATCGAATCGACAATTACCCCCACGAATACAGCGGCGGAATGAAGCAGCGCGCGATGATTGCGATGGCCCTCGCCCTCGATCCAAAGCTCGTGATCATGGACGAGCCAACGACCGCGCTAGACGTCATCACCGCCGCGAAAATCATGGATGAAGTCCTTCGGATCCAGAAATCGATGCAAATGACGATCATCATCATCTCCCACGACGTGTCCGTCGTCGCCAAGGTCGCAAATCGAATCGCGGTGATGTACGCCGGGCAGATCGTCGAAGAAAGCTCCGGGCAGAACATCTTCAACCGCACGTTACACCCGTACACGCAAGGCTTGCTCGGTGCCTTCCCGAGCATCATCGGCGCCCGCCATCGGCTCGAAGCGATTCCGGGAAACCCGCCGAGCCTGTTGACGCCTCCCTCCGGCTGTCGATTCCATCCGCGGTGCAAGTATGCGAAGGACATTTGCACAACGGACGCGCCTCCCTACGTTCGCCCGGAGCCGGGCCACCGCGCCCTCTGCCACTTCTCGCAGGATTTCTTTGTCCAGGGAGGTCTGCATTCGTGATCGAACCGCTGCCGGCTCCCTCAGCCGATGACAGCGTCGTCGTCCGAGTCCGCGACCTCAAGAAATACTTCGAACTCAAGCGAGGGTTCCTCCAGTCCCTGCGCGGCCATATCATCCAAGTCCACGCGGTCGACGGGATTGGTTTCGACCTACACCAAGGAGAAATCCTCGGGCTCGTCGGCGAATCGGGTTGTGGCAAGACGACCACGGGTCGTCTCATCGCCCGGCTCGAAGATCCGACCGAGGGCCACATTGACTTCCAGGGAAAGGACATCGCGAGCCTCGGGGGAGGCGATCTCTTCCGCTTCCGCCGGAACCTTCAGATGATCTTCCAGGACCCGTACGAGTCCTTGAATCCGAGGTACACGGTATTCCGCACTGTCGCCGAACCCCTTGTGATCCATCGAATCGGGTCAACAAAAGAACAGCGAGCCGAACTCGTGATCCAGGCGCTGGAGGACGCGGGGCTCCGGCCCGGTTCGGACTTCCTCCTGCGGTTTCCCCACGAGCTCTCGGGCGGGCAACGTCAGCGGGTTGCAATCGCGCGGGCGATCGTCTTGCACCCGAAGCTCATCGTCGCGGACGAGCCGGTCAGCATGCTCGACGTGTCCATTCGCGCCGGCGTGATGAACCTCATGCTCGATCTTCGGGACAAGTATCAGAACCCGTACATCTTCATCACGCACGACATCGCGGTGGCCCGGTACATGTCCGACCGGATTGCCGTGATGTATCTCGGCCGGATCGTTGAAACCGGATCTACTGAAGACCTCATCGCTCACCCGACCCATCCGTACACCCGGGCTCTCCTCGCGGCGGTACCGGTCCCTGATCCGGCCCATACCTACAGGGAGGTGCCGATCAAAGGCGAGCTCCCGAGCCCGATTGACCTTCCGAGCGGCTGCCGGTTCCGAACCCGATGCGTGTTCGCGCAGGAGATTTGTACGACCACAGCCCCACCGTTGATCGAGGTTCAGCGGGACCACTTTGCCGAATGCCATTTCGCGCATGACATCTTCGACGGTCGGATGGCGGAGCCTGCTTCGGCTGGAGCCGCGCCGCCCGCGGAGGTCGTCCCCACGGTTCCGGGCGAGCCATGAGCGGGTCCCTCGATCTGAGCCCGTACGGGGGACGCCCGGATCGTCCCATCTGGCTCGTCGCGGCGGTGATCACCGCCATCCTGGCCGGCCTTGCCATCGGATCCGCGAGCAACTACGTTTCCATCGTTGTCGCGCAGGCGACCGTCTCGTTTGCCCCGACTCCGACGTTGACGTTTCAGGGAACCGAATCGAACGGATCCCTCGCCCCGGACGGATCGCTCACGATTTCCCTCGGGATCCGGGTCGACAATCCCAGCGCGCGGACGCTTCACCTCCAGTTGCTCGCCTTTAGCGAATGGGTCGAGGACGGTCCCGCGGAGGCCGGACTGAACGAGTTACGCCGCCTTGCGGATGCTCGTGTCGTCGGGGCGAACGGAACCCGCTATTTCTTCCGGGTGTTCGGGGAATCCCGGGAAGTCGCGGAAAACCCGGTCCCTCCCGGAACCGCCCCCTCGTACACGTTCACCTTCATGATCTCGCGAGCGACAGATGCAGCTCGATTCGCGGCCCTCCGCAACATCACGGATTTTTGGGTCTCTACAGCGGGCAACATCAGTGCGGTCACCTGGAACTTCTGGGTTCGATTAACGCTCGTGATCGATGGAGTTCCTCCCGCATCGTCCCCTACCGCCGCTCCGTACCTGCGGGAGATTGGACGCATCGATCGAGAGGAGGGGTTGAACCTTGCGAGCTGACCTTCTCGCACGCATCCGCCGTCCCATGAGGGCGCTGGCCATCGCCACCTTCCTTGGGCTCGCCCTCGGTTATTCGGTTTTCTACTTCGTCTTCCCGAACGTGAGCGTGCCGGCCTCGGACGAAGCGTCGTTGCCCCTGATCCTGGGGATTCTGCTTCTGGCCGCAGTTCTCGGAGGCCTCCTGACGGAAGACCTGCCATCGAGCGTGATCCAAGCGTTCGTGTCGATCCCGATTGGAGCGGTCATCGCGTTCTCCCTTGCGATCTCCCCGGTTGCCATCGGGTTTCTCCAAGTTCAAATGGACGATATCTTCTCCTTCGTCGTCCGCCTGCCCCTCCCACTTTATTTGCTCGCCGTCCCTCTCTACCTCATCTTCGGAGTCATTGGCCTCCTGATTCGTGAACGATTCGGGTTCCGATCCTCCGAGTTCCTCCGGCGAAGCGGAGACCGGAATCGCAAGTGATTTATCACGTGATTGGTTCGTCCGTCCCGTGCTCGTCGCCATCACGGGAACCCCCGGGACGGGGAAGTCTTCTGCGTGTGAGGTTTTGGCGAGGCGCGGGTATGTCATCGTGGACTTGGACGAAGTCGCGCGCCGAGAAGGTCTCATTGTCGGGCGCGACGAGAAACGGGGGACGGACGAGGTCGATGTGGACGCCTTGCGGGAGGGATTGCGAATCCCCGCGAAAGTGGCGTTCCTCAAGAGCCACTACAGTCACCGGATGGACGTGAACCTCGCGGTGGTTTTGCGGTGCCGACCGTCCGTCCTCCGCGCGCGACTCGACACTCGCGCCTGGCCCCCGGAGAAAGTCCGCGAGAACGTCGAGGCGGAGGCGATCGACGTGATCCTGCAAGAGGCGGTCGCTCGCCTTCCGTTCGTGTTCGAAGTCGACACGACGAACGCGACCGCGAGCGAAACGGCCGAGGCGATCCTCGCGATCCTTCAAGGAAAGACGAAGGGCCACGAACCGGGGACCGTCGACTGGGCGTCCGAGGTGCTCTCGTGGTACTAGACCGGTATCGCAAGGCCGCGGACTGGTTCCTCGTCCCCGTCGCTTCCCGGATGTTGCGCGTCAATCCGAACGTCGTCTCCTGGATCGCCTTCCTCGCGGCGGTCGGTGCGGGCATCTCCTTCTCTATCGGCGGGCGAGGGTTCCTCAGCCTCGCGCTCGTGCTGATCCTGGTCAACTCCTACCTCGACGCGCTCGACGGCAAGATTGCGAAGATGGCCGGAAAGGCGTCCGCTCGGGGCGATTTCCTGGACCATGTGCTCGACCGCTATGCGGACGTCTTCATGCTGGGAGGGGTCGCATTCAACGCGATGTACTGCCATCTCGAGGTCGGGATGCTCGCCCTCCTCGGCGTCCTCCTGACGTCGTACATGGGGACCCAGGCGCAGGCGGTCGGACAGGGGCGGGCGTACGGCGGCGTCCTCGGCCGCGCGGACCGTCTCGTCCTCCTGTTCCTCGGTGGCCTGATCCAACTGATCGTGGCGCCGTCGGGCGGTGCGACCTGGGGTGTCGGCGTCCTGACGTTCGGGCCGCTCGAGTGGTTCATGGTCCTCTTCGCGGTCCTCGGCAACGCGACGGCCGTGCAACGCGCCGTGAAGACTTGGCGGGGATTCTCTGCCTAGGTCGCGGTCGACGCACTCTCTCCGCGCGGCCGTTGCTCGCGCCCCTTCACGCGATAGTACTGAAGGGGATGCTTGATCGTCAGGCAGATTCGGTCCGGTCCCGGACAAATGCCGTAGGACTTCATCGTCGCACACTCCGGCGGCGTGTACTCCGTCGGACTCGACGTACCGGTGATGTGTTCGATCTGATACTTCGTCACGTCGGCCGCGAAATCCGGCACGTCCCCGAAGACGCGGAAGATCTCCTCGTTGCCCAGGCCGATGTGATGGAGGAACGCGACGATCGCGAAGCGGCCCATGTGCGGGACGTTCTCGTGGTTCTGGATCTGCGCGAGGAGGTTGTACATGCACGGCGGGAACCGGGTGATGCTGACCTTCCCGATGTCTTCCGCCTTGAACGTCGCCTTCTTCGCCTCCAGGATGCCGCGGATCTCGCGGAGGTCCGTCCGGAATGCCGTGACGATGTCGTCGTTCACGGGGAGGGGCAGGCCTTCCTCGATGTGCCGCTGGATCGCGTTTCGCATAACTCGAAGCGCCTTGGCCCGTTGTAAGATCACGTACCCGCGGTCCACCCGCTGGTTGATCAGTTTCCATGGCGCGTCGCGCATCGTGTTCGTGAAGCGCAGGAAGTCCGTGAAGTGAAGGCGGAAGCCGCCATCCTCCCGCCGCAGGTCCATCGCCAGCTGCCCGGCCATGTGGATCGCAAAATCGTCCGACTCCGACTCGAGACGTCCTTCGGCGGCGATCGCCTCCCGCAGGGCGAACCTCCGGATCAGATACGTGTCCTCCAGGGCGGAGACGAGGATCCGGGACACCGGGTACGCGAGCAGCTGGGCGAGTTGGTCGGCCGGCGCGATCGCGATTCGATCCGACGCGGCCCCGCGCTCGAGCGCCTCGAGGACGCGTGCCTTCCCGAGGTTCCGGGCCCGGGCGTACGCGGGTTCCAGGAGGATCTCTTCGAGGCTGACCTTCTCCGCCCGGATGAACGCGGACGCTTCGCGTAGGAACGGGTACTTCGCGAGGGTAGCGAGCTCCACGTTCGAAGGAACGCCGCGGGGCCATAAAAGGCCAACGCGGGGACCCGCGAACCGGGAGCTACGAATTCGAGCGAGTGACCCTCACTCGGTCTCCGGTGCCCCGGGCGGAGGCGGCGCGACGCCCAGCTGCACCATCAGGCCCGCGACGTCCCACTGTCCCCAGTGCTCCGTGCTCTGGCCGTTCTCGAACCGCGTGATGTCGATTCCCGAGATCTCGACCGCCTTCCCGGTCGCCGGGATGCCCATGAACTCGCCGGTGTGGGTGCCCGTCATGGTCCCGCGGACGACGACCTTGTCGCCTTCCGCGATGATGTCATCGATCGTCGTGTGGCCGTCGGGGAAGGCTGCGCGCAGCATCATGAACCATTGCTTCTCCCCTTCGCGGCCGGGCGGCATTCCGGGCGCCGCGGTATGGTCGACGTAGTTCTCGGCCGTGACCTTGTCAATCACGCTGATGTTGCCTCGGTTCACGACTTCTTCGTAGAACATTCTCGCGGTCGCTTTGTTCTCCTCTTCTCCCATGTTGTTCTCCTCCTGAAAACCCCTAACGTCCGCCCCTAGGACCGCCTGCTATATAACGACGCCCGTACGCCGCTCGTGCCGGTCCGCGAAATGGGTCGTTGCCCGGGAACGCGGATGTCCCATCCGAAGGTCTTTGGGGAAGCGGACAATGAGTCGCCCGATGGAGGAACTCCGTGGGTACTTCGCGGTCCATTCCCAGGGCCTCGGCCACGCGACCCGAGCGGTGGCCCTTGCCCGCGGCCTCCTGGAACGCCGGCGGGATTTGTATCTGCTCTTCCTCGCCGGTTCGCCGGCGTTGGATCTCGTCGTGGCGAGCGGTCTCGATGCGCTCACGATGCCGCCGGCGCCCGATTGGCAGACGACGGATGGAGTCCTCGACCCGGTGTGGCGGTGGTACCGAGACTACGGTCGATACCTGCGGATCGCCCGTCGATTCTTGGAGGGCGAGGCCGACTGGGATTACTATCGCTTCCTCCTCTCGGACAGCGAGCTGGCGTCCGCGCGCGAGGCGATCCGTCACCGGATTCCAACAGCCTTGATTCTCGATGCGACCCGCCACGACTTTGCCCGGGATCCGCTGTCGCGTTTGGTCGAAGGCCCTGCCAACTTCTGGGCCTCCCGGATCGCGCGGAGGGCCGACCTCGTCCTCGCGGCGGAGTCGGCGCCGGACTGGCCGAACATCCGGCGCATCGGACCCATCGTCCGCGGGTTCAGTGCATCGCGCGAGAAACTCCGCGACGACTTTGTGTTCCGGAAGAAGACCATCCTCGTGACCGTCGGCGGCACGGCCGTCGGTGAATTCCTCATTCGCGAGGCCGTTCGCGCGTTCCACGAATTGAAGCAGGACGACGTCTCGATGGTCGTCGTGAGCGGCCCGAAACTAAAGGCGGACCCGGGATCCGGCGTCTACACCTACGGATTCTTGCCGAACCTCCAGGACTACGTCCTCGCGGCGGATCTCGTCATCACGACCGCGGGGAAGGGCACGGTGAACGAGGCCCTCGCGGCCGGGACGCCGGTGATCGCGATCCCGCCGAAGGGCCACGCCGAGGCCGAACGGAACGCTGCGGCTCTCGGGTATCGACCCGACGACATCCGGCGCTTGAAGGAGCTCATTCCCCAAAGGCTCGCCCTCGGACGTCTTCCCCCGAAGCCCATGGGCAACGAGGAGGCGGTCGGATTCTTGATTGAGTTTCTGGATCGCGCGGCGAGTCGCTAGAGCGCCCGCACGACCAAGCTCGCATTGATGCCCTTCACATTCGCACGGCCCGCGAGCGCCATCGCCGTGTCGAGTTCCGTGTGCAACTGATCCAAGACCGCTCGCACTCCATCCGCGCCTCCCAAGGCGAGACCCCAGAGTATCGGCCGGCCCACGAGGACCGCTTTCGCCCCGAGGGCGAGGGCTTTGAGCACGTCCGTGCCCCGCCGGATTCCGCCGTCAAGGTAGACCTCGATCCGTCCGCGCACTGCGGCGACGACGTCGGGCAACGCGTCGAGGCTCCCGAGGGTCGAGTCGAGTTGCCGGCCCCCGTGGTTCGATACGACGATTCCCGCGGCCCCGTGCTCGACCGCGAGCACCGCGTCTTCTGCGGTCATGATTCCTTTGATGACCAGCGGGAGCGGACTGATGGACTTCAGCCAGTCGACATCGTCCCAGGTGAGCGATGAATCCAGGAGATCGGTGACGTACTTCGCGAAGGCGGAGCCGTGCTCCACCTCCGGCATGCCGTCCAAGCCCGCCCCTTTCAGATTCGCGATCCCGAATCCTGGCGGGAGTGTGAACGCGTTTCGCTCGTCTCGCTCGCGCCGGCCGAGGACCGGTGTGTCGGCCGTGAGGCAGAGCGCCTTGTAGCCCGCCTTGACCGCGCGGGCGACGAGTTCCTCCGTCACGGCGCGGTCCCGGTAGACGTACAGTTGGAACCACCGAGGCGCGTCGGCCGCGGCGGCGACTTCTTCCAGGGGCTTCGTCGAGATCGTGCTCGCGATGAGAATCGTTTCCGCGGCGGCGGCGCCCCGGGCGGTCGCGACCTCGCCCTCGGGATGAACGAGGGCGTGGAACGACGTGGGAGCCACGCAGACCGGCATCGACACGCGCTCTCCGAGGAGGACCGTCTTCGTGTCGCGCTTCGAGACGTCCGTCAGGACGCGGGGCCGCAGTGCCCATCGCCCGAACGCCTCGCGGTTCCTTCGGAGGGTGACTTCGTCCTCGGCTCCTCCCGCGATGTAATCGAAGATCGCGCGAGGGACCTTCGCCCGCGCCATCTCCTCCAGTTCGAGGAGATTCGTGAACTCGACGGCCACGCGATGCAAACGGGTCCGCGCCCTTAGCCCTTTGTCCCGGACCTGGCCTAGGGGAATTGAGTGCCGCAGTTCGCGCAGAATGCTGCCGCGGGGTCGCTCTTCATACCGCAGGATCCGCAGGTTTTTCTCGACACTTCTGCGGTTCCATTGATTGTCTGGGCAGGACGTATCCCCGAGACGCCGTAGCGCCGATCGGTCCCGAACAGCCCGATCAGGAGTTCGATCGGACCGAAGATGAGGGCCCCGATGCAAATGAACGGGAAGGACGGGGTCATGAGGCTCACGAGCCCCGCGATTGTGAAGAGACCTCCGATGAGCACGTGACGGACGATCAAGCGCTCCCCCCGGATACGATGCGCGAGAGACGAGATGAATCCTTGCCCAGCCTATCTCGTGTACGTCGGGTGCTCCGGCTTCTTCCTTTGTTTGTGTTGTGCCCAGACTGCCATCTGGTAGAGAAGAGAAGAGAGGCGGTTCATGTAGCGGAGCAAGACCGGGTTCAGGGCTTCGTGTCTGGAGAGCGCGACGACCCGACGCTCTGCGCGTCGTGCCACCGTGCGGGCCCAGTGAAGTCGGGCGAGTGATTCGGATCCGCGCGGCAGGATGAACTCCGTGATCTTGCCCACATCGAAGGCTTCGATCGCGTCCTCGAGTCGCGCCACGTGGGCCGGCGTGACTTGAGGGACCTTCGTCCCCTCGGACGACCGGGTCATCGCGAGCTCCGCACCGACCGTGAAGAGGTCATCCTGAATCTTCGATAACAAGTCGCGGATTCGCCTTTCGCGTAGCGCGGCCATCGCGAGGCCAATCACCGCATTGAGTTCGTCCACAGTACCCATCGCCTCGATCCGCGGGTCATCTTTCGAGACGCGTTTCGGCCCGAGGAGGCCGGTCTCTCCGGCATCGCCTCGACGCGTGTAGAGCTTCGCCATCAGCTCACCCGCGCCGCCGCCTCATCCGACGGTTTCGGAAATAGATCGGGCTGCACGATATGGGCGAGAATCTCCAATCCGTCGACAAGCCTCGGCCCGGGTCGGTTGAAGTAGCTCGAGCCGTCCACGGTCCATACCCGGCGGCCTCGTGCCGCGGGCAAGTCGGCCCACCACCGCGTCCCCGTCACGACGGCCGCCTCTTTCCTCGTCCGATCGAGACCGAATCCGCAGGGCATCAACACTGCGACATCGGGCGAAGCCATCACGATCTCGTTACGCTCCACGCGGCGGGACTTCTCTCCGGCTCGGCCCAGCACGTCGACCCCTCCCGCGAGTCCGACCATCTCCGGCACCCAGTGGCCTCCGAGGAACAGCGGATCGAGCCACTCCAGGCACACGGTCCTCGGACGTTCGAGCGCCGTGGATACGCGGTCGACCACGCGGTCGATGCGCTCTCTCAGCGCCGCGACAACTTCGGCCGCTCGCGCCTCGATTCCGCACGCGCGGCCCACGCGAAGGATGTCCTGGAGCATATCGTCCAACCGGTGCGGATCCAGAGATTGGATGGCGGGCGTCCATGGAAGTCGCCTCGCGACATCCTCGACATCTCCGAGGGTGGGTGCGCAGACGTCACAGATGCCTTGCGTGAGGATCAGGTCTGGGCCCGAGGAACGGAGCGCGGACTCGTCCACTTGGTACAGGGCGTCGCCCGACTCGATCCGGTCCCCGACCATGCGGCTCGTCTCGCCGCTCGTCTTTCCTTCGTATTGCAAGAGTGCGTGGCTCACAATCGGCTTCTCGCGCGCCGCGCCGGGGAAGTCGCATTCCGGCGAGACGCCAACCACTTCATCGCCAAGGCCCAGGGCGAAGCAGATTTCGGTCGCCGCGGGGAGAAGGGAGACGATCCGCATCGGATTCGCCCGCCACGATAGCGGACGGACCGCTAAAAGGATTGTTCAAGGTGCGTCCTCCG